>Ga0222714_10004884_pt1 | contig 12997 bp, 10 predicted proteins | sample C33_3DmetaG_FD_165048 | JGI IMG/M metagenome (GOLD analysis project Ga0222714, IMG submission 165048) | Estuarine water microbial communities from San Francisco Bay, California, United States - C33_3D | ecosystem: Environmental > Aquatic > Marine > Unclassified | place: USA: California... | reverse complement strand
TGGCGTGGCTACTGCTCAACGGGACATTGACTGTAGCTAACCTTGTCTGGTGGGACGTGGCATAACGGGGGACGTGAAAACTCCGTTATGGACGACTCGGCTCCTCGAGCCGAGTCGTTTTTTTTTCGAGCAGCTCCTGAGGTTGAAACACCTCACGGATTTCCTGTTCCACCGTTCGAAACTCATGGTACCGGTCCTGATCACGCAGAAAGCTGGCCATGATTTCCAGATGCCATGGCGGCAGCAGCGTTACGTGCACCTTGTCGCTCAGGTTGAACGACGGATAGTACGACGCCACAACGCCTGTAACGCCGTCCATGCACGTGTGAATGAAGCTGGCGACGCCTTCGTCCTGCGTTGCTTCTACAAGGATGTGCACGTGATCCTCCCGCACACAGCTCTCGGTGTAGATGCACAGGGTTTCGGTAGCAGCCTGCATGACGACGTCCATGATTTCTCGTCGCGCAAGCCGGGGAATGCGCATGCTGGTTGAGGCTGGCAACAACATCACGTGCAGACCGATTCCGCGCATGTTGCCGTTGGATGAAGTTGTCATGGAGAACTCCTCTTGGTTTTATCGTGGGTTGTAACGTGGTTGGTAACGTAATACCACGTGACGGCAGCGCGCGTGCACGTGACATTGCCAGTACGTGATCGTTACCGGGAGTTTACCTTTCCTTTATTTGGACTTAGTCCAAATAGCGCTATATTCGGACCAAATTGATCCGTCATTCATGTTCACGAGGTCATCGTATGTGGTCACTCTCGACGTCAATTCGGTTTGTTTCGGTCATCGTAGCTCTAGCAGCAGTGCTCTCCGCCTGTGATAGCAGCAGCACCAATCCCGATCCACTGGTGATCCCCACCAGCTATCCTGGCGATGGATTCCAGCAGAACGCAGAAACGGAACTGGAGGTCCTGACCCATCTGCAGAACCTTACAGATCTGATGCATACCGGAAGAAGCGGTGTCACCATAGATGTTTCAGACCTCGTTGCGGCCATAGCGCCCTTGCGTGTACTTGCGGAGCCATCGTTCCAATCCATTGCTGACATATATGCACTTGACCTAGCAGCCTCTACGGGCGGTACCTACGATCCATTGAAAGCTCCTGATCAAAACAATCAGGGAGGGGTCTATGGGGGATACCTCCTCGATGAGCATGGAGTAGAGGTGCAACAGTTGATCGAGAAGGGTCTGTATACGACAATGTGCTACGACCACGCCGTGCAACTGATGAAGAATTCGTCACTGACAATCCCTCAGCTTGATGCCGTAGTGGCAATCTTTGGCGCCACCCCAGCGTTTACCAACAGTGACGTTGCCACTACCAACAGGGATCGTTTCGCAGCCAAGTACGCTGCTCGCAGAGACAAGGCCGACGGTACCGGGCCGTATACCCGCTTCCGCGACGGTGCACTCTTGGCCCACGGTGCCATTACGGCAGGCGCCAACTACCTCACTCGGCAACGAGAAGGATTGACGGTTATGCGTCAGAACTGGGAGCGATCCCAGATGGCCACGGTGACGAATTACCTCTACACAGCCATCGATAAACTCTCACAAACGACAGTGTCCGATTCTGATCGTGCGACAGCGATCCATTCGATCTCGGAAGCGGCAGGATTCGCAATTGGTTTTCGGTTCCTAGAGCAAGGCGTAAGTGTCATCACAGAAGACCAAGTAGACGAACTGCTTACGGGAATGCGCATTCCTGCAGCTGGCCCGTGGACTCCGTATCTGTTTTGGCAGAACCCTACAGAAACACTACCGGAACTGCAGGCAGTGATCACGAAGATTCAAGAGATCTACGGATTCACGCCAGAAGAGATGGAGAGCTTCCGGTTTAACTGGGTGACAGTACAAGGGCGTTAACCATGAACATGGTTCACCGACTAGGGGCAATTGTTACCGTGGTGGTACTCGCTGCAGCTTGCACCGAAACGAGCACGCCGCCGCAGGATGTCTTCAACCGTCAGCAGATGCTGCAAGAGGTGGCCGACGGCCTGATCGTTCCGGCATTCGATACGCTGCTGCAACGAACGGATCTCCTAGCAGCGGCTGTGAAACGGCTATCTGTAGCATCGTCCCCTGAGGACGTCGCCTCGGCACAGAGCGCGTGGGTTTCGGTAGCGGAAGCATGGCAGGACGCGCGGCTGTTCAGTTTCGGTCCAGCAGAAGGCATGTTTGGTACGCTTGCCGAGAACATTGGAACATATCCCGTGAGCGTGAGCAAGATCACCGCCCGTATCGAAGCTGGTGATACGGCACTGCGCGGCTTTGATCGTGATGCCTGGGGTATCTACGGTGCCGAGTACCTGCTGTGGAACGATCCACTCACCGTCCACAAGCTCGCCTACCTGCGAGCTGTTGTGGCCAAGGTACGTGCCGAGGTTGTATCAGTTGCCGAGGCTTGGCGGCAGAGCTATCGGACTACCTTCGTCGGACGCAACGGTACCGATCCCGGCAGCGGAACATCGATGTTGTTCAACGCAACGATCTTCAGTTTCGAACAGATGAAGAACTACGGGCTGGGGCTACCGCTGGGACGATTGGCGGGCCAGTCTGGGCCGGAGCCGCAGGCCGTGGAAGCGTACTATAGCGGGCGGTCCCGTGATCTGCTGAAGCGTCACTACGCCGCCGTGATGCGCATCTGGGAGGGGGCTTTGCCAAATGGCACGAAGATCCAGGGCTTTCGGGACTACCTCACCACCGTAGCTAATGGTCAACGATTGATTGATGAAACGCTTGTTCAGCACAAACGCGTCGAGGATGCCTTTGCGAGCGTTCCCACATCGGAGCCACTGTCGGACTTAGTACGTGCCAATGATGCTTCGGTGATGGTATTGCACACAGAGGTTCTGAAGCTCACACGGTTTCTGAAGAGTGAGCTCTCGTCGCTACTGGGAATCGCGATCACGTACTCCAGCGGTGATGGCGATTAGTCGGTGGGTACTGTTGTACCTACAGCAGCAGGTGCCGGCAACGGCACTTGCTGCTGTGCGTATTGTGTTTGGCCTACTCATGCTCGCAAGCTGCTTACGGTTCATCGCCCTTGGCTGGATTGAGCAGCAGTACATTCTACCCAAGATCCACTTCCCCTACACTGGCTTTGAGTGGGTAGCCTCACTTGGCTCGCCGGGGATGTACATCATCTTTGGCCTGATGACGGTTGCCACGGTTGGGATGATCCTTGGAGCATGGTATCGCCTAAGTGCGATTGTGTTCTTCCTCACGTTCACGTACGTGGAACTGATCGACAAAACCTACTACCTCAATCACTACTACTTCGTGAGTCTGGTGGCCTTTCTGTTGTGCCTCGTACCAGCTCACGGAGCATGGTCAATCGATGCGCGCCGTTCGGCAGCTCAAGCCCGTACAACCGTGCCACGCTGGACATTCGACATCTTCCTGTTTCAACTCACGGTGGTGTACGTGTATGCCGGAATTGCCAAGATCAACGAGGCATGGCTGCTGGACGCCATGCCCCTGCGGATCTGGATGCCAGCCCACGATGACCTCCCCGTGATTGGCTCGCTGATGTCCATACCCTGGATGCCGTGGGTGTTTTCGTGGGCAGGCATGCTCTACGACATCTCCGTGCCGTGGTTCCTGATGCATCGCAGAACGCGGTGGTTTGCCTACGCAGCCGTTGTGGGCTTCCATTTGGTTACCGGGATGATGTTTCAGATTGGGGTCTTTCCGTTGGTGATGATCGGTATGACGCTGCTGTTCTTCATCCCTGCACCCGTAACGGTAGCCCCTTCCACTCCCACGCTGCGACCGGTCCACGCAGTGATAGGACTGTTCATTGTGCTACAGCTACTGACCCCCTGGAGATTTCTGCTCTACCCCGGCAATCTCTACTGGACGGAGGAGGGCTACCGGTTCTCGTGGCGCGTGATGCTCGTGGAGAAGGCCGGCACGGCGACGTTTTCGGTCACCGATCGCCGGACGGGACGAACGGGGATTGTCGATAACCGCATGTTCCTGAATGAGCATCAGGAAAAGCAGATGAGTTTCCAGCCCGACATGATCCTCCAGTTTGCGCACGTGCTGCACGACCACTTCGAACGCATGGGCATGACGGATCCGATCGTGACGGCTGATGTGTGGGTGACCATGAATGGTGAATCCAGTACACAGTTAGTCGACCCTACTGTCGATCTCTCTCGTGAGCAGCTTGGATTTCACCGAAATGCCTGGGTGCTCAGTGATGAGTAGTTGGGGAATCACTGTACCACTGGTACTACTGGCACTGCTTGCTGTGAGCAGTTCAGCTCAGGATACCATACAGATCAAAACCATCGAGGTTCGTGATCAGCGTCACGGTCTTGGTATGGCCGTTCTCTTCATGGACGAGATCACAGCCGATGCCATCTTCGCAGGTCGTAAGACCGAGTTGATACCCATTGACACACGATGGATGACAACCGCTACCAACAATGCCCGTCAAGCCTTCGCTTCCGTAGCGGGTTTGAACATCTGGGAGTCCGATGCTGCGGGTCTCCAGCTAGGAATTGGTGGTAGGGGGCTTTCCCCGGATCGTACCAGTAACTTCACCACTCGACAGAACGGCTACGATATCTCGGCCGACCCACTGGGTTATCCTGAAAGCTACTACACACCACCGTTTGATCTCGTAGAACGTATCGAGGTGGTACGTGGTGGTGCTGCACTTCGGTACGGCACGCAGTTCGGTGGCGTGATCAACTTTGCATTTCGCCCTCCTGTGCATACCGCCGCACTAGCATCCCGCGTAGCCGTCAGTGGAGGGTCCTTCGGATTTGCAAGTGCTCTGGTAGACATCTCCGGCACGCTGGATCAAACGGAGTATCGAGCCTTTTACCAAGGCAAGCGCGGAGATGGCTGGCGTCCGAACAGTGACTTCACCATGCATACGGCCCACGCGATGGTAGATCATCACCTCAGCGACCGCATGCGCTTGCGGGCAGAGTACACGGGGATGCACTACGTGGCCCATCAGCCGGGCGGCCTCACCGATCGCCAGTTCGAACAGGATCCTCGGACGTCGATCCGGGCACGCAACTGGTTCGGTGTTGACTGGAATCTCTTTGCTGTGCGACTCGACTACCTGCTTGGTGAAACAACCACGCTGCGTTCACAGTGGTTTGGCAACATCAGTCAGCGCACATCACTTGGGAATCTGGAACGGATTACGATGGTGGATCTCGGCAACAACCGGACCATGATCGATGGTACGTTCCGGAACATTGGTACCGAGACGACCATTTCATGGGATGCCGAACCTCTGGGGCTGCCGTGGTCGTTTGTCTCGGGAGTACGGTTGTTCCAGGGTACAACCACGCAGCAGCAAGGTGATGCTTCGAACGGATCCGGACCAGACTTTGCCTTTCTGCACCCCAACAACCTGGACGTATCGGACTACACCTTTCCCAACAGTAATGCGGCAGTGTTTTCCGAAGGTATCCTGCGGTTGGGCGGCGGATGGAGTGTGGTGCCAGGCATCCGTCTGGAGCACATCGTCACCCGAGCGAACGGGTGGTACCGGCAAACCGTTCGGGACCTTGCTGGCAACGTGGTGGCTGATACCACCATCAACGAAGACCGGTCTCGCAGCAGGACGATTCTTCTGGCAGGGATCAGTCTCTCGTGGAAACCCACCGATGCCATCGAGTACTACGCGAATGCCGTACAGAACTACCGGTCAATCACCTTCAGTGATCTGCGGCTGGACAATCCTAATCTTGTCATCGACCCCAACATTGGCGACGAGCGTGGCGCTACCTTCGACGTAGGTGCGCGTGGCCGACTCACACCATGGCTTGCTTTTGATGTGAGTGGTTTCTATCTGCTGTACAACGATCGGATCGGAGAGATCCTGCGCAGCGATCTGGCTCCTCTCTACCTCCCGTATCGGTATCGCTCCAACATCGCCGACGCCTACACCGCCGGTATCGAGAGCATGATCGACTTCGACCTTTCCGATGCAGCAGGGTGGGAACCATCGGCTCCTCATGTTCACCTTCTGTTGAATGCCTCATACCTGACGGGGCAGTATACGTCTTCCCAAAACACAGCCGTCGATGGTAAGCGGGTCGAGTTTGTGCCGGCCTACACCATACGCACCGGTGTTCGTACGTGGTGGCAAGGGGCTTCGGCATCGGTGATGGTTCATGCAGTGGGGGATCACTACACCGATGCATCCAACACCACGGCAACTGCCACGGCTGTCACAGGCCTGATTCCAAGCTACATGGTGGCCGATGTCACCCTAGCCTATCGATGGAAGTCTGTGGAGCTCTCGGCAACCATCAATAACGCCCTAGACCATTCCTACTTCACCCGGCGTGCAGTGTCCTATCCGGGGCCGGGCATCATTCCAGCTGAGGCTCGTTCCATCGTGCTGACAATGTCATGGAACGGTGATATCATCACCGAGGTACTATAGGCAGTTCCCGTATCCTTGTACCGATGCACAACGCTGTCTTCTACATTCTGGCTGTGGTGGCCTTGCTGTGGCCTGCAGTTACCGGGCCGGTGGCACTGGTAGCGGGTATTGTGATTTCTCTGGTTTTCCGTCTGTCCGTACCGGCAGTCGTTAAGCCCTGGACCTCGCACCTGTTAGGTGCGGCAGTTTCGCTCCTTGGTGCCGGAATACCCTTAGCTACGGTGATTAGTAGCGGTGGTAGGGGGCTGGGGTTCTCGCTGGCACTCATCGTGGGAACGTTGGTCGTGGGGGCACTGCTAGCACGGAAGATGCAGGTCGATCGGGAGATTGGTACGTTGATTTCGAGCGGTACCGCTATCTGCGGCGGTAGTGCTATCGCAGCCGTTTCTGGTGCGGTCAAGGCAAAACCCGAGCAGACGGCTATTGCCCTAGCGATTGTGTTTGTCTTGAACGCGCTGGCCGTGTTCATCTTTCCGCCGCTGGGAACGTGGTTTGGCCTTACGGGGGAGCAGTTTGGCATGTGGGCAGCCATGGCCATTCATGACACGAGTTCCGTGGTAGCTGCGGCCGTAGCCTACGGTAATGGAGCCGAGGCCGTTGCTGTGCCGATGAAGCTCGCCCGTGCTCTCTGGATTATACCCGTTGCTGCTGTCATTGGACGCATCTATGCTGGTAAGGGTGGCGGTAAACTACCATGGTTCCTGGCCACCTTCGTTGCTCTTGCCGCCTTCTTCAGCCTGTTCCCGGAGTTCGGACACGTAGGCACGTTGTTGGCCGATGCTGGCAAGAGGCTACTCGTGTTGGTGCTCTTTCTGATTGGTGCCTCCATTACGAAGTCGTCACTACAGGTCATGGGGCGATCGTCCGTGATACTTGCTGTGACGTTGTGGTTAGGCATCAGCATCCTTTCACTGTGGGCAATTCTGTCTTTTTCATCGATTGTATAGGAGATGTGGTGTGAATCTGAAAACACTTGGGCTGATCGCCCTAGCGATTCTGGCCGTTGTCGTGGTGACGAATGTCCGCGCCGGAAACACACGTTCCGTCACTCCCAAGGAGGCCAATACGCTGGTCGCCAAGAAGCAGGCCGTGCTGATCGACGTGCGTGAGGCGGGCGAGCTGGCAGAGTCGGGTACGGCGAAGGGGGCCTACTGGCTTCCAATGTCGAAACTTAGTGCCAATAGTCCGGAGATGCAGGACCTTCTGAAGAAGATCAACCCTGATGGCAAGAAGGACAAGGAACTCATCTTCTTCTGTCGCTCGGGCGGCAGAGCCAACACTGCCGCTGCAACGTTCGACAAGCTTGGCTTTAAGGTGGTCAATATGGGCGGGTTTTCCAGCTGGCAGGCAGCGGGTTTACCGGTAGAGCAACGTAAGTAACAATCAAACTTCTCTGTAGAAAGGCATCTCATGTTTGGAGCAATCAAAACCATGTTCGGTGGGGGCAATGAAGCCGTCGCCGAAGCAATCAAGAATGGCGCTGCGATCATTGATGTACGCACGAGGGCCGAGTACAGTGGCGGTCATGTAGCTGGCTCGAAGAACATCCCACTTAATGAGTTAGGTAGCGCACTGTCTGGTTTACCGAAAACGAAACCAGTCGTGTTCTGCTGCGCTTCTGGAGCCCGCAGTGGGCAGGCAGCAAGTATGGCTCGTTCAGCAGGCTACGACGCACATAATGGTGGCCCGTGGACAGCCGTGAATCGCATGGTGGCCGAGCAGGTGTAGGCAAGTAGGCAGAGTGTAGCGTATGTGCGTAAACGACTGAGGGGTTGAGATCAATTCAGATCTCAACCCCTCGTACGTTGTTGCTATGGATGGAGAACTACTCTACATCCCACCATACTCGCGAGAAAATTGTGAGTCCACTAGGCATGTTAGCTCCGTTATAAAGCCGCTCAGACTGTGGATATGCGAATCTGCGTGGAATATCACTTCCGCTAACCGGCGTCAGTGCTGGAATACCAGTCCTGCGCCAATCAGTGAACGACTCACTCTGCGTGTACATAGCAATGTACTTCTGCGTCATGATGTGCTCTAGAGTAAGAGCATCAGCACCAGGATCTACTGCTGCCTGAGCAACGTAGGTATCAGCATCAGCATCGGCCACACCGGTACGCGACAGCGAAGCACGGATGGCTTCAAGGTAATCTGCGTGAGCCCCCTGCTTATCTCCACCCCGCATTCGCGCCTCTGACGCGACGAATTTCATCTCGGTGAACGTAATGAACGGAACGGCCGAGTTGATGCTGGTGTAGAATGGTCCAAGCCAGCTATCGGTAGAGTAGCCACCTGCGTCATCAGCAATCGCATAGAATGGCAAACGAGGGTCGCTTGTAGCGTTCATCAACTCAGCCAGCTTAGGACCGAACGTGACATCGCCACGCTGCTGGTCGAACTGGAACCATGGATTAGCTTCGGTTTGTGCAGATCCGAAGTAGAACTGCCAATCATCATCATTGGATCCCATGGCGCTCTGCGCTGCTGCCAGTGCTTCCTGAGCAGCCGCAGCATCACGCTTCACACGGTGAAGCGCTAACCGAGCCTTCAATCCATAAGCGGCCTTCGTCCACGCAGATCGATCACCTCCAAACATCAAGTCATCGCCACGGGGCGACATGGCACTCGAGGCAGCCGAGAGATTGGTGATGGCTTGATCTACCATTGCTGTGAGGTCGGTGTAGACCTTCTGTTGAGCATCGTAAGCAGGCTGTGTGTTAACAGCCCCTTGCAGTGCTGCCGAATTAGGTACATCGCCCCACAAGTCAGTGACGGTGAGCATGTTGAATGCGTACATCACCTGAAACACGCCAGTGTAGTGGGGTGCACCGTCCGCGATGGAACGATCAATCAGGATTTTTAAATCATTGAGGGGGCCAGAGTAGACGCCTTCCCAGGCGTTGTTGATGTCTGCCTCCGTGAACTGGTAGTTATAGATGCCAAGGTGTTGACGGTCCAATCCGAAGTTATGCTGCGTAATCACACTGGCAAATCGACCAAAGTCGCCACCTAACACATATGCCGACGAAGCCTGAATGACCGGGAGCACTACGTCGTAGGATGCGGTTTCCGGCTGCGTAGGATTAACGTTCACGTTGGGATCGATCCATGAGTCACACGCTGAAAGCGCAAGAACCATGAAGCACAGCCCGATAACTAACTGCTTTCTCATTGTATAGTTCCTTGAAAGACAATAATGCGTGTGGATTACAGATTCAGGTTGAAAGCGAAGACGAAGCTCTTCGTATTCGGCATGTTGAAGTAGTCAAGGCCCTGACCGCTGGCGGCCCCTAACAAGCTTGTCTCAGGATCAACGCCGCGGTAGTCCGTGCTCAACCACAGGTTCCGACCAGTGAATGATACCGTAAGTCCGCTAAAAGGTGTCGAATCCATCACACTGGTTGGAATCGTGTACGATAGTGTGACTTCGCGCAAACGAATCCATCCGGCATCCTCAATAAAGTCCTCCGTGTTACTGCCAAAGAACCCGTTGCCATTACCGAGGGACATCCAAGCTTCGCCGTACGGCACTTCAATATCATTGGCAGCGCCATCCGAGGCCTTCACACCGGTAAACACCTTTGTTCCCTCGCGATCTGCCGTCTCTTGGTGTGTACCAAAGAAGTACAATGCACCGCGTGTGCCGTTCCACATCACGCCACCACTACGAATATCGAGTTGCGCCGACAAGCTCAACCCCTTCCAGCGGAATGTGTTGCGAATGCCCATGAGCCAATCCGGATTGAAGTTTCCGAAGGCCTTCTCTTCAGGATCTAGAATTGGATAGCCGTAGTTGTCGGAATTGGGATCGTCGTCGATCAGAACGTTTCCACTCTCATCCCGCAGCCAACCAAAGCCAAAGATCGAGCCGTATGGCAGCCCCGCGACAGCGCGAACGGACGAACCAACGAATCCTCCAAGGAAGATGTTGTCCACGCCAGGAGCAAGGCGCTCTACCGTACTAACGTTCCTCGTAAAGTTCACCAAGATGTCCCACGAGAAATCGGATGTGCGAATTGGCGATCCACCAAGCACCACTTCGATACCAGAGTTTCGCATGGCTCCAGCATTCTTTAGCTGATTTGTGTAGCCACTTGATCCAGCGATAGGCACAGCGAAAATCTGATCGTCAGAGAGTTGATCGTAGTACGTGAAGTCAATGTCTACACGTCCGTCCAAGAATGCAGCCTCGAAGCCAAACTCAATCGATGTGGTGGTCTCCGGACGCAGATCAGGATTTGCTAGGAGATCACTTCGCGTGTATCCAATCTGACCGCCAAACGGAAAGATGATACCATCGGTCCATCCGTCAGCAAACGATCCCGCCGAATATCCTGTGATCGTTCCGTAGGCAGGTGCATCCCTACCAACTTGAGCGAAGTTGGCTCGAACCTTGAGGAAGGAAAGTGTGCTACTCTGCATATCTGGGAACAACTCTGTTAGGACCGCAGCAGCAGAAACGGATGGGTAGAAGAATGAGTTATTTGCTTCGGGCAGTGTAGTGGACCACTCGTTACGACCAGTGATATTCAGGAACAACGCGTTGCGGTAGTCTAACCGAACATCGCCGTAGAAGGCCATTGTCCTCTTGGCAGTAAGACCTGTACTTGCAATGCGGCTGGCGAAGTTGTCTACATTGTAGAATCCTACAGCACCGATACCGTCAGCCTGGATGTAGTTGAATTCGAAGTGAGAAGAGTACAGGTTGTTACCGGCAAGCGCTTGCAAGTGGATGTCGTCTGTTAGATCCGCATTATATGTCAGGATCAGATCTGAGGTTACGTCGGCTAGTGTGTTGTTGTCAAGGAACATCCGACCACTTGGATAGGCACGTGAATACTTAGCAAATCGCTGTTCACGGGCGTCATTATAGTAGTCCAATCCCAAACGATACATCAGATCAAGACCAGGCAAGACTCCCCAGTCCAGTTGGATGTTACCAAATACACGGTTGACGTCGTCTTGAAAGATGTTCTCGTTCACGGTCCAGAACGGGTTGTCGTAGCCACCACCTGCACGATACGTTCTTTGCGTGCCGTCCGCAAACTTGTACGCAGCAGGATTATCTGCGGCGTCGGCACCAAATCCGCGTGCGTTGTCGAACGTTGGTGGAGTTCGAACAAGTCCTAACATTACACCGGAAACGTTGGAACCCTGTTGAATACGAGTACCACCAGAATTGACGTAGTTGATGTTGGCCGAAGCTGTCAGATTCTCGCTGATGTTTGCACTGCTACTCAGCTTGAAGTTACGCTTGGCAAATGACGAGTTCGGAACAACACCGTCGGAGACCATATTGGCAAATGAGAACAGGAAGTTTGCAGTGGAGCTTCCGCCCGACAACGTTACTGTCTGGTTCTGCGTAAGTCCGGTTCGGAAAAACGACTCGTATTGATCAATCGGAGTCACCTTTGTTTGAGCCGAAGGGTCGCTCTGGCCAACAATAGCACCGCGTGGATCCCATTTGTAGTTAGGATCACCGTTATAGTATAGCGTGTCGATCTTGGCTCCCCATGAGCGAGAGGCGCCGGATGAAAATGCGTACCTGCCTCCGGCACCTTGTGAATACTGATTCTGAAGCTCTGGGAGCTTATTCACTTGGTCGAAGCTCCACGAGCCGGTTACGTTTACGTCGATGCTGCCATCTGTTGTTGCCTTACCCTTTTTCGTGGTAATGATGATGGCCCCATTCGCTGCGCGAATGCCATAGAGTGCAGTAGCAGCTGGTCCCTTCAACACGTTGATATTCTCGATACTGTTGGGATCGAGATCGATTGCACGGTTGGAGTAGGCAACGGAACCAGTGGTACTCTCCGAAGCAAGTTGGGAGTTATCGATGGGGATACCGTCAATGACGAACAGGGGTTGGTTGTTCCCCGTGAGAGATGCAGAACCACGGATCCGTATGTACGAAGACGCTCCTGGCACCCCCGTGGAGCTATTGACCTGGACACCTGCAACTCGTGATGCCAAAGCATTCACGACGTTTGTTTCCCTCGAATCAACGATCTCCTGATTGCTTACTTCCTGAGTGGCGTAGCCAAGAGACTTTTTCGAGCGATCCAAACCAATGGCTGTGACGACCACTTCAGACTCAATGCTCGAGTCATCCTTGAGAGTCACGTTAATGGAGGCAACGTCGCCTACAGTCATTTCGGTGGTGACTTTGCCTATGCTCTTGAACAATAGGACCTCACCAGCAGAGGCCTCGATCGAATACGTACCGTTCTTTTTGGTGAAGGTACCACGCTTGGTTTCCTTTACCTGGACGGTCGCTCCAGGAATAACAGCACCATCACTACCTGTGACGGTACCAGTGATTGTCCTTGTTTGCGCCGTGACAATACTCGAAGCGACGCTCAGGACGACAAGAAGGGTAATAATGTGTTTCATACACCCGCACGATGAAGTGGATGATAAAGAGAACTTGAGATCCGATTTTGCAGGTGGAGCGCTACTCATGCGTCCCCACGGCATCCATACTATGTCCGACTCCGGTATCGCTTATGATAAGCTCACTGCAATACCCTTACTCGGCAAAGGTAGTCAAAGGGCGATGTATGG
>Ga0222714_10004882_pt1 | contig 12998 bp, 10 predicted proteins | sample C33_3DmetaG_FD_165048 | JGI IMG/M metagenome (GOLD analysis project Ga0222714, IMG submission 165048) | Estuarine water microbial communities from San Francisco Bay, California, United States - C33_3D | ecosystem: Environmental > Aquatic > Marine > Unclassified | place: USA: California... | reverse complement strand
TGCTCCCCGCCACCACCCGCGACATGCGCAGCGAGATTCGCCACAACCGTTTTCGCGCCGATCTTTATCACCGGCTGTCCGTTTTTACGATCAGCATGCCGCCGTTGCGCGATCTTGATGACGACAAGATGCTGTTGCTGGACCATTTTCGCAAATTCTATGCCACGCAGATCGGGGTACAGCCCTTCGAGCTTGACGGTGCCGCCCGGCGCTCCTGGCAGGACTACCCTTTTCCCGGCAACGTTCGCGAACTGCGCAACATCGTAATCAGGCTGTGTACCAAATACGCCGGCACGCGCGTGAACTCCGAACTGCTGCAGGCTGAATTCGACCGCGAGAGTGCAATTCCGGGCGGCGGCAGCACGGGGTTGCCCGACGACAGCGTGTTGCTTGAAGCCGCACGGCGACAGCTGGAAGCAGATCCGGACTTCAAGCTCGACGAGGTCATGAAACGCTGGGAACGCGGTTTTGTCGAAGCCGCTCTCGCCCTGACCAACGGCAACCTGTCACAGGCCGCCAAGCGCCTGGGCATTCACCGGACGACCCTCTACAGCAGAATGCAAACACATAACGACGGCGTTGAGGACAAATAGGCCATGTACCACGAACACTTCGGTCTCACCCAGGCGCCGTTCAAGATCACGCCCAACACCGATTTCTTTTTTGGCGGCGGCAATCGCGGCCCGATACTTGAGGCGCTGATCTACGCCATCACCCAGGGCGAAGGCATCGTCAAGGTCACTGGTGAAGTCGGCAGCGGCAAAACCATGTTATGCAGCATGCTGCAGACCCATCTGCCCGATCACGTAGAGACTGTTTACCTGGCCAACCCCAGTGTTTCCCCCGAGGAAATCCTCGATGCGATTGCCTTCGAGCTGCAGCTCGAAATTCCCCGCGAAGCCGGCAGGCTGGCGGTCATGCACGCGATCCAGCACCATCTGCTGCAACGCCATGCCGCAGGCAAGCGCGTGGTGCTGTTCGTCGAGGAATCGCAGGGCATGCCGATTGCAACCCTGGAAGAAATCCGCCTGCTGTCCAATCTTGAAACCAAATCGGACAAATTGCTGCAGATCGTGTTGTTCGGCCAGCCGGAACTGGACGACAACCTGCGCCAGAACCAGATCCGTCAGCTCAAGGAACGCATCACCCACAGCTTCCGCCTCGAGCCGCTGACCCCGCCTGAAACCCGCGAATACCTGATGTTCCGCCTGCGTGCGGCCGGTTACCGCGGACCGGACCTGTTTACCGAGGCCATCATCCGCGAGATTGCGCGAATTTCAGGGGGTTTAACCCGGCGCATCAACCTGATTGCCGACAAGGCACTGCTCGCCGCTTTTGCCGACAACACGCACACCATACGCCAGAAGCATCTGGACGCCGCGGTGCGCGATTCCGAATTCGCGCAGCAGCATTACCGCCCGGCAGCCCCCCGGCCCCGGCTGGGTTTCGGCCTGCTGCTGCTGATTCTGGGCATGACCGTCGGTGCCGCGTTGTACGCCACTTTCGGGGTGGCTCCCTCGCCTTCAGCCCCCCCGCCCGCGCCCACCGCCCCAAGCAATGCGGGAGCCGCAGCCCAAGCCCAGGAAATGGCACCCGCCACAACCGAAAAGGCAGAGAATAATCAAATAAAAACAGATAGTTATGACAAAAAACCGGATACTCCACCCCCCGCTGCCGCCGCCACGCCTGAAGCTCAACCCGTCCCAGCCCCTACACCAACCAAAACCGAAGAACCGGCAAAACCTGTCCGGGCAAAACCCGCCAACCTGCTCGAAGAGCGACTGGCGGCAACTGAGCAATGGCTGGCTTCAGCCGACCCCAAAACCTATACCGTGCAACTTTTCGGCGCACGCGACGAAAAACAGCTTAACCAATACCTCAAATATCTCTCTAATACCATTGAAATTAAAAGTGTTTTTGTGTATCGTACCCTCGCTAAAGGTGAGCCCGCTTTGACCGTAACCTGGGGCAGTTTTGAGGATGAGCGAGCCGCGCTGGGGGCAATGGCAAAATTACCGGGATTCATCAAGGCCTACCGGCCTTTGCTGCGCACGGTTCATGGCATTCGAACGGAAGTGAAAGAAAAAAATCCTGTGTAACAGCGGAAACGCAGGAGTTGTCCGGGCTGCATGCATCCGCAACCCGTGAAACAAGGAGAAAATGCTCAAAATGTCCGAACGGCAACGTGCACGACAACAATTTACCGCTCCGTACGAACCGACGAAAATGAAATCATCCGGTGTTGCTGTTTCTTTCGCCTGGGTTTGCGCTGCAGTGCTTTTGGCGGGTTGCGCACAGTTCACGCCAAAAGTGCAGCCCTCGGATGGCCATATTTCCACACCGCAGACTCCGCCGCCGCCGATCAGCGCCTCGATTCCGCCGCCGGCACGGGTTTCGCCGCTGGTGCCGCCACCGGCTCCGCAGATCAAACCGCAAACCTACAGCGTGGTTGTCAACGAAGTGCCGGTGAAGGAACTGTTGCTGGCGCTGGCCCGTGACACCAAACAGAACATCGACATACACCCCGGGATTAGCGGACTGGTGAGCCTGAACGCCATCAACGAGACGCTGCCCGCAATCCTCGAGCGCGTGTCCAAGCAGGTCAATCTGCGTTACCGCATCGAGGGCAATACCATCATCGTGTCCCCGGATACTCCTTACGTCAGAACCTATCGCGTCAACTACGTAAACCTGACGCGGGACACCACTTCGACCATCGGTGCCTCGGGCGAAATATCGACCTCGGGCGGCACGGGTGGCGGCGGTTCGGGGTCTGCAGGCGGCAGCACTTCCGGCTCGAACACGGTGGTCAAGTCCACATCCGTCAACAATTTCTGGGATCAGCTGCGCGACAACATCCGCTCGATCCTGAACTCGACCCGGCTGCAGAATCTCAATGCCGAAGCTCGAAACGAACGGCTGGCCCTGCTCAAGCAGGAGCAGGATCTGCGGGTCAAGCAAATCGAAGCAGCCAGTCGTGCCGGAGCTGGTGCCCCCAATCTCGCGAGCGCCGTAATCAGCCCTCCCGGCAGCGCCTCCCAGCAATCTTCTCTGGTTCCCGATGATGTGGTTGTCAACCCCGTGTCCGGAATAATCACGGTGAACGCCACCGACGCCCAGCACCAGTTGATTCAGCGGCACATTGACGGTGTCATCAGCGCGGTACAGCGCCAGGTACTGATCGAGGCCACCATCATCGAAGTCTCCTTGTCCGATGCCTACCAAGGCGGTATCGACTGGAGCCGGCTTGCGGTCAGTGGCGGCCTGGCCATTACCCAGACGCTGACCAGCGGTTTTGCAGCTGCCGCGACAACGGCGGGTGCAGCCGCCGGCAATGCCCTGACCGTTGCCTATACCAACCCGGTTACCAATCTCGGCAACATCAGCGGCACGGTCAGAATGCTGCAGGAATTCGGCAATTCGCGCGTGCTGTCCAGCCCCAAACTGATGGCAATGAACAACCAGACTGCGCTGCTCAAAGTCGTGGACAACATCGTCTACTTCGAAATCCAGGCACAGACCACGTCACCGGCAACCGGCCCCGCGCTCACCACGTTCAACACAACGGCCAAGACCGTGGCAGTCGGCATGGTGATGGGCATCACACCGCAAATCAACGAAGACGGGCGCGTACTGCTGACGGTTCGTCCGACAATCAGCCGGCTGCGTCCGAGCCAGCCGTTTGTCAATGATCCCAATCCGAGCCTGTGTGACGCTGCGCGAACTAACTGTGTCGCCAATCCCGTTCCACAGGTCCAGGTCCGGGAGATGGAATCGGTGCTGCAAATGGTCAGTGGCCAAACTGCCATCCTGGGTGGCCTGATGCAGGATGATGTACGCGGCAACCGTGAGCAGATTCCGGGCGCAGACCGGCTTGGTGAAGCCGGCGACCTGTTCCGCTTCCGTGATGAGCGCGCAGCCAAAACCGAGCTGGTCATCTTCCTGCGTCCGACCGTCGTCCCCAATCCGACGCTGGACAGCGATGAACTGAAATTCTTCCGGCGCTTCCTGCCGCAAGCCGAAGCCAAGCCTGCTGCACCCCAACCTGCCGCGCCATGAGCCTGCTGATGAAGGCCTTGGAAAAGGCCGCCAAGGATCGCGGGGAAACCAGTCCTGCGCCGAAAACCTCGTCCCCTGCCGAGCCGCCGGTCCGTAAAGCACCTCCCGCAGCTGCAGTTGGCGCGCCGGCTGCAGCCGCTCCTCCCCCTGCGACCGCTGCTGCAAAACCGGCGCTGGAATTGACTCTGGAACCGCTAACCGCGGATACACCACCCCAGCCTGCCGAGGAATCCCGGCCGGCGCGACCCGAACGTCCATCGCGGGAGCAATCACGCGCAGCGACAGTCCTCCAGGCGGCATCGGGCAGCGGGGCGACCGCTGCAGTGAGTAAATCGCGCATGCGTCCTATGGTGGTGATCGGGATCATTACCGCGCTTTGTGCGGTAGCTCTGGCCATATACGTATATCTGCAGATCACCAACCCCGGGCTTTTCATTTCGCGTCCGCCTGCACCTCCTGCGCCCCTGGTGAAAAATCCGGCTCCGCCGCCGGCAGCACCGGCACCGATTGCGACGGGCAGCATAGTTGCTCCGGAAACCGCGACCGAGACCAAGGCGAGCGCTCCTGCGGTTGAGCCTGCCCCAGTACAAAGACCCATACCGCCTGCAGCACCGGCGGTGCAGCAGGCCGTCGCGGCGGCCCCGCATGATTCCATCAAGGTCAGCGCAGGATCTGCCGAAGCGCAACTGGATCCGCGTCTCACTCAAGGTTATGCCTCCCTTCAGTCCGGAAATCTCGACGCGGCACGCCAGGCCTACAGCGCAGCCGCCCGCAGCGAACCCCGCAGCACCCAGGCACTGCTGGGCCTTGCCGCCATCGCCATGAACGAGGGGCGTGCTGAGGATGCGAGCCGGCTTTATTTCGACATCCTCGATCTGGAGCCACGTAACGCCTACGCGCAAGCCGGGTTGATCGCGCTGATGGGCAGGGCCGACCCGGTCGGAGCCGAAGCCAGGCTCAAGCAATTGATTGCACGCGAGCCGCTGGCCTCGCTTTACTTCACCCTGGGCAATCTTTACGGCGACCAGTCGCGCTGGAGCGAAGCCCAACAGGCTTATTTCCGTGCGCACAATCTCGAACCCGCCAATCCGGACTACGCCTACAACCTGGCGGTAGGTCTGGAGCATGTGGGCCAGCACAAGCTGGCGCTGGGGTTCTACCGGCATGCTGTCTCGCGGGCGACGGCCACGGGTCGCTCCGGTTTCAATCTGGCTCAAGCGCAAGAGCGAATCCGCCAACTGGCGTCGCAAGCGCAGTAACAGGGCAGAGGCTGCCGCATGGCCGAACAACGAAAAAAGCTGCGGCTCGGTGAACTGCTGGTCCAGCAGGGGCTGATCACCAAGGATCAGCTCGCCATTGCGCTCGCCGAGCAACGCAACAGCAATATCCCCATCGGCCGTCTGCTGGTGCGCCTCGGATTTGTCACCGAGACCGCCATCCGCGACATCATGGCGCGTACGGTCGGGCAGGAATCCATCGACCTCACCCAGGTCGTGGCCGACCCCGAAGCGCTGAGCCTGATCCCCGAGGAATTCGCACGCCGCAATCACGTGCTGCCGATCGCCTACGATCCGGTGGACCAGGTTCTGACCATCGCGACCACCCAGATATTCAACGTCATCGCGCTCGACCAGTTGCGCGCGATGGTCGGACCGCAGGTCGAGATCAAGTCGCAGCTCGCCGCAGAGGCCCAGCTTGGCGACTACATCGACCAGTTTTACGGTCACGAGCTTTCGGTCGACGGCATCCTGACCGAAATCGAGACCGGCGAAATTGACTACGAGAGTCTGCAGGACGGTGGCGACGAGTACACGCAGCCGATGGTACGGCTGGTCAACGCGATATTGGTCGATGCCGTGAAACGCGGCGCCTCCGATATCCATTTCGAGCCTGAATACGCATTCCTGCGCATCCGCTACCGGATTGACGGCGTGCTAGAGACGGTGCGCAGCCTGCACAAAACCTACATGCCCGGCATCACCGTCCGCGTCAAAGTGGTCAGCGACATGAACATTGCCGAGACCCGCGCACCGCAGGACGGAAGGTTGTCCCTGACCCTCAACGGCCGCCCCGTGGATTTCCGCGTTTCCACACAACCCACGATTTACGGCGAAAACATCGTGCTGCGGGTGCTGGATCGGGAAAAATCGATCGTCAACCTCGACCGCATGAACCTGTCGGCTGAAATCATGGGCAAGCTGGAAATGATGCTGGCCCGGCCCGAAGGCATTCTTGTAGTCACCGGCCCTACCGGCAGCGGCAAGACCACAACCCTGTATTCCCTGCTGGCGCAGGTCAACGACGAGACCGTCAACATCATGACGCTGGAGGATCCGGTCGAGTACCCGCTGACGCTGATGCGCCAGACTTCCGTTAACGAAGTTGCGCGCATGGATTTCGCCAACGGCATCCGTTCGATCATGCGCCAGGATCCCGACATCATCCTGGTTGGTGAGGTTCGCGACCGCGAGACAGCGGAAATGGCATTTCGTGCCGCCATGACCGGCCACCAGGTATTCACCACCCTGCACACCAATTCGGCGCTCGGCGCCTTCCCGCGTCTGCTCGACATCGGCGTGCAGCCGGACATCATGGCCGGCAACATCATCGGCGTCATCGCGCAGCGCCTGGTACGGCTGCTGTGCTCGCATTGCAAGGAAGCCTATGTACCTTCGCGTGAAGAGCGCGCGCTGCTGGGAATGGCAGGCGATTCCACCTCGTTTCTCTACCGGCCCATCGGCTGCAAGCAATGCTCCAACAAGGGTTACCGCGGCCGCACTCCGATCATGGAACTTCTGGTCATGGACGCCGACCTTGACGAACTGGTCGCGCGCCGCGCCACCGCGAAGGAGCTGCGAGCCGAGGCGGTTTCAAAGGGTTTTCGTTCACTCGCCGAAGAAGGCATAGGCAAGGTTCTCGACGGCAGCACCAGCCTGGCCGAAGTCGCCCGGGCCGTCGATCTGACCGGACGGCTGCGCCAGTGACCGCAGCCCGCAAATCCGACCTGCTTCATTCGCGCGACTGACCCGTGCCTTCATACGAATACAAAGCCATCGACCGGACGGGACAGCCAGCACGCGGCGGCCTCGACGCCGTCAACGAGGTTGATCTTGAACTGCGGCTGCGCCGCATGGGCCTGGACCTGATCACCTGCAAACAGGTCGATCGCCAAACTTCATCGGTAGCCGGGGGTGGAACCATCACCCGCCAGGATCTGGTCAACTTCTGCTTCGACATGGAGCAGATGGTGCGCTCGGGAATTCCTATCATCGACGGACTTCGCGACATGCGCGATTCCATCGATTCACCGCGTTTCCGGGAAGTACTCACGGTGATGACCGAAGACATGGATGCGGGCAACGTGCTGTCCCAGTGCATGGCCTCGCACCCCGATGTTTTCGATCGTGTTTTCATCAACCTGATCAAAGCAGGCGAGCAATCAGGCCAGTTGCCGGAAGTATTCAAGAGCCTCGCCGATTCCATCCGCTGGCAGGACGAACTCATATCCCAAACCAAACGGCTGTTGATGTACCCGGCACTGACCCTGGTGGTGGTTCTGGGTGTAATGGCAGCCTTGCTGGTTTTCCTCGTCCCGCAGATCGCTTCGTTATTCAAGTCGATGGGCATGGCATTGCCGGTGCAAACCCAACTGCTGCTGGCTGCCTCGAATATCGCCACCACGTACTGGCTGCCCATCATCCTGTTGCCGGTAATCGCCGTGGTCACGCTGGTCGTCGTCGTCAACCGCTCCAGCAAGGCCGCCTACCAGTGGGACTACGCCAAACTGCGCATGCCCATCGTCGGCCCCATACTCCAGAAAATCATCCTCTCCCGCTTCGCCAACACGTTCGGGCTGATGTACCGGTCGGGTGTCACGGTGCTTGACTCCATCCGCATCTGCGAAGACGTCGTCGGCAATCGCGTCGTCGCCGACGGACTGAACCGCGCCGTCCAGCAGGTGGCCGCGGGCGAGGGCCTCACCGATACCTTCAACAATCTGGGTCTGTTCCCGCCGCTGGTGATCAGAATGTTGCGAGTCGGCGAAGCGACGGGTGCGCTGGATGTCGCGCTCTCCAATGTCACCTACTTTTACAACCGCGACGTCAAGGACTCGGTCGACAAGGGCATGAAAATGCTCGGCCCGGCGCTGACACTGATTCTCGGAGGCATGATTGCCTTTGTGATCTGGGCGATACTCGGTCCGGTCTATGATATTCTCGGCAAACTGAAATTTTAGCCGCGGTGAAATCCTATCCCTGACGCGCCTCCCGCGTATCCGCCATGGCCAGAAAACTTCTTCTCTGCATTGACGTAAACGGAGCCACAGCCGCCCGCTGGGGCGGCGGGCGTCTGGACGAGTGCGACTTTTTCGGCAATGACGAAGAAGGCATGGCCAGCTTCAGGGAATATGCTGCCGCGTCCGCAGGAATTCCCGCCTTCATCATGGTCGACGCGATCGAGGAAGACTATCGCTTCGAAACCCTGCCTCACGCCACGGGCTCGGAACGTGCCCAGATGGTCGAACGCAAATTGCGCCAGTACTACCGTGGTTCGCAATTCAGTTCTGCCGCACTGGTTGGGCGCGACAGCAGCAAACGGCGTGACGACCGGTTCCTGTTTTCAGCGCTGACCAATCCCGAAATCGTCTCACCCTGGCTGGCTGCGGTAAACGAGGCCGGTCTGCCCGTGGGAGGCATTTATTTGCTGCCCACCGTAACCAGCGGCCTGGTGAATCTGGTCGAAGGCTCGCCCAAGAACCTGCTTTTCGTCGCCGCGCACCCGGCAGGCATCCGGCTGACGTTCTTCCGGGAAGGCGCGTTCCGGCTCAGCCGGCTGAGCCGGACCGATGCCATGGGCGGCACCAGTGACAAGGCACTCATCGAAGAAATATCCAATACCCGTCTCTACCTGCACGCGTTGCGTGCGGCCACACTGGATGAGCCGGTCAATGTTGTGCTGCTGGATCACGCCGACCAGTTTTCCGAAACTGCGCGCGCCATCAGCGAAGACAACCCCAGCCTGCAATGCAGCCGCCTCGGGAAAAATGAAATTGCGGCTCGCCTGAAACTGGATGCCGCGCTGATCGGTGATGGCCCGGCCGTCATCTACCTGCATTTGCTCGGATCGAGGGCGCAGGCCGGCAATCTGGCATCTGCCGCCGTAACCGAGGGCTATCGGCGCTACCAGTGGCGGCGCCAATTAATGGCTGCCAGTGTAATGGTCGCCGCCATAGGTCTCGCCGGCAGTGGATTCAATCTTTGGCAACAGGATTCCATCGAAAGCCAGATCCAGGAAATCGCGCGACGGACCGCCCAGGTCAATGCCGATTACCAGGCCGCAACACGCCAGTTCCCCGCCGCCCCCACTTCAGCCGACAACCTCAAGAAGGCGACCGAAGTCGTGGCCAAGCTGAAGGCAGCGGCAGTTACTCCGGAGCGTTTCCTGAAGGTAGTCAGCCGGGCCATCGAACCATTTCCTGAAATTGCCCTGAGCGAAATCGGCTGGCAATACCGCACCACAGAATTTGAAACAGCCTCCACCCCGTCATCCCAAGCCCCGGCGCCCGCGCCAGCAGCGGCCCCCGGACCCGCAGGTGCGCTACGCCTGCAGAGCGGGATGGTTGCCGGACAGATTCGCGATTTCAAGGGGGATTTTCGTCAGGCCATTGCCGCCATCAATACGCTGGCCGACCGTCTGCGCAAAGACCCTGCGGTGGAAAACGTGCGCATCGTGCAATTGCCCCTGAACGTGAGCCCGACACTCGCGATGACCGGCAATACTGCGGAAAATCCAGCGCAATCGGGCTCCGCTGAATTCCGCCTTGTTGTCGTATTGAAGCGACCGACATGACCGGCGAAGACCTCAAAACGCTACGCGTCCCGATCCTGATCCTCGTGGTCATGCTGCTGGCAGCGGCCGGTGCCGTCTATTACACCAACACTTTGCGTGAGAAAGGCGATATCGCCCTGCGCCAGCAGCAAACCCAGTTGCGGGAAGCCCAGACCCGGATGCAGCGCTCAGGGGACGAGAAATCCATCATCGTGCAGTATGTTGACAGCTACCGGCAGTTGCAGAACGCCGGCATCATCGGTGAGGAACAGCGCATCAACTGGCTGGACGCTTTGCGCATAGCCAATCAGCGCACCGATCTTTTTGGGGTCAATTATCAATTAAGCACGCAGAAAATCTATCCCTACGCAGCCGAATACGATCCCGGAAAAATCGTTCTGCGGCAGTCTGAAATGAAGCTGGACTTCAATATTGTGCATGGACTCGATCTATTGCGCTTTTTTGAAGTATTACGCGAACAGGCAGGCGGCCTGTTTCACCTGGATCGCTGCCTGCTGGTTCGCACTGCGGAAATTGGACAGGTTCGCTATCAACCCAATATAAAAGCTCAATGCGAACTGTCGTGGATCACCGTCGCCCCTGAACCCGCCTCGGGAGGTGCTCCGTGAGGCTGATCGTTGCCCTGATGTTGTTCACACTATCCCAGTTGGCCTTTGGCGCCGAACCTGTTGGACGACTATTTTTCACGACCGATCAGCGTGCCCAACTCAACACCCTGAGGGCACAACGGATTGTCGCCAGCCAGGTTAAGGATGAACCGATTCCAGAACTGGTCAAATTCAGCGGTCTGGTTCGCCGCAATGACGGCAAGTCCACGGTCTGGGTCAACGGACAGTCGCTCTCTGACGCCGAATTGAGGAGCAAGCAATCCGTCACGGGAACCGTCGGGCGCAACGGGGATATCTTTTTGAAGTCCCCTGAAGGTAATACCCAGACGCGACTCAAGGTTGGCCAACAGGTTGAACTTTTGTCTGGCCGCGTCGAGGAGTCCTACGCAACCCGCCAGCCGGTTAAATCTGCGGCTACGCCTGCCCAAAAGCCCGCCGCACCAGACACCAAGGCCGGTTCCGCCTCGCCTGCAAAATCCGATACCCCTCCAGCGCGCGAGACCGCATCGGAACCCGAGTCAAAAACCGCTCCGCGGTGATTATCGTGACTGCTCGTCGCGAATTTTCTTGTTGTCGAAACCACCCGAGGAACCAGCGAGGTGCCGCATTTCTGGTCCTGGTATTGATGATTGGAATCGCCGGAGTAGCGCTGATTCTCTCTGCAGGAGCTTCCTCCAACCCAAAACTCTATGAAGCCCAAATTACCGCAAAATCCCTGGCAACCGCACGCGAAGCACTGATGGCTTATGCCGTCAGCGTCCCGGATTCTGACAGGCTGGGGGATTTGCCCTGCCCGGCCACCAGTTACGCCAATGGTCAGACAGCAGGCTCTTGTAACACTTCCACATCGCGTGTTGGCTACCTGCCCTGGAAAACCCTGGGACTTCCCGAGCTGCGTGACGGTACAGGCGCTCCCCTGTTATACGCGGTATCCAATGGATTCAAATACAGCAGCCGGACCGGAGTCCTGAATTCGGATACGGCCGGGGAATTCACGGTCAGCGGAGAAAATGCCATCGCCATCGTGTTTGCTCCGGGAACGCCCATAGGCAGCCAGGACCGGTCCGCGGCGACTTTCGATGTGACCAATTTCCTCGAAGGTGGAAATGCCGACGGAAATACCGTGTTCGACAATTCGGCCGAATCATCAACCTTCAATGACCGCCTGATCTGGATTACGCCCCGCGCCTTTTTCCCGCCGCTGGAAACGCGCGCGTTGCGTGTTGCGCAGGAAAGGCTGCAACACTATTTCAATACCACCGGCCGCTACCCGAAGTCCAACCGTTATTTGAACGACTTTTCCTGCTGGAATGACGGAGGTCGCCTGCCCTACCCCACTGGAGGCAATCCCTGTCTGCCTGGCGGGGATGGGGCCACAGCATCGCAATGGACCATGGCATGGCCCGCCTGGTTTTTTCAGAACTACTGGGATTATGTAATCCATTATGCCGTGGCCGATCCCTGCTCCCAGGTAGGTGCGCCCAACTGTAGCGGCGGTGGCAATTTCCTGCGCTTGAATGGCGCCGACAACTACCGGGTATTGCTGATCCGGCAGGGGATTCCAAACGGCCAGAGCCGACCCTGCACATCCCCCAGCCAGTGTCTTGATGACGACGAGAACCGGGACAGCGATCGTGACTACATTACACCCGTCTCCGGCAATGACCGGCTATCTGTTTTTGCGCCATGACCATGAACAAAACACAATCCGGCTTTTCGTTCATTGAACTCGCGGTCGCCATGTTCATCATGACCCTGCTGCTGGGCAGCATACTGGTGCCGTTGACCACCCAGGTCGAAAGACGCCAGATATCAGACACCACAAAAATCCTCGAGGAAGCCCGCGATGCATTGCTGGGTCACGCCATCGCCAACGGACGGTTGCCCTGCCCCGATACCAACAATGACGGTACAGAGAACATCAGCGCCGGCGTTTGCACGACGGTTTCCGGAATCGCGCATGGAAATCTTCCCTGGAGAACGCTAGGACTTGCCGCCTCTGATGCCTGGGGCAACCGGATACGTTACGCGGTCCGGGGTGAGTATGCGCAAAGCACCACCCTGTTTTCCTTAACTACCGGCACTGCCAACCTGCAGGTCTGCGAGACTTCAGCCTGCACCTCCATACTGACTTCTTCTGCCGTTGCAGTGTTGTTGTCGCATGGCAAGAACGGCTACGGTGCCACCAACATAAACGGCTCAACTTACGCGAATCCCTCTTCCGCTGATGAACTGGAGAACACTGATGCGGACCGGGACTTTGTCAGCCGGATCAACACCGAAATAGGAACGACCGCGGGGGAATTCGATGACGTTGTCATCTGGGTGCCTTTGTTCACCCTGCTCAACCGCATGGTAACCGCCGGCAAACTGCCCTGATCTAGCGCATTGACGCCAACTCGAAACAGACCCTGCCCTGGCGGTTGACCACCAGCGACAGCTGGTAGCCGGACTGGGCGGCATATTGCGCGGCCTGGTACA
>Ga0222714_10004881_pt1 | contig 12998 bp, 22 predicted proteins | sample C33_3DmetaG_FD_165048 | JGI IMG/M metagenome (GOLD analysis project Ga0222714, IMG submission 165048) | Estuarine water microbial communities from San Francisco Bay, California, United States - C33_3D | ecosystem: Environmental > Aquatic > Marine > Unclassified | place: USA: California... | reverse complement strand
GCAGATTCGACCAGGTTGCCATCGTCATCGAAGTGTTCACAGTAGATGATGTATTTGCCACCATCTTCAGGACAATCGGCAAGTTCGACAGGGCTTGCTTTGCGCTTCGTCATGTCGATCACCCTTCCACCACGATGAATTGCTTTCCCCACGAAGAATTCGTGCCATCTGCGAACTGCACATGAACCTGTGCGTCCATCGGAAACTGAGCATCAAACTCAGGTGTCGTGCTTGACATCACGATTGCGTCTTCGATGCCACGATCATGCTTGATCTTGATGTGGTCACCAGGCTTGTAGATCTTCGACATCACACACCTGCCTTCGATGAAGCGTTGATGCGATTGATGACACCATCAGGAAAGCCCATGCTCGCACCATCGAACTTGCGGATGGCGACGATGGGAAACTTGCGCTTGCGAGGATTGACACCAGCAAAAACGTATTCGACACCATCGATGTCGAAGATCGTGCCAAGTTCGGCAGTCAGCGTCGTGGGTGTTCCGAACTGCGTGCCATCCTGCACGATTCCCTGATACCCAAACTTGATGTAACTGGTGGCTTCCTGGCTTGCCATGTTCACACCATTTGTGCCTTTGATGACAGGGATTGCCTTGATCTTGAAGTCGAAGAAATCGCCATATCCAATCTTTCGATCTTCCAGTTGAAGATCATGCTTCTGAAGGATTGCGTCGATGGCTGTGCGCATCTCCTCTGCGACTGCCAATGCTGTTGCCTTGTCGATGTTCATTGCTGTCCCCTTTTGTGTGTTCGGCTGGTTTGCCATGACTGAAGTATAAACACATTTGATGGGGGATGATCAAACACCATTATGAAAAAGCCTGTGACCAGGGCTTTTGTGTCGAAAACTGCCGGCAGCAGCGCTCGATTTCAGCGCTTCAGATCTGCCACCAGTCGTTTCCCCATATCAGAGAAGGGTGCGTGTTCAGGTGGCGAACTGCGATCCTGTCTGCTGTCGCATAGTGAATGCCCACCTGCGTTTCACCATTGCGCCATTTCTGCAAGGTTCCGACATTGATGCCAAGCATGGCTGCTGCATCTCGTACTGGCATATCTCTGGTGATCGCCAAGAGTGGTTCTGGTGACAGTCTGGTTGGTCGTTTCGACCAAACGTCGTGTATCTGTGGTTCGTGCTGATCCATCGCCAGTTCTCATGTTCTGCGACAGATCAGCACGAATCGCTCAGACACCTGTTTGCAATGGTGTGGGATAGGCAATGCTCATCAAGATTGCACCTGCTGGAAGTTCAAGGATCTTCTCGATTTGCACCAGGTCGTCAATTCCTGGTGTCACCTTCGATGCTTCCCAAGATGACACCAATGGCTGTGATGCGCCTACAAGATCCGCAAGTTGCTTTTGCGTGATCCCTTTTGCCTGTCGTGCTTCCCTGATGAGCGTTGCTGCACGCCCACGCAGTTCTTTTCTGTCTTTTCGTGCTGTCATGTCGCTGCCTTTCGTGTGTTGCTGCAACCAAAAAGAATATCAGTTTGGGTGCTAGTTGATTAGTTAGTTCGAGCATTTCGTTTGCCAGGGGCCTGCCCATCCGCATCCGTAACGCTCTTCTCCATACATCCAGATCAATAATGCGCTTCGTAGCGTTGTCTCTGGATCAAAGAGATCATCACAGGTGTTGATCACACCACGATCTTGCAACCATCCATTTTCTGAATACTTGCTAGGTCTGCACCAGTAACCATTCACCTGCAGTAGACCACGACTGCCAGACACAGGATCTGTTTTGTTGTGGCTCATTGGTGAGCATCTGCTTTCTCTGTGCATCACTCTTGACAATGCGGGCCATTCGCTTTCAGGCCAACCAACTTCGAGCGCAAGCGCTCGCCACTCTCCACACTTCCCATAGAGCATCCTGGCTTCGTCTACGGCATCCTGCGTGGCTTGTGCAGTCAGCGCACCAAAGTCCACGCTGCTGAGATCTGGAAGCGTTGTGGTGGGTGCTGGTGGCATCGTGGTCGTGGTTGTGGTTGTCGTGGTCTGGATCGTCGTAGGGACAGGCTCAGCGCTTTGTGTGGATCGCTCAGCGTGAACACCAGCAACCAGCGCCAAACCAGCGAAGGTTGCAACAGACGTAACCAGCATTCGTTTTGCTGTTTTGCTCATGTGCTTGTCATCCTTTTCAAAGGTTTCTACTGCGCTGCTTCATCGTGCGTAGGAATCCATCAACTACGACTTGGGGACTAGCGCTGCCTTCTGTGGACATCGAGCCTTCACGTTGGTTTTTTTCAGCGTAGTCGGAAGGGTATTGGTTCTGGTTAGGAATGGATCTAGTTAGTGCCACGTTTTCTGTGCCACCTGTAGTCATGTTTTCTGAACTAGGTGGTGTCGTTTTTTTGTCCACCTGTGGATGATCTTGTGGAGAACTTCGGGATCGTCTGCGCCTACGCTGAGCGTGCAACGTATAAAGATTGCTTGTCCAATCACCTGATGCGCTCTTGCGTTTTTTGACGCTGATTGCACCAAGTTCGACCAGTTCCCGAACTGCGTTATCGACAGCAGCCACAGAACACATCGCACGACTGGCAATCAACTTCCGTGATGGGAAGCATTCGCCAGTTCTGGTGTCAGCAAACGAACGGATCACGCAATAGACACGCAACGCTGTGGGCTTGATCTCGAGATCAAGCACCCACATCGGAACGATCACAAACTGCTGTTGAGTAGCACCATCGGCACTATCCTGTGCCATAACAAGTCCTGTCCCTTCTTGTTACATGGTGGGTGCGTTCCCTTTCTGCGCACCCACCATGTTTTTTATTCCTGATCAAATCCCTGCATTGCAGCAAAACTGCTTAGACGCATGATGACCAAACCATCAGACATCCCATCTGGCATGGCAATCATGGCAAAAGGTCGAACATCACCCAAAGATTTGTGCTGGTCACTCTGCTGTTCAGCCAGGATAAATCGTGTTGCAATTGGCTCGATTTGCTTGCCTGCCTTCACTTCAACACGCAGGTAACCACCCCAATGTTCTTCGTGGCGAGTATTCGCACCACCTATTCCCAATGCCTTGCGTGCTTTGCGTGCTTTGCTGTCACCCTTTGCACGATTGCGTCTGCCTCTCGCAACAGGATCACCACAACCTTTGACACGACGCTTCCCATCACGACCAACTTTGCCAAGCGTGCCAAATAGGGGACAACCTTGAGCGTTGCATTTCTCATGGTTGCCTTCGCAGTAATCCTTGGCTTTCAGCAGATCGCTCATGCCTGTTCAGCATAATGGTTGCGCCAATCATGCGTTCGTAGCGCTCTTCCGTGAAGCCATGCGTAGCAAGAATGCGACACTCTGTCACCAGCGCATCAACCAATTCTTTGTGCTTCGATGCTCTAGTTCGAGCAGGCACATCATGTCGCTGATCAGGACTATGACGATCCCGATATTTGTGATGCACATACGGATGGCATTTGTTTCTGCTTTCTCGCAGCATGAACACCATGCCTGCCTTGTGCAGATTTGAGAGCGCACCAGAGATCTGCCCATGATGCATGGGCTTGTCTGTGTTGGCGAACGCATCGCTCAATTCATGCCAGGTTGCGCCCATCACACCAAAGACATCCAGAAAGCGCAGAATGGTTTGCTGTCGCACACTCAGCGCACCAGTCTGGATTTCATCAATGGCACGATCTCGAGATGTCTGGCGCTCTACGAAACCTGCTGTGCCTGCGTATTCTGCCCAAAGTTCATCCTGCATTTCTGGCATCCAATTCTTCAAGGATCACACCAAGATCATTGATGATTTCAAATTTGCCGTTCTTCATGTTTCCGTAGACAGGATGCAGCATCGCCAACATCAAAAGTGATGCGTCTAGGATCGCTGTTCTGTCGTTCTCAGAATCAAAGTTGTGTTCGATGATGCGCCCATCATCCCTAGTTGCTCGCAACAGAAATTGTCGTTTCATGCTGCACCACGCATCTTGGGCTTGCTGTGGACACGACGCACACGCTCTACAGGGAACGTCCTGAACTTTTCGTGACCTTGGCGACCACCCCAACAGGTCAGGTGTTCGCCAGTCATCCATTTGAAAACGAACCTGCCTGACTCGCCAAATATCGACAGTTCAGTTCCAGGTTCGATGTGTCGATTGTTGATTTTCATGTGTCCCTTTCTGTTTTTTGTGTCTCGATTTACAACCTGATGATCTTTGGTCGTGCGCCTTGCCACCCAAAGCGCAGTTTGTGTGACCAATACATCAAGCATTCTGCATACGACTCAGAACTAAAGATGAAGCCACTATGCCTGATGATCTCGTTTGGTTCCAATCCATAAAACTGTTCAATGCGTGGTGTCCAATGGTGTGGTGTTCCATCTCGCTCAAGATTTTTGATCGTCGTTGGCTTCAGTCCTAGATGCTCGCTGACTTGATCGATTGTTTTGTTTGCTTGCCTTCGGGATGTGCGAAGAGCAATACAAAAATTGTCTCTGTGATATTGGCTTAGGTATCGTTCGCCAATCGTTCCACGAGCCAAATCAGATTGCCGGTAATACCAGAAATTCCCTAGTCGTTGAAGCGATGGACGTTGAAACACAAACGGATCGTTGTAATCGAAGTTCACGCTGTCACCACGCTTGCACGACCTTCGGCATCGAAACGCAGTTGCGCTTTGCCGTTCTTGATTGCCATGAGATCTTCGATGAGCGCTGAAGCATCCTTGGCTGTCAGGTCTTTCAAACTCGATTTGCCTGCAAGGTTGTGCAGCAGGTCGTCATCAGATCCCACTTCACTAGCAAGTTTTCTGATGAAGCCCATTTGCTTTTCAGAGATGCCACCAGCACCTGCTTGTGCAGGCTTCTCTTCTGCTGGTCGTGCTTTGCTTCCCAATGGCGCACGATCCGTCTTGGGTGCTTCTCGCTGTGGCGCAGGCTTCGTCGCAGGCTTAGGTGCTTCGCTTCGCACATAGGTATCTGCATCGGGATCTGTGTCATCTGTGGGAAGACACAACGTCTGCAGCAGCGCTGTGCGAAACGCAACGCTCATGGCTTTGGCTGTCGCTTTATCACCAGAGTCCATGCTTTCTGCCGACACAGTTGCAGCGATATTGCTTCCGTCTGGCGCATGAAATGTGTATGTCACGTTCACTCGAACATGAGCCATCTGCGTGCGATTCTGTCCAATATTGACAGTTTCGTAAATGCATTCATTGATCGATGGAACGACGATCACACCATGCTTCCGTAGCGCTGGTGAAACAGCGTTCACCACGCTGTCAATGCCACGAAAATTGAAGTTCTGGTGATTGTTCCGTTCTGTCTTCCGTACAGCACCTGCATCTTCCATGCATCTGCTGATCAGTTTGATGATTTCCATTCCTGTCCCTTTCTGTTATTTGATGGTTCGCAACACTCTGAATGTTGATTGCTGCGTGAATTTGTCTGCGATGTCAGGGTGCGCTTCCGAAAGCGCTTTTGTGTCCAGTCGTCTGCTGCTCTGAGCCTTCCACGACAGCACACGCTTGCCTTCAACAGTCGCATATTCGTGTTCCATCAGCGTGCGTGCGATCTGCGTTTTCAATGCTTTTTCTTGCTTCTCGAGCAGGCTGATTGATTCTTTGACTGCTTGCCATTCTTCGATGACAGCAATCGTGTTTCTGTCGATCTCAACTTCACCTGATGGTTCTGGATGCAAGCGTGCGATGTCTTCCAATGACAGCATTTCTGGCTTGCAGATTTCACCTGCGTCGATCAGGGAACAGAAATCATGGACTGCATCGAACATGACAATTTGTGATTCAGCGTCGAAATCGACTGTGTGAAAGCCCAAACGCTGTGACCTGTCCAAGATCACGAATGTCACGCTGTCTGTGCCTGTGCAATACATCTGTGCTTGGGCTTGCCAGAACCAGGACAACGGCAGATTGTCGTTCAATGAATAGGTGTTGCTGGTCTTGGCTTCCACGATCAGCGATGGATCGTCCACCCCACGACCATCCAACGTGGCGATGAAATGCCCACGCAGATACATGACGTTGGGTGTTTCGATGCGTTGGCCTAGGACGTTTGATGCGTGTTCCAGCAAGGCTGGTTCAAGCACGTTGCCACGCACCATTGCATCGTTGGCAGGGATGATCTCTGGTTCACGCAGTTTGCGTACAGACAATTCCGTGACTGTCTGGAATGGGTTGCATCCCATGATGGTTGCAACTTCGCTTGCACCCACGACGCACGATCCGCTTGGATCTCGATGTCGCAGGTTCAGCCATTCCAATGAGCCATGTGCAGGTTTAGGGATTTCAATAGTCATGGCTGGTCAGGGTAACCAGCAGGTGTGGTACGAATCAAACACCTTGATGTTTGATGAGTGGCGCAGTCCGAAGGCAGCGAACTTCAGACTGCGCCACCTTCGACTATTTGTCCTGCCTGACCTGCGCTTTTGCATGATCCATGATGTGTTCATCGATCTTGCCTTCGATTCTTGTGACAGCGCCCATGACACGACCATGATCCCGCTTGTTCTCTTTGCGCAACGTCTGGATCAGCGCTGACACGACAGCGCCAAACGCACCAATGGCTGCGATCAAAATGCCTTCGATCATGCGCCTAGCGCCTTTACGATCTCGTCAAGAATCGCTGTGAACGTCGCATCAACCTTCGATGCGTCATCAGCCATTTCAGGTGCAATTTCGAGATGCACCCAATTGCCACCTGCACCAATCGTGTTTTTCTCGTAGACCTTCCAGCCTGAGAAGATCCCACCATTGTCACGACTGCATCGATATCCAGCACCAAAACCTTTGCCTGGAATCCAGACATTCTTGTAATCATGGATCTCTTCGATCAGCAAACGATCTCTGTAGGAATTCAGAAAGTTGATCAGGTCTTTGCATTGTTGTGGTGTGCCACCTGTGTCCATCGCTCGCCAGGTCGCATGAACGCTCAAACCATTTCCACCACGCACAGGACGATTTGCATAGATGCCAAGATTGCGCATCTGAAACAGGAAGCACAACCAGTCTTGAAAGCGCTTCGTTCCAGGTCGTGTTCTACTGGTGGGATCGCTGTTGCCTGTATAGGGACGCATTATGCATCCTGATCTTTGGCATTGAAGATCGCATCAAGTTCAGCCTTGTCAATCTTTCCATCATCTGCGAAGGCTCGAGCCAGTTTTTCAATCACCTGCGATGTAGAAGCGATGCCTGCGAGAATCGCAGCCTTCCAAACAGGGATGCCACCCAACACGGATGCGCCACCAATGATGCCCATTGCGGAATATCCAAAGACTGCAAACACTCTTAGTGCCACGTTTTTCACCTGCTCGTTTTTCACTCTTCGTCTTCTCCACTAACAGCCAAAGCAACAATGTTGATTGCCAGTCCAATGACAGACATGATCAGTCCCCATTTGCGTGTGTCCCCTGTCAGCGTGATGAGAACCAAACCAGTTCCTACCAGCGTCCACGCAAGACCAGAAATGTCTGACATCTTTGGCATGACTGCCATTGTCGCAAAGCGTGTATCAGATGCGCTCTAAATGCTGCGTCGTCGTGCCACAGGCATCATTGTGGCAGTAGCAACAGCAATAATCACCCTGCGAGTACGCACAGGCACAGTTGATCCAATCGGCACATAATTATCGAATTTGCCTGAATACAGATCAATTGTGGCTTCAAATTCTTGGCGCACATCATCAGACGAATTCTGAACGATCTGCACCAGTTGGTCTGCTTCAGTCTGTGTCAGATCGTCTGGTTCGAGATCAGCGAAGAATTCTGTTGCGTTGTCGTCTGTCGGGATTGCTGGTGTTGGCAGCGTTGTGGTTGTCGTGGTGTCAGGTGTTTTGGCAGGGACAGTCGTGGCGATTGCAGTAGTAGGCGCTGTCGTCGTCCCAATTGTGGATTCTGTTGGTTGGGATGTGGTCGTGGGTGCTGCTGTTGTGGTGGGTGCTGTTGTGGTCGTGGGTGGCAGCGTCGTCGTGGGCGCTGCTGTTGTAGTGGGTGGCAGCGTCGTTGTGATGATTGGCAGCGTTGTAGGTGGAACTGTCGTGGTTGGTGCGCTGGTCGTTTCTGTCGTTGTGGTTCTCGATGGTCTGGCTGTAGGCGATGGCTCGTTGATAGGCGAGAGCGTGGTGGTCACAGTCGATGATGGAAGCGGTACAGGCCATGTCGTAGATGTCGAACTTTCTTGTGGGATCTCTACTGGTGGCGCAACGGTAGTAGTTGTTGTGTTGATAGCGACACTTGATGTGGTGAGATTGGGTGGTGCGATGGATGTTTGCGCTGGTTGTGTGCTGGTCGTCGATGGTTGTGTTGGCTCAGGGCTTATCTCTTCTATCAGCGTTGTGGATGTGGGTGCTGTGGCAGGTTCCGATGTTGATGATGTCGATTGTGTTGTGGATGGTTGAAGTGTTGTCGTGGTGGTAGTTGCCACTTCAGTCGTGGTAGTGCTGCTAGTGGTTGTGGTTGTTTCGCCAGGATCAACAGCCACATTTACATTGAAAACAAATGGGCCATAAAAACCTGCCCAAAAGCCTTCGTCTTTTCCTGAGATCGTCGCAGTTACGACACCAGCGCTCACGACACTCAAGCCCACTTCAAAGATGCCTGCGCTCGAACCAGACACGGCATCGACAGTTTCACCAGCAAGACTGATCTGCCAGGTATCAGGCGTTTCACCCTGATAACCAATCGTGTTGGTGGTTGTGTTATCGACCTGCGCCACCAGGCTGACTATCGATCCTGCAGGTGCAGCGATCTGCGCTTGCACAACACCAGTCATGTACGAGAAGCGGAAGCCATCTGTCGTGTCTACGTTTCCCTGCGTTACCTGCCATTGCACATCTTCTGCTTGTGCCACGTTGCCGAACACGGCAAGCATCGCAACAGGTGCGAAGATCAGCAGAGAAAGCAGATCACGGTGTTTCTTCAACTGGCTGTTCTTCAGTTGGTCGATGACCGTCTAATGCGTACTTCGCAACGATCGCTTCTGCCCATGATCGTGCGCCTTCGTGCGTAGACCAAGGGCCAGGACGATCGAACACGAGGCCTTCAGTCTCGACTTCAACAAAGTTGTCTGCGAATACTCGTGCCGTGTAAGCACCTGCCGTGTAAGTGTGAGTGATCATGGCCTACTTCCTGGTTTCATAGACGAATGAGCGATACAGTAAGAAGTTATTGATCCGAGGCCTGATGGGGTGATGGTCGTCCAACTCGTCCCGTTGGTGCTTTTCTTGAGGTTGCTACCCAATGTGGTAGCGAGAAATACGCCAGTGTCGCTACAGGCAACGTCTATGCTACCTGTGCTTCCTCGGCTGGTGTAGGTCGTTCCGTTTGTCGAAGTTTGGGTGTAAAAGTCAATACCGATACCACCTGTTCCCAGGTTGTTTACCAGAATAGTGGCTTTCGACGCGAATGACGACCAAACACCGCTGTTGGTTATCGTAGAATTTCGTTGCGTCCAAGTAATCGCGTCGGGTGATGATCCGTAAGAATTGCTGGCGGATGTTGAATCGGAACCAACTACCCAAATGCTTTGAGCAGCGAAATAGTGAACGCCTTTCCGTTTTATGAACGTGCTAGTACTTCGTGATGTCCAGGTGGTACCGTCGGTGGACGTTACAAAGCCGTTGTAACCACCTACGCCGTAAGTACCGGCACCATAGTCAGCGCCTTGCAATAGTTGTGTCGTACCGCTGGTTTGTTGCGTCCAGGTGGTACCGTTTGTCGAAGTAGCGATTTTTCCACCTTGCCCGCAAGCAACCCACAAACCATTAGCCCAAATCACCTCTGTAATGTCGCTCGAACCAAACGACGAGGTTTGTGCAGTCCAGGTGACACCATCAGGTGATGTTGCAAGCACGCCATTTTCAGCACCTGCCACCCAAAGGTTGGAACCGTTAGATGCCACGCATCGAATAATGTTTGATCCGAAAGGTGTTGTGCGTACCGTCCAAGTGCTTCCATCATCGGTGCTGGTTGCCAGTTTTGAGTTGCTGCCATCTATGCCAGCAATAATCCATGTGTAGGGAAGTGTTGGTGTGCCACCAGAATGAGCAACAGCACCTTTAGTCGCCAAAATCATGTCGTCAGGTTCCCGAACGCAACCCATTCATCAGTTGCCAACTTCAACAAACCAGCAACAGCGTATTGACCAGACAAATCCAAACCAGTTTGCGTGCGTACAGTCACGCCAGAACCAGCAACGATCGTTGTCGTTCCAGCACCAGCCTGATAAATCAGGATTTGCGTACCGACAGGAAATGCGACAGTCGAGTTGGGTGGCACAGTCAAGTTGTTGGCGCTCGCCACATTCATCGTGATGACAGTTGCCAGATCAGTCAAAGCAAGCGTGTACGAAGCAGTCTGCTCATTAGCAACAGCAATGGCAATGTCATTCACGCCTTCCGTAATGCTGTTCACATCTGAAGCAGACAGCACATCGCCATCTGCATATGCTTCTGAAAGTGGATACGTTGCCATGTGATCTCCTAGAGATTGCTTGTGCCTAGAATACCGAACTCAGTATTACCAAGGATGAACGCTGTGCTAAGTGGGAATGCTGTTGTGAAAGTTGTTTGCCATGAATTAGGTCTAATGTCATGGCTGATGCCTTGAACAGACAGTTTGGCGCTCAGCCTATTTCCACCTGGTGTTGTCTTGAATACTTCGATTGGCGCATTCAGATTGAGAGTAACGGCAGGCAAGACGCGGTTTGAGTCAGTCGAACAATCTAAACCAACAGAGTTGATACGCAGTTTGGCATCTTTACGATACGCAAGAATACGTTTCGCTTGTATCAAAGCATCGTCATCGCTGTAGAACAGCAGACCAGTTCGAGACAGCGTGCGCCGGAAATACGAGCCGATCGAAGCAGCGTCTTCGACCTGCTGTGGATCGCCACCTTCTGCTTGCACGATCACATCGTTGGCAAGATCCGTGTCATCCAAACTAAAATCAATCTCTTGATAACCAATGTCTGTGCCATCGTCATCAAAGATGGTGCGTGTTCCTGCCTGCAACTGCGCCAAATCCAATCTCGATTTGAAGACGACGTTGCCTGCTCTGTCCATGTAGAGCGCACCATTCTCTGTGTCTTCGACTGTCTGCAACGCTGACAGCGTGGTGCGTACAGTCCAGGGATCATCCAGCAGTTCTGTCGAACCTGTAGAGATCGTGCGCATCGAAGTAGGCCAACCAGCAACATCAAGAATGTCATTGATGCGTGTGCCTGGTAGGTCTTGTGGTGCGGATGTCGGGACTTCTTCAATCTGAATCAAGTTGAGTGTTCTGAATGCGTCTTCAGCCTGGATGGTGACAAACGTGCCATCAAAGCCTTTCTCGTACTCGAAATCCCATGATGTGATGTATCCACTAAACATGAAGTATTCATGTCCCCCATAGCGTGCCGTGATTCTGATTTGGCGCTGTGGCAGGATTTGTCCAAAGTAAGGGCCAGACTCGTTTGATGGATCGAAGTCACCTGTTCGATCTATGAATGTGATGGTGGCGCTTCCGTTGTTGTAGTGGTCTGTCACTCTGTCTTTGCCACGACGAATTGAAATGCTGTTCACCAGGTCTGTGATGTCTACTGGTGTCGCCAGGTCTGCACCAAGCACATTCGTTCCAAGAATGCCGTTATCAGGATCGCTCAACACAAGCGTGTTCTCGAATGCAGCAACGGTACTGAAACGAATTGCTACAACAGGCTGCGCAGGCAAAGTCACGACAAAACCAAAGTTCTTCCAGATCGTTGTGCGTTCAGCAATCCCTTGCGGATGTTCTCAATTAGGTCACGTTCTGACACGATTGAGCCACCAACATTCACAACAATTTGCGTGGTTCCACCAAGCGTATTGTTCGCCATGATCGCACCTGATGCCTTTGGCACGAATAGTTCAGGGCCACGTTCACCTACCAGATAGGTGCGACCTGCAGCAACAGGGCCACCCAAAGCCCTAGCGGAAGCCCTGCCAAGTTCGGCAAGACCTGCCCAATCCACCTTGTCAAGTTCAGCCTTCAGTTCTGGCGAGATATAACCAGTTTCTTTAGCAACTTCAATGTCTGCTTCTAGCGGATCACCACGAACTTCACCCCTGGCAGTTTCACGTTCTCTGCGTGCCTTTTCGAGATCACGCCTTGCCTTTGCTTCACGCTCAAGAGCCTTCGAAACAGCATTGATGGCATCTGCTTCACGTTCTTTCGCTTCATTCAAACGATCAAGCGCATCTGAATACGCTTCAGAACCTTCAGCAGCACCATTCAAAATTTCGTTCAGTTCAGATTGTGCCTGCGACAATTCGCCAGTTGTCTCAATTTCGTTGCGCTGTGCGTCTTCCAAATCTCGAGCAGCATCTTCAATGTCACGCTTCGCTTCAGCAACTTCTTCGGCACTAGGGCCATCCTGCAAATCAATCAATTCTGCTTCAGCATCGATGACATCATTGGTTGCATCACGAACAGCGATCTGCGCCAACGCAAGATCACGTTGCCTTGGGAATCGCCTACGCTCAATGCGTTCCAATTCCTTTTGCGCATCAGCAAGTCTGAAGTTTGCTTCAGTCAGCCTGTCTTGTGCCTCTTGCACAGATCGTGCATCAGCAGGCTTAAACAGCGCATCATAGGCTTTCTTTGCTTCAGTAAGACGTTCTTGTGCATCTCTGGTGCGTAGTTGCGCATCACGGAATTTGTATTGCGCATCAGTCAAACGCTTTTGCGCAGAAATTGCTTCTTTGCTGTCTTTCGCAAAACCATTGACAACTTTGTTGAAATATTCTTGTGCTTCAGCAACTGCTTGTGTTGCATCTGTTTGTGCGTCCTGCGCATCTTTCAGGCTTTCAATCGCATCCTCGAGACTGCTGGAAGCATCTTCAGCGCCTTCAACTGCTCTGATGTAGTCCTGCAGCAGATCGGCTGCGCTGCGAACTGTCCCACCAAAACTGCGTACCGGCTCATCAGCAGCATTCACGATATTGGCAATGCCGTTCATAGCGCCAATGACACGATCTGCCATGTCTGCTGTCGTGAACAT
>Ga0222714_10004879_pt1 | contig 12999 bp, 15 predicted proteins | sample C33_3DmetaG_FD_165048 | JGI IMG/M metagenome (GOLD analysis project Ga0222714, IMG submission 165048) | Estuarine water microbial communities from San Francisco Bay, California, United States - C33_3D | ecosystem: Environmental > Aquatic > Marine > Unclassified | place: USA: California... | reverse complement strand
GATCTGCAGAAAATCGAAGTCACCGGTCTTTACCAGTTTTTCGAGTTCTGCATGCATGCCGGCGTGCCAGTGGGTTATGCCGAGATAACGGATGCGACCGGATTTTTTCCAGTCGCGCAGCACCGGCAGGTGGGTTTTCAGGTCGAGCAGGTTGTGCACCTGCATGAGGTCGATGGTTTTCGACTGCAGCAGGCGCGCGGATTCCTCCATCTGGCTGATGCCTTCGGCGCGGCCGCTGGTCCAGACCTTGGTGGCGAGGAACAGCGATTTGCGCAGGTTCAGTGCGCTGGCCAGTGTGCCCACGGCGGCCTCGGCATGGCCGTACATCGGTGAGGAATCGACGACCTTGCCGCCGAGTTCGACAAAGCGGCGCATCGTGTTCCTCAGTTCGGTGCCCTGCAGTTCAGCGGCCGGAACATCAAAGGTCTGGTACGTGCCGAGCCCGATCGCTGGCAGGCGTTCGCCGCCGCGCGGGATCGGCCGCGTGATCAGACCGGCAGGTGCGGCGGAGGCATCAGTCATGGCGGCGAGCAGGGTTGCCGCGCCGGCGGTCTTCAGGAAATTGCGGCGGCGCGGGTTTGCAGGAGGCGGAGGGGTCATGGGTTTTCATCGGCGACAGGGTTGGATCAATGTACACCAGTTGCGCGCTCCTGCAGCGCGTAACCGCGTTCGCGCAGGCAGGCGCGCAGCAGATCCTGTTCGAGCAGGAAACGTTCCGCATCGTGGTGAGTTTCACGTACCGCCGCAGCACGACCCTGCTGGTCGACAATTATGCGCGGCACCGGTTCCCTGGCGCTGGCGTGACGCAGCGCCTCGCCCCGCGCTTTTTCCGTGCAGGCGGCGACATCACGGTCGCGCTGCTCCGCAGTGACGCCGGGCTTGTGCCATTCCAGCGCTGCGCAGCCGCCGAACAGCAGCAATACCGCGATCGAAGCAGGGGCAAGAGTCTGTACGCGAAGCATATTGAGTTAGAGTAGCACCCGGCTGCGGTGTTTCAGCGGCGTGAAAGTTTTCGATGGAGAATGCGGAGTGACGGCGACCTTGCTGCAGGACGGACTGGTGGTGTTTTCCAAGCGCGGGTGTCCGACCTGCGTGATGATCGAGGGCGAGATGCAGCGCGCGGCGCGCGAAGTGCGCGCCTTCCAGGTGGTGTCGCAGGACGATCCCGGGTTCCCGTCCAAAGTGGCCGGCATCGTCGACGACCGCGAACTCGACCTGTCGTGGCTCAACAACATCGAATTCATGCCGACGCTGATCCGTTTCGAGGGCGGCCGTGAAGTCGAGCGCGTGGTCGGCTGGGACCGCGAGGGCTGGCAGCGGCTGGCCGGCATCGCCGACCTCGGCGCGCAGCATCCGAAACTCAAGCCGGGATGAGGCTCGTTGTCACTCATGCCCGGGGTGGCTGAGCGGCTCGAAGCGAAACACAGCGGCGCGACCTGGCTCGCGGCGCGCAAGATCGAATACGATCCCAACGCCGATCCGGTGGAGGTGTGCTTCCAGCGCGGCTGGACGGATGGGCTGCCGGTGACGCCGCCCACCGACGAGCGCGTCATCGCAATGCTGAAAGGCACCACGCGCAAACCCGACGAGATCATCGGCAAGATCCCGCCCAATCTTGCCGACTGCACGATCGAGAAGGTCGCGATCAACGCGGTGATGGCGGGCTGCAGACCCGAATACATGCCGGTGCTGCTGGCGGCGATCGAGGCGGCGCTGGAACCGGTGTTCACGCTGCATGGTGTGCTGGCGACGACTTATTTTTCGGCGCCGGTGATCATCGTCAACGGCCCGGTTGCCAAACGCATCGGCATGAACAGCGGCATCAATGCGCTGGGCCAGGGCAACCGCGCCAACGCCAGCATCGGCCGCGCGCTCAACCTGATCGTGCGCAATGTCGGCGGCGGGCGTCCCGGCGAAGCCGACCGTTCGACGCTGGGCGCGCCGAGCAAATTCACGCTGTGTTTCGCCGAGGACGAATCCGATCCGGCGTGGCAGCCGCTGGCACAGGCGCGCGGCATGAAACCGGGCGTGTCCGCGGTGACGCTGTTCCAGGGCCACGGCCCCGAGGCCTTCGTCGACCAGAAATCGCGCACGCCCGAAGCATTGACGACGTCGTTCGCGATGGCGCTGGTGAAAATCGGCCATCCCAAGCTGGTGCAGTCGGCGCGGGCGATCCTCGTGCTGTCGCCGGAGCATTACGCCATCTACAAGGAGGCCGGCTGGGACCGCGCGAAGATCGAACGTGCGCTGCACGAGGCGACGATCCGTCCGGGCAGCGAGCTGGTGGCCGGAGCGGACGGTGTCGGCGAGGGCGTGCCGGCGAGTCGTGCCGGCGAACAGATACCGAAATTTCATGAGGGCTGCCTGATGGTGGTGCGTGCGGGCGGCGCAGCGGGTCTGTTCTCGGCGATCCTGCCGGGCTGGCTCGCCGGGCGTAATCCCGTTGAATTGCAACCTGTGACCAAGGAGGTGAAGACATGAACAGCTGGTTACGTGACCCGACCGCCGAAACCGAAGCGGTGATGCGCGCGCGTCGCGCGCCGCCGCCGTCGCTGGCGGGCCTGACCGTCGGCCTGTTCGACATCGGCAAGACGCGCAGCGACGAATTTCTCAACCAGGTCGAGAAGCGCCTGGCCGAGCGCGGCATCAAATCCAAGCGCTTCGGCAAGCCGACCAATGCCAAGGTGGCGACGCGTGAAATCGTCGACCAGGTGGTCGATCAGGCCGACGTGGTGCTGATCGGGTTATCCGACTGAGGGTCATGCACGTCGTGCAGTCTGCACGACCTGATGACCTTCGATGCGCGGGGACTGCCGGGCGTGTCCATCGTCACCACCGAGTTCAGGGATGCGGTGGCGGTGCAGAGCAAGGCGCTGGGTTTCGATCCGGCGATCGTCTATGTGCCGCATCCGGTGCAGAACCGCACGCCCGCGGAACTGGCGGCACTGGCGGATGCTGCGATCGAGCCCGCGCTCGCGCGGTTGCAGTCTTGATTGTTCAATAAAATCAATATCTTGAAAAGTCATGTTGGTTTTTGCATAGGTGCGCTGGCGGCGCTGCTGATGCTCGTGGCGTGGCTGCCCGTGTATGCATTCTCGGCGGAGACCGGGGAAATCCGCTTCAGTACCGGCGCATTCGCGGCCACGGTGCAGGGCGAAGTCACGAACGCAATCAGGACCTGGCAGTTCCGGGCGCGCCAGGGACAAGGCATCACCGTGACGCTCAAGCGTGAGGGCGGCGACCGCGGTACGCTGACTTTCACGCTGTATGCCTACTGCGGCGAAGAATACGGCCGTCCGTTGATGGCCGATGCCATACGCTGGCAGGGCGAACTGCCCTGCACCGACCGTTACACGCTCGATGTTGCGCCGAGTACGGATTACCTGCAGCAGGCGCGATTGCAGCGCTATGCCCTGACTCTCGAAATCCGCTGACCCGCTGGCGGCGGCATCAGCGAACGATGATGGACTGTTTGTAGGCACGGCCCGCGGCATGCGGTATCTTGCGTCTGCGAAAAATCCACCCTCGGGAAGAACGAAATGAAGATTCTGGTCTACGGCGCCGGTGCCATCGGCGGTTACCTCGGTGCGATCCTCACGGCAGCGGGCGAAGACGTCACGCTGGTCGCGCGCGGCGCGCAATACGATGCACTGTCCTCACGCGGCGTTCGTCTCGAAGGACCGAAGAGCGGCCGTCCCGAGCCGGTCAAGGTGCGGGTGTGCAAACCGGGCGAGGAAAAAGGGCCGTATGACACCATCTTCGTCACGCTGAAGTCGCAGCAGATTGCCGGAGCGGCGGAACATCTGCGCGGTCTGGTCAGCAAGGACGGCGTGTTCGTGTTCCCTCAGAACGGTATTCCCTGGTGGTATTTCCAGGGCATCGAATCGAAATACAAGGGCACGCAGCTGAAAACCGTGGATCCCGACGGCGTGCTGACCCGCACGTTTGAACCACGCATGATCATCGGCGGCACGGCACTGAAACCCGCCGACCTCGTTGCGCCGGGACACATCAAACTGCCCGATGCCGACACCGATGCGCTGGTCATCGGCGAAATCGACAACAGCGTGTCCGAACGCGTCAAGCAGATCACGGCCATGACCACCCGCGCCGGCTGGAACGGCAAGGCTTCCGATGACGTACGCAAGGTAAAGTGGACCAAGCTGGTCGGCAACGCTGTGTGGAATTCGCTGGGTGCGATCACCCAGTCCACCGGGCGCGAAGCGGCGGAATTTCCAGGGACGCGGCCGCTGGCCGTGGCCCTGATGCGCGAAGTGATCGCGGTGGCGGCGGCGGTGGGCACCAGTCTCGATGCCGATCCTGAGGCCATCGTCGACGGCGTTGCCAAACGCGTGTCGCTGCCGACTTCGACGCTGCAGGATGTGCGCGCCGGGCGGCCGCTGGAAATGGACGCCATCGTCAACGTCGTGCTCGAACTCGGCGCGCTGACCGGCGTGGCGACGCCGTCGCTGAATGTGGTCGCGGCCTGCGTCAACCTGCTCAATCAGCGCATCATCGCGGACGGCGTGGCGATACGGCCGGTGAAACGCGTGTAAATCTCCGGGTTCGGCGCGCAGCTACCTGCTGCGGCAACCCGCTGATCAGCCCAGCTGGTCGATGAATGCCGCCATTTTCTTGCGCATGGCCGCATCGGGCAGCCGTCCGCGCCCGGCGTCAAGGTTGTCGATCATGTATTCGACCTTGTCTGTGCCGGGGATCACCGCGTTGACGGCGGCGTTGCCGAGCAGGTACTTGAGGAAGAACTGGCCCCAGGTCGCAGCCTCGAATTCCGCGGCCCACGGCGGCAGTTTCTGCCCGCGTACCGCACGGAACAGCCGTCCGCGGCCGTAAGGCAGGTTGCACAGTAGCGCGGTGCCGGTGTCGGCGGCGGCTGACAGCAACCGGTCTTCGACGCTGCGCTCCGCCATCGAGTAGTTGACCTGGATGAAGTCGATCTTTTCCTGCTGCATGATTTCGATCAGCCGCGCATTGGCGTCTTCCTGGCGCTGCGAATGGGTGACCCCGATATAGCGGAAGTGTCCCTGCTGTTTCCATTCGCGCACGATCGCAAGCTGCGAGGCGACCATGCCGCGGTCGAGGAAGCCGACGTTGTGCATCTGCATCAAATCAAATTTCGGCGTGTGCAGGCGCTGCTGCGAGGCCTGCATCTGTTTGACGAAGGCTTCGTTGTTGTTGGAGCGCACCTTGGTGGCGAGGAACACCTGGTCGCGCACTTTCATGTTCGCCAGCAGGTCGCCGACTACCGCTTCGGCGGAACCGTAGGAGGGGGCGGTGTCGATCAATTTGGCGCCGCCGCCGAGCAGGGTGCGGATGACTTTCGTGCGTTCGGCGCGCTGCGCTGCGTCGTCGGCGATGTCGAAAATGATCGCGGTGCCCAGCCCTATCACCGGCAGCTGTTCGCCGCTTTTCGGAATCTTGCGGCTGAGCAACGGTTTCGCCGCGGCCTGTGCCAACGACAGTCCGGGCAGTGCGCTGGCGGCTGCCAGTCCCGCGCCCATGGCGAGCACATCGCGTCGAGTATATAACTTATTGATTTTATTCATAATTTTATGGTCCTGAGATTGGGGAAGGATTGGGATTCCGGGAGCGTTGTTCATGCGCGCGGCCGAGCAGCAGGGCGAGCACCAGCCAGCCCGCGGCCACCGGTACTGTGGCCAGTGAAATCGACGACGGTTCCATGCCCAACCCGCGCAGCGCATGGAACAGCCAGCCGCTGGCGGCATCGCCGCCGCGGAACACCACGTTGTCGATCACGTACTTGGCCTTGTACTTTTCTTCGCGCTCGACGACGGTGAACAGTACTTCGCGCGCCGGATTCGAGATCGCGAAGTTCGCCGCGCGCTGCAACGCCTGGAAGGCGATCACCACCCACAGCATCGGCGTCAGCGCCAGTGCCAGGAATCCCCCGGCAAATACCAGCGGCAGGAAAGCCGCCGCCGGGCCTGCACCGAAACGCCGGATCAGTTTGCCGGTGGCGAAGAACTGCACGACGATGGTGAGCAGGCTTACCGCAAGGTCGATGCGCGCGAAGATCGCGGTGCGCTTGTTAGGGTCGTCGGTCAGTGCTGCGACGATGTTGGCCTGCTGGAAATAGAGGAAGGTGCCGGCCAGCGACAGCAGCGCCACCCACAGCGCGATGCCGGCGAGGTAGGGGGAACGCAGCACCATCATCAGGCCTGCAATCCAGCCGCCGCCCAGTCCTTCGTCAGGGCGCACGGCTGCCGCCGACGGCGTGTTGCCGTCCTTCAGCGCAGGCGCCGCGGCTTCCAGCCGCATCGCGCACAGCACGGCGACCTCCAGCAGCAGCGCGGCGATCAGCAGCAGGTTGGCGCGGCCTATCGATTCGGCAAACCCGACCGCGATCAGCGGCCCCAGCAGCGCGCCGGCCGAACCGCCGGCGGCGATGAAACCGAACAGGCGCTTGCCCTGTTCGGATCGATACAGGTCTGCCATGAACGACCAGAACACCGACACCGCGAACAGGTTGAACACGCTGATCCAGACGAAGAACACCTGCGCGGTCTGGGTCATGGCCATCTTGAAGGTCAGCAGCAGCCAGAAAATCACGATGTTGGCGGCGAAGAAATGGTAGACCAGCGGGATGAAGCGGCGGCGCGGCACGCGCGCGACCACCGCGCCGAACACCGGCACCGCGGCGAGCATCACGAAGAAGGTGGCGGTGAACAGCCACGGCAGGTTGCGCACGCCCCCGGCGATGCCCATTTCGTCGCGCACCGGGCGCAGCACGTAATAGGCCGCGAGCAGGAAAAAGAAATAGGCGAAGGACCACAGCAGCGCGCGGATTTCTTCCGGGCGCACTGCGACAATGCGCATCAGCCAGTGCTGCGGCGCGGCAGATGGTGTCGGGGGGGGCATGCCAACCATTATGGTCGAGGGTGCCGCGGCAGAACAGCCATCCCGGCAACAATATTCCGCGCCTGTACGCTGAATTGTCGCGGGTCAGCAGGGCGTGCGCGCTTGGGTTGCGCGTAACGCGTGAGTTACAATATGCGGATCATCAACGCCTGACAGCCACCTGTCCGGCGGACGCGAAAAAATCAAATCCAGAGAGGAGCAATACCATGCATGGCCGTCGTTTTGCCTTGGGTGTCCTTGCCGCGTCCGCACTCGTTGTGAGTGCCGGCGCGATTGCGCAGAATTATCCGAACAAGCCTATCCGCGTCATCGTGCCTTTCGGCGCGGGCGGACCGGCCGACATCTACGCGCGTTACCTGGGGCAGCAGATGCAAAAGCCCCTGGGCCAGTCATTCGTGGTGGAGAACCGCCCCGGCGCGGGTTCAATCATCGGCACCGATGTCGTTGCCAAGTCGGCGCCCGACGGCTACACGCTGCTGCTGATGTCGAACACCCACACCATCAACGAGTCGCTGATACCGAAAAAGCCGTTTGCGCTGATGAAGGACTTCGAGCCTGTGGCGCCGATCAACTATTCGGACCTGGTGCTGGTGGTGCATCCTTCGGTGCCCGCGCGGTCGGTCAGGGATCTGATCGCCCTGGCGAGGAAAAAATCCAGCGGCATGAGTTATGCGTCGTCGGGCAACGGCACCCCGTACCACATGGCCGGCGAGCTGTTCAAGTCGATGGCGAAAGTCGACATCCTGCACGTGCCGCACAAGAGCAGCGGCGGCGCGCGCACCAGCGCGATGAGTGGCGAAGTCGACATGATGTTCGACGCCATTACCACGATGACCCCCAACGTGCGCGCCGGCCGCGTGCGCGCGCTGGGCACCACCGGGCTGAAGCGCTCGAAAGTGCTGTCCGATGTGCCTACGGTCGCTGAATCCGGCGTTGCCGGTTACGAATCGCCGATCTGGCTGGGCATGATGGCACCCGCCGGCACGCCGCGCGCCATCCGCGACCGCCTGAACGCAGAGATCACCAGGGTCACCGCCAGCCCGGCGACCGCGGCGGCCTGGGACAAGCAGGGCGCGCTGGCGCTGTCCATGTCGGTGGATGAGTTCGGAAAATACCTGAACCAGGACATTGCCAAGTGGGCGCGGGTGGTCAAGGTTGCCGGCGCGCGCCAGGACCGGTAAACACGAACGGATTAACCACAGGAGCTGAAGAACGATGCGTTTGGTGACTTTTGAGGATGGCAAGGGCGCGCGTGTGGGCGTGCATGACGCGGAGTCAAACACGATCGTCGACCTTTCGGCGTCGACGCGGCTGCCCAAGGACATGACTGCCTTCGTCGCGCTGGGCAAGAACGGCCTGTCGCGCGCACGCAAGGCGGTCAAGAGCGGCGAGGGTCGCATCCCTTACGACAGCGTGAAGCTGCTGGCGCCGTTTCCGCGGCCTGCGAAAAACATCCTCTGCGTGGGCAAGAACTACCATGAACACGCCAAGGAATTCCACAACAGCGGCTTCGATGCCAGCGCCGGCGCCAACGCAATCCCCGAAGTGCCGATCATGTTCACCAAGTGGCCGAATTCGGTGATCGGTCCCGGCGTAGCAATCCCCAGCGCCAACGACTACACCAATTCGGTCGATTACGAAGGCGAGCTGACCGTGGTGATGGGCGAGGGCGGACGCAACATCACCCAGAAAAACGCCTATAAACATGTTTACGGCTATACCATCATCAACGACGTTACCGCGCGCACGCTGCAGAACCGCCACAAGCAGTGGTTCCTCGGCAAGAGTCCCGACGGTTTCTGCCCGATGGGCCCGTGCATAGTCACTGCCGACGAGATCAAGGATGTCACCCAGCTGCGGCTGATCACCAAGGTCAACGGCGAACTGCGCCAGGACGCCTATGTCAGCCAGCTGATTTTCGACATTCCGCGGCTGATCGAGGATTTATCCAAGGTAATGACCCTGGAACCCGGCGACCTGATCGCCACCGGCACCTGCGCCGGAGTCGGCATCGGTTTCAATCCGCCGAAGTACCTTAAGCCGGGCGACCGCGTGGCCATCACCATCGAGCCCATCGGCACGCTGGAAAATCCGGTCGCCTGAGATGCGTTTCGTCAGGTACGAACGCGGCGGCGCGCTGCGCCTGGGTCTGCTCGACGGCGACGGCGTGGTCGACCTGCTCGATGCCGCGCCGGTCGGCACGCCGTCCTCGCTGCTTGCCGCGTTTTCCGACATGACGCGGCTGATCGCCGCCGGCGACGCGGGCATTGCGGCGGCACGCGCCGCGCTGGCGGCGGGCAAGTCCGCGCGCACGCCGCTGGCCAAGACGAAACTGCGTGCGCCGCTGGAGCCCTCGCTGATCCTGTGCAGCGGCGAGAACTACTGGGACCACCGTGACGAAAAACCTGCCGTGACACGCAAGGACCCGGAGTTTTTCCTGAAGACCGGGCTCGGCGTGATCGGTCCCGGTGACGACATCGTGCGCGATGAACGGGTCACGCAGAAACTCGATTACGAAACCGAATTGCTGATCGTGATCGGCAAGGCCGGACGGCACATCAAGGCGGTCAATGCGCTGGACCATGTCTACGGCTATTGCGTCATGAACGACGTCACCGCGCGCGACCGCCAGGTCACGCTTCGTCCCGACGGCTCCTCGGTCTACAATCTGGGGCCGGGCAAGAATTTCGACACCTGTGCGCCAATCGGGCCGGCCATAGTCACTGCCGACGAGATTGCGGATCCGCAGCGCCTGGCGCTGACGACCAAGGTCAACGGAGAGCTGCGGCAGAGCAATTCGACGGAGAAGATGATCTGGACCTGCGCGCAGCTGGTGGAGTTTTTTTCGACCTTCGTCACGCTGCAGCCGGGCGTGCTGATTTCCACCGGCACGCCCGGCGGCACGGCCTGGGGTACCGACGAGGAACTCGGCGGCAAAAAGCCGATGCGCCGCGACGTGGTGACCGCGAAAGGGTATCTTCAGCCTGGCGACGAGGTGACCTGCGAGATCGCGGGCGTGGGGCGGTTGACGAACAGGGTTATTGCGGCAAACTGATTTTCAGATCAATAACGGAGGAGGCGACATCATGAAACGCATCGTACTGGCGGTATTCGCAGCGTTCGCTGCCGTGGGCGTGCAGGCCCAGGATTTCCCGAACCGGGGGCTGACCATGATCGTGCCGTTCCCGCCGGGCGGGGTGGCCGACACCACCGGCCGGCCGACGGCGGCGATCATGGAGAAATACCTGAAGCAGCCGGTGACCATCACCAACCGGCCCGGCGCCGGCGGCGCGGTGGGCAACGCCGCGGTGGCCAATGCCAAACCCGACGGCTACACCATGCTGATGGGGCTTTCCAGCATCTCGGTGATCCCCGAGGCCGACAAGCTGTTCAACCGCAAGCCGGCGTACACGCTGGACCAGCTCGACCCGGTCGCGCTGATCTCGGCCGACCCGCTGATCCTGGTGGTGCACCCGTCGCTGCCGGTGAAAACCGCCAAGGACGTGATCGCGCTGGCGCAGAAGCGGCCGGGCGAACTGTCGTTCTCGTCCTCCGGCGTCTACGGCGCGCTGCACATGCCGATGGAAATGTTCATGCACGCCGCGAAAATCAAGATGCGCCACGTCCCGACCACCGGCGGCGGCCCGGCCCTGACCCAGCTGCTGGGCGGCCACGTCACCATGACCGCGGGTGGCCCGGCGGCGATCCACGGCCATGTCAAGGCGGGCAAGCTGCGCACCATAGTCAGCTGGGGCGCCGAGCGCCATCCCAACTATCCCGCGGTGCCGACCTTCAAGGAATCCGGCCTCGACGTCGTCTATTACATCTGGGCCGGCCTGTTCGTGCCGCACGGCACGCCTGAGGCAGTGACCAAAGTGCTGCGCGAAGCAGTACGCAAGGGTGTCGCCGATCCGGACTTCCAGGGGCAGATGAAGAAGATCAACTCGCCGATCAAATACATGGACGCGCCGGAATTCGCCAAGTACTGGGATAGCGACGCCAAGCGGCTGGCGGGCATGGTCAAGATCGTCGGCAAGGTCGGGAAATAAGACAGCATGGCGGATCCCGCAGAATCTCAGTCGCAACCATCAGCGCGGCTTGGCATAAAAAGCGACCGGTTTTCAGGCCTGCTGCTGTTCCTGCTCGCCCTCTACATCGGGTGGCTGAACCGTAAATTTCCGGTCGGCACGCTGGCTGATCCCGGGCCGGGTTACGTGCCGCTGCTGCTGGCGGTCGCGCTCGGGGGCATCGGCCTGCTGGTGATTGCGTTCGGCGGCAGCTCGCAGCCGCTGCGCAACATCAAATGGCCGGAAGCCACGCGTGCCGTGATCATCCTGGTCGCGTGTTCGGTGGCGGCCTTCGCGCTGGAACGCATCGGCTACCGGCTGACCATAATGGCGTTACTGGTGTTTTTCATCGGCATCATCGAGCGCAGGCATCCGCTGGCGGTGGTGCTGGTGTCGGCCGGCTTCAGCCTTGCCTCGTACTACGTGATCGGCGAGCTGCTGCACGTGCCGCTGCCTCTCGGCCCCTGGGGTTTCTGATGCTCGAAACCTTCAACAGCCTGATGGCCGGTTTTGCGGTGGCTTTCCAGCCGGAAATCCTGATGTATGCCTTCGCCGGTTGCATCATCGGCACACTGGTCGGCATGATGCCGGGGCTGGGCCCGCTCGCCGGCATCAGCCTGCTGCTGCCGGCCACCTTCGGCCTCAATCCGATCATCGCCATCGTGCTGCTCGCCGGCGTCTATTACGGCGCGATGTACGGCGGCTCGACGACATCCATCCTGATGCGCATTCCCGGTGAAGCGGCTTCGGTGATGACCTGCGTCGACGGCTACGAGATGACCAAGAACGGCCGCGCCGGCCCGGCGCTGGCAATCGCCGCGATCGGTTCTTTTTTCGCCGGTACCGTCGGCGTCATCGGCCTGATGCTGCTGGCGCCGACGCTGGCGTCGTTCGCGCTGCGCTTCGGCCCGCCGGAATATACGGCGCTGCTGCTGATGGGGCTGTTCGTGCTCGCATACATGAGCGGCGGTTCCATGCTGAAGACGCTGGCGATGGCGGTGCTCGGGTTGCTGTTGGGCATGATCGGCATCGATGCAATGAGCGGCTACACCCGCTTCAGCTTCGACATCATCGAACTCGGCGACGGCGTGGGCATCGTGCCGGTAGCCGTCGGGCTGTTCGGCATTTCCGAAATCCTGCTGACGGCGGGGCAGGCCGAACCGCCGCAGGTGCAGAAACCCAAGCTGCGCGAGTTGATCCCGTCGAAAGAGGAATTCAAACTTTCGGCCGGCCCGATCATGCGCGGCAGCCTGCTTGGCTTCATGATCGGCATCATTCCCGGTTCGGCGCACATCATCTCGTCGTTCGTGTCCTACGGCATCGAGCGCCGCATGTCGAAACACCCGGAGCGTTTCGGCAACGGCGCGATCGAAGGCGTTGCCGGACCTGAGTCGGCGAACAACGCGGCGGCGACCGGCGCTTTCGTGCCCATGTTGGCGCTGGGCATACCGACCAGCCCGGTGACCGCGGTGATGATCGCGGCGATCATGGTCCACGGCATCTCGCCCGGGCCGCTGCTGATCCAGGAACAGCCCGACCTCTTCTGGGGCTTCGTCGCCAGCATGTACGTCGGCAACGTGGTGCTGCTGGTGCTCAACCTGCCGATGGTCGGCCTGTTCGTGAACCTGCTGCGCATCCCGTACGCGTACCTCTATCCGTGCATACTCGCGTTCTGTGTGCTCGGCGTGTATTCGGTGGCCAACAGCGTGATCGACGTCTGGATCATGCTGGCGATGGGCGGCATCGGTTACGCACTGCGCAAGTTCGGCTTCGACCTCGCGCCGGTGGCGCTGGGCCTGGTACTGGGGCCCATGCTCGAACTGTCATTGCGCCAGTCGCTGGCGCTCTCCGGCGGCACCTACAGCATCTTCCTCGAACGTCCGATCGCAGTGACCATGTTCGTGCTCGGCCTGATCCTGCTCGCAGTGGCGCTTAAGCCGCTGATCTTCAAAAGCAAGGACTGGCGCAGCAATGTCGGCCTCGATGACCACGTCGGCTGAACCGCGATCCGCATTATGAATTAACTACTTGATTT
>Ga0222714_10004878_pt1 | contig 13000 bp, 11 predicted proteins | sample C33_3DmetaG_FD_165048 | JGI IMG/M metagenome (GOLD analysis project Ga0222714, IMG submission 165048) | Estuarine water microbial communities from San Francisco Bay, California, United States - C33_3D | ecosystem: Environmental > Aquatic > Marine > Unclassified | place: USA: California... | reverse complement strand
ACATGAGCAGGTAAAGGTTTGTAAACATTCCTATGGTAAATAAAATATAAATTAAAAATTGCTTGTTCATTAGTGAGAGTAATTGGAAATTTTTTAATGAGTTCTAGTATTTCACTTTTTGTAGAACTAGTAATGATCTTGGTATCAAAAAACATTAGCCCTGTTTGAAAATAATTTTTTATCTCTAAATCGTATTTTTTTGAAAGCTCTCTGAATCTAAAATTTGTAATATCAAATTGTTCAGAAAGAAGCCAATCGAAATTTGGATATCCGTCCTCTCTAGCTAACAACGTTCCAATTTCTTTAAGTTCAATTATTTGATTTACATCATCATGAATTATTAAATTAATATCCATATAAAATACATAATTCCAATTCTTTAGTTCTTTATCGAATAAGTGCAATTTATGCCATTGAAAATTTTTGTGAATATGTCTATTAGGCTGTCCTTTGGAGTTTAATTTTTTTAAAATATTGTCTGTTTCACTATCAAACTTAATTTTCCTAAATTTTTTAAAATTTAATGACTGTTTATTTTTTATATTTAGTAAAAATAGTGGTGTAAAGTATGAAGTCAGTACTAAAACTTCTCCTGAATACTTACCTTTTTCTCTTAAGTTCTCTATAAATTTATTTAAATGTTTTCTTAAATACCCAAAATTTCCAACTACACAAATGACAACTGATTCTTCTGACGATTTTTCTTTTTCATAAATACTCATTCTCTTAAAATGACTTGAAAAAATCATACAAAAATCTCAAAGGATTTTTTAACCTAAATATTTTTAAAGTTATTATTAATTTGATCATATGAAAAACAGAATCTCTTTTGTATCTGTGAACAATATGGTACTTTTTAAAAATTTTACGATGCTGCGTTTGATAAAAGCTTTCGCCATAAAATAAAATTCCTTTTATTGTCCATGGCTTTTTTTTACCCCAAAAATGATAGAATACGGCTTCTTCTTTAACTTCGTTAATTGGTAAATAAATATCTGTAAAATTTAATTGGGAAGGCAATTCGCTATACATTCCATTTAGATAGGAATTTAGGATATCTTGATCGTACCACATTACTCTATCACCTAAATAGTTCATCCAATCAGTTAAGTTCTGTGTGTAATTCTCTTTTACCCATTTTTGATAGTTGATAAATGTAACACCTGCATTAAAATATTTATTTTTTGTTAATTCGAGTCTCTCAGCTGTTTCACTTTCTAATTTTTCATAGTGCTCAGTTCTAGCAGCTAATACAAAATCTGAACGTTCTAAAATATCAAAAGTTGTCTGGAATAATAAGTCGAAATTATTAATACATATAATATCTGGATCTATATACATAATATTTTTAATATTTTCAGGTAAAAAGTCACTTATAAATAGCCTATAATATGTTGCTTCTGTCATATGAGATTCATCAAAATTTGGAAAATTTACTTCTTTTCTTTTAACAAATTCAAAAACATTAATTGATTGTAAATTTGACTTTTTTTGAAGTCTTAACTTCATTTCATCTAATGTATTTGGATTATTGTGTATTATGTAAAAATTTAAATTATTTTTTGAATTTTCCAGTAGTGATGTCATCGTCACTTCTGCTTGTATATTGTAGTTGGTGTCAAAACAGAGTAAAATGTTAAAGCTATTCATCAATCAATCCTAACAAGTGATTGTATTCAGTTTCAGCTATTTTTGAAATTGAAAAGTCTTTTTTCATTAAGTCTCTTGCACTTAAAGCAACCTTGTTAAGTTCTTCTTGTTTTTTACTTGAAACTATTGAAAAAGTCTTGGACAAAGAATTGTTTGTTAACTCAAAAATAAATCCGTTTTCAGTGTTTGAAATAATTTCAACATGGTTTGGTATATTACTTGCTAAAACTATGCAACCCTGTGCCATAGCTTCAAGAAGAACTTTGGGATTACCTTCATACAGAGATGGTAAAATAAAATATCGAGCCTTAGACAAGAGATTTACAGCTTCAATATTAGAAATAAATGGAATCACCTTAAGGTTTAATTTAAAACTAGACGATACATCCAATAAATATTTTTCTTCACTGCCTTTCCCTACTAAAATTATCTCTCCAGAAAAATCTTTGAATTCATTTAATAAAAAGTTATAATTTTTTTGTTTTTCCAATCTTCCAATGCTTACAATATTTTCTCTGTCTTTAAAATTTATTGATTCTGGAACTTCTACCCAATTTCTAATTAATAAAACCTTTTGAATTAATTTTGGGAAATTTTCATTGATAAAATTCATATCTGAATAACTACTTACTGAATACAAATCTGCAAAATTTAAACTAAATAATGTAAGGGCCTTATATAGAAACTGTTTAAATTTGCTTTTCTCATCTTTAATACTGAATTGATACATATCATATCCAGTTCTGATAAATAATTTTTTATTAGTTATTAATTTAAATAATATGCTCACCCAAGATCCCAATAGTTGATTTTGCTTAATCATAAATATTTTTTCATTAGAAATTTTTTTGATTTTAAATGGTATACAGAAAGATTTAATATAGTTTACAATTTTAAACTTAGATTTATTTATAAATGTATAGATTGGTAATATTTCACTGTTTAAAAAAAGTTTACTATATTTTTTATCTTCAAAATCACCATATGTAATGATGTAGAACTTTATGCTATATTTTTCACTCAAATAGTTTATATATTTTACTTCTCTATCTATTGCTGATGATTCTTCCCATGTTTTTAAAGAATAGCCGAATGTTAAAAAATAATAAATTACCAATATATTTAATATAATAATTTAAAAAACAAATAAATTTATAAGATTTATTATTAGAACAGTGACAAAGAAAAAAGTTTTAATCTTCGGTGGCAATGGATTAGTTGGTTCGGCTTGTAAAAGAATATTTTCAAAAGATAAAAGCTATACAACAATTGTTTCAACAAGAAGCGATACAAATCTTTTTAATATAGATGAAACAAAAAAAACTATTGAAAAAATAAAACCTGATGTGATTATAAATGCTGCTGCAAAAGTTGGTGGTATTGTTGCTAACAATAGTTTAAGAAGTGAATTTATACTAGAAAATTTAAAAATAAATATTAATATTTTTGAATCGTGTATTAATTTTCCAGAAATAATGATTATTAATTTAGGAAGTAGTTGCATCTACCCTCTAAATGCTCCAAACCCCATTAAAGAAAGTAGTTTTATGGAGGGGAAACTAGAAAAAACAAACTCTCCTTATGCTATGGCAAAATTAACAGCTATTGAAATTGGCCGTTCTCTAAATATACAATTTGGGCACAACGTTAAAAATCTAATGCCTACTAACTTATATGGACCTTTCGATAATTTTAGTGAAAATGAAAGCCATGTTATACCTGGATTAATTACAAGAATGAAAAAAGCTAAAGACAGTAACCAATCTATATTTAAAGTTTGGGGAGACGGTAGTCCAAAAAGAGAATTTTTGTATGTAGATGATCTTGCATCTGCAATAAAATTTGTGATAGAAAATAATATTTCTCAAGATTTAATAAATGTTGGTTCTGGAATTGAAATAAGCATCAAAGAACTCGCCTATGAAATTAGAGATTTAATTAAATTTAAGGGAAAGATTGAATTTGATAAAAATATGCCTAATGGAAATCCAAGAAAACTACTAGATAACTCGCTTCTCAAAAATTATGGATGGTTCCCAGAAGTTCAACTTAAAGCAGGCTTGCAAAAAACATATGACTGGTTTTTAAATAGCTTAAGTTGAATATTCCCATGTAGGAGTTAACAAATTATTTTTGATAAGTGTTTTTTCTCTTTCTGCTAAAAGTAAATCATTTTCTACCATCATTTTTATTAAATTATTGAAAGATGTTTTTGGTTCCCATCCGAGAATCTTATTAGCTTTTGAATAATCGCCTAGTAAATGGTTGACCTCGTTAGGTCGAAAATACTTTTCAGAAATTACAACAAAATCTTCATAGTTTAAGCCAACTAATTCAAAACCTATTTCTAGAAATTCCCTTACTGTATGAGTTTCACCTGTGGCAAGAACCCAATCATCTGGTATAGAATGATTAAGCATTAACCACATTCCTTCAACATAATCGCCTGCAAAACCCCAATCTCTGAATGAATCTAAATTACCTAAAGTCAATTTAGTTTGTAAACCTAATTTAATTCGACCGATTGCTCTAGTAATTTTTCTAGTAACGAATGTTTCACCTCTAAGGGGCGATTCATGATTAAAGAGTATTCCATTAACACCAAAAACACCATAAGACTCTCTATAGATTTGATTTAATTGATGTGCAAATAGTTTTGCTGCTGCGTATGGACTTTTTGGAACAAATTTTGAGCTCTCATTTAATTTTAAATTATCTACTCCACCAAACATTTCTGAAGATGATGCTTGATAAAATCTAATTTGTTTTGAAGAGTTTTTAATAGCTTCCAAAATTGAAAGCGGACCTAAAGTTCCTGTTTGAGTTGAAAAAACTGGATTTTTAAATGAAACTGCTACATGAGACTGAGCAGCTAAATTATACACTTCATCAGGTGAAATTTTTTGTACTAATTGATTCAATGAAGACGGATCAAGCAGGTCGGAATAATGTAAAAAAAGTTTATTTTTTTCTTTATATACTGAAATTAAGTCATCAATTCTTCCAGTGTTGATTAATGATGACCTTCTAATCGTTCCATGGACAATATACCCTTTCTCAAGAAGAAGTTTGCTTAAATAATAACCATCTTGACCAGTTATTCCAGTTATTAAGGCAGTTTTATCCATATCATATTAATTATAAAGATTTGATAATCTATTTTGACAAATTATGAAGTTTGTGAGATAAAACTGAAAAAAATAAAAAGGGGAATCTTACAGATTCCATACTCGAATCAAAAAATGAAACAATAAGTACAGCAACTATGAAAGCTACTATATGGTTGTTTTCTTTATCTTTTTTAAACTTTAAAAGTAAAAGATAATAAAAAATTAAAAATAATGTAAGCTGTAAAATCCCTCCTCTTGCCAAGATATTTATAAAATAATTATGAACATGTATGTTCTCTCCATCAAGACCTTGCCTTGAGATTTCTTCCATTGCAGGTATGCTGTCTTCATATCCATACCCAAAGATAATTTTATTTGTGTTGATTAAATCAAAAATTACATCTTGCCATATTTGAAATCTCCAATTTAAATTTCCATCGCCAGACATTAGACGCCCTTCAAAGAAATAAAATACCGGCATCTGTCTTTCAGCAGGATACCTTTTTGTAATCAAAGTCGTTTCAACACTTTTAATTGCATACTCTGGATTTATTTCTTCGAAATCAATTTTTGACCAATCTAAATAAATTGAGGATAGCGTCAAACAAATTAAAAAGCCCGCTATGGATATTAGAAACAATAACTTGTTTCTTAAGAATGCATTCTTGTTTTTTAGAATAGTAAAAAACAAAACAACTATAGTTCCAATAGCTGCTCCTCTGCTTGAAAACACTATCAAAGGAATTAAAATACCCGAAATAAGAAATGTAAATACATATAAAAAATTATTATTTCTTATACGTACCATAAAAAATGTACAATAAATTGCATAAACCATGAATAGATCTGAGCCTTTTAATAACCTAAATTTATCTGAATATTGATTAAAAAAACTTTCTAAAATACTGGGAAAATATACTGATGTCAAAATATATACTAAGGGCAGGCAAAATAAAATCCCTATCAAAAATAAATTTGAATCAAATATTCTTACTTTATTTATAAAAATTAGAACAAAAATAAAACCTAAAGACCAAATAAAAGAACTTGATCTGAAAACTTGAGGATTTGTGAAGCTAGCTAATCCGTTATAAACTAAATTGTTCAATATAAATGCTAAAAGCATAAGTTTTAGAATTAAGTTTGCTTTTTTCCCAATTAAAGTATCAATTTTTTTTGTCTTGAAAATTACATAATAAAGGAATAAAAAAAGTGCTGTAGCAATCATTAGCTCTCCTATTCTCAAGCCAATTATGTTAAGTCCTGTAAAAGATCTACCAAATGTAAAGACAAGAAAAAAATAGTAAACTAATAAACTTTCTAAAGTCAAAAAAGGCGTTAAAAAGTAAAACTTCTTAATAACTGGTGAAGAAATTTTAATTAAATCTAATTTTATTTTATTTATTAAAGTTGGTTGGTAGTACATTTTGCCTCACACATCTTGCATAATAGTCTTGTTCATTAGTAAATTTACTGGAAATATTATCTTTAACATTCAATTCATAAAGTGGGAAATTAATTTTTTTATGTTTATACCCCGCGCTAAGTAAATCTGAAAAAAGCTTATAGTCTTGAGCGTAATAAAACTTTTCATTATAATTTCCAATTTTTCTAAGCACTTCAGTTTTAATCATTAAAGTGCCATGTATAAATGGGTTTTTGAAATTGACAATAAAAGATGCTGGCAACATATATGAGTATTTTGGCCTAATAATTTGTTTATGTTTAATTTTTGCCCTTGATACAACAAAATCATATTTTTCCAAAGATATATATTTTTCTTGTTCCGTAAATCTGTTTTTAAAGCTTATATCATCAGAATCTTGTCTAGCTATGATTTTGCTTTTTACATTTTCAATTAATCTATTTAGTGATTTTGTTAAACCAAGATTGGTAGAGTTTCTAAATAATTTTATTCGATTATCTATATTTTTAAAATCGTTGATAATTTCATAAGTATTATCGATAGAAGCATCATCACATATCAGAAGCTCCCAGTCGGAAAATTCTTGATCAATAATACTTTTAATTGCATTACCAACAGTAAGTTGATTATTGTAAACTGACATTATTACTGAAATTTTCACAATATAATCTTACACAGGGAAAAATGTATATTTTTAAGACTTTAAAAATCATTAATAAAAAAAGTTTTTTTTATTTTTTAGTATTTTTAACATCTTTAATTTGGGTAAACGAAATTACATATCTGTTTTACGATACAACAATAAGCCCTGACTATGCAGAGTATAAAATATATTTTGATTACTTTCTAAACCCATCTTTAAATACCGGTCGAGAGCATGGTCTAAGCTACTACTATATTCATTACATTAATTATTATTTAAAATATAATTCCTTTGATTACTCCGAAGTTTTATTACATAAATCAATACACGAAGTAAATTTTTATATCTATTGCTTTGGTTTAATTGGCTTTTTTCTAGTATTTAAATTCCTTAAATTTAAAAGTGATTTAATTTTTATCTCATTTACCTTTTTAAACTTTTTTCCAATTTCAATAGTGCAGAGGATAGTTTTTAAACCAGAAATTTTAGCTTATGCTTTATTGCCTTGGATTGTATTTTTTTTAGAGAAATATAAAAAAGAAAGAAAAACAATTCACTTATTACTATCAATACCTTTTCTTGTTATTTGTATAACTTTAAAAGGAAACATTTTAGTCCTGATTTCTGTATTTATATTTTTAGCTTTTATAAATGAGATTATAAGGCTAGATAAAAAAATTTTATTTTTACTTATTACAATATTTATTATTTCTTTTTCTCTTGTAACAATTGAAAATAATAAAGTTAACAATAAAGGAATTTTGGAAGTTCAAAGTGGAGCAACGCTTAGAGAAAACTACAACAACAAAGCACCCATTAATACTATTTATAATATAAATTTGTTCAAACTATTAACTAGTCCTATAAAATATAATCACTCAGGTTCATTTATTGGCATAACTTTGCTTGAAACAACTGGAGATTATTTTGATCTTTATTGGGATAATGATGCTTCTATTTTTTTTGAAAATAGAATTTCATTCTTAAAATTTGAAATAAGTAACGAAATTACTTCACCAAATATAAAAGTTAATCCATTTTTTATAACAATATTTACTCAAAAGGAAACTGACTTGTATATATATGAATTTTTAGGATTGATACTGTCTTTATTCTTTTTCTTTTTTTTATTAAAAAATATTTTTAAAGAACAAAAGTTCCGACTGTATAAAATTTCAGTTTTCATTGGTATGGGATTAATTTTATTTCATACAATAACTGGCTTGCCTGTAAACAACTTTGACCCTGCTAGGGGTGATACTTTCAAACCCCAGTATTATTCTTTTCTTTTCATATTCAGTACACTTTTTTTTATTTATTCTTCTCTAGAAAATAACAAAAAAGCAAAATTTTTCATTTTTATTTACATTGTTAGCATTATTTTTATACTGGGTTTTCCAAAATATAAAACTCCAGAGCTGATGAATAGCTTGAGCCCTTTTATTGAGCACTCAGATTTTTGCGAATTTGAAATTTTATATTTTGGTGAAAAAAGTTTACCTGAAGTTGCAGGATGTTTTGATCATAAGAGACAAACAGATATCAATAAGTATTTTTCAAAAAATTTTGTATTTCAACCAGCAAATTTGTACAGCCTTATAATTATTTTACTAATTTCAATTTCTGTAATTATCAAAGAGTTTACTTTCAATATTAAAAAATTTAAAAGTATTTAGCTTAAAAATTGAAATATATAAAAATAAATAGGTTAAAAATGTATTAAAGTAATTTAAAACATCATTTTTAAATACATTAATTAAAACGTATACCAATATTATTTTTCCTAGAGAATTTATTTGTCGTTTATTTTTTAAATAACCAAAAAACATAATTGAAAGTATTATTACATTTCCAAGCAATCCAAAATAAATGAAGTAGGTAAGTAAAGACGAGTGGGGTAAAAGAAAAGTTTCTGGAGCTTGAACAGGATTCTCTCCATAAAGTTGTGCTAAATTTTGAGGTCCAGAACCTAGTATGAGCTCTCCAAAAGTTGGGTTATATCGGGCAAAAAATAATCCCCAGATTTCAGACCTATTTAAAAAATATCCTACAACACTAAAAAAAGTAAAAATACTAATTGAAAGATTTGAATTGTCAAAATTATTAGTTAGCCATATAACAAAACTAGATTTATGTGCATCGTAAGAATATCCCAATGAGTTTATATATACTCGACTTTTTATAAAATCATAATTATATGATAAATCTTCAAACCCAAACATATAAATTAAGAGCAAAATAAAAACTGAGGATGAAATTGTTAACATTAACTTTTTGTAGGGTTTATTTTCTACCAAAAAGTAAGAGCAAAATAAAAAAACTAATAGCGCAGAAGTTCTGTTATTTGAAAAATAAATACCCACAGTAGACGAGATTAAACCAACAATCTCAAAGTAATTTAAATTTTTCTTCTTGGTATAAGAGAAAATTATCAAAATTAGCAGCAAACCATATAATTCTCCAACTGTCTCTGCGCTAGTAAAAAAACCTCTCCATGACATTTTTTCCTGCCAAATATCTAATTCAAGTGGATTTGACCTGTTAATACCAAATTTTTGTTGACCAAAATAGAAATAATTTGCAAAATTGATAATTGGAAAAGTTGAACCCACAAAACCGAGAAGTAATAAAAATAAAGAAACAAGTGAAAAATTATTAATAAATAATTGTAATTTAAAACTTTTTGAGTGTTTTTCTATTAAATGCTTAGTACCAAAAATAATCAGAAAGTAATAAAATATCCAAAATAATGTTGAATTAAAGTTGTAACTACTGCTTATAAACCCTCTTAGTTTAGAAGGTTCAAAATAATAATTTCCAGTAGCATTAACTGCCCAAAAAGTAGAAAATAAGATTATTACTTTAATGGTTTTTTGGTACTTAGGTTTATCAAAAAAAGTTACTATTCCTAAATAAACAAAGTAGGAAGAAAGAAAGCTAAAGTTCGTTCCACTAATAACAGAATGAAAAATGTATATCCAAGGTAAGTAATTAAAAATTGAATTTGACCTAGTCTGAAGTACTTCAAATAAATTTGTAAATATAAGATAAAGTATGAAAAAAATTATTAATTTTGTAGTTGGCTCTTCAAACCTTAAATAATATAGATGGTCTTCATAATATCGCTTTTCTGAAAAAATAGAAAAAGTAAACAGAAATGTTGTCAATAATATACTTACATGATGGATAGTGAAGTTTTTTAACTTAGAAGCGCTATAATTAAAATCTTTATTTTTTGGAAGAAAGCTTAACAAAAGCACCCAAAATAAACCTTGGATTAATAAATTTAATAATGTGTTCGTCCCAATAGAAATATAAAAATTACTATCAATTACTGTTAAGCCACTAATTTTTCCAAAACAATTAATAGAAGAATAATTATTAAATCTAAAAAAATAGTGATCTTGAAATATAGTTTGTGGATTTGTCTTTAAAAAACTTATAAGTGAGATCTTGCATGGGTTAATCTCATAGTAAGTAACATCTTCTTGACTAATTTTGCCAATATCTTCTCCGAAACCATTGGTTTGATTCAACCATGGAATAATTAGAATAAGTAAAACTAAAAAAAGTTTATAAAATATATAATTTTTAATATTTAAAATTCTCATTTGAGAATCAATTTTATAAATTTTTGAAGTAGTATTGCCACTACTACAAATAGTAATAAATTTCCAACTAACGCTGCTTCTTTATTGTTTAATGGTGAAGAGTCCCATCCTCCACTAACATAATGTTCGCATTCTACAAAGGAACTAACTGTAACAGCATAGCCTTCTTGGTTGAATAACTCTCTTGGTTCATAACCATTTTCGGTTTCAAATACATAATTTGGGTCACTAGCTATAACTTTTTTTTCAAAGCCTGGGGGATAGTCCCCACACAGTTCTATTACAATTTCCATTTTTCTATTATTAATCTTTAAATTAAATACTTATCATTATATTCTAAAATTAAATTATCAAAATAAGAGATATAAAGTGAGTTTTAAAAGTTTAGTAAAGTATTTAATTCGATTCTTTTTTATATTAATTTCAACAAATTATGTAACCATATGGTACTTTGATAGATTTTTAATTTTGAATGAGAATGATAAATATCTAATTTATCTAAACCAAATAGAAGATTGGAATAGGTTTTATAGTTTTGTTCCTGAATCATTAATAACCGTTGACTTTTTTCTAATATTGATTGTTTCAATATTTATATCACTTTTATTTGCAACTAAGTTTTACACATATGTAAATGAACTAACGCTTACGTTAAACAAAAATTATTTACAAGATTTCTTAACCATATATTTTTTATGGAGTACTTACATGTTTGCGTCTTTTTATATATTTAGATTTAATAATCTATCCAGAAGTTCATTAATAGTATTTACTTTTTTAGTTCCAATAATTTTAATTTTGTTTAGGAACACAGAGCTATTACTTTTACTATTTGGTAGGTCTACACTCAATGAATCTTTCATTTCTTTTAACCTTGAAGAAGATTCTTTTTTAAGGAACTTAAGACTATTAACTTTTAGAAAAGAAATAGGTAATTTTGATTTTTCAGTTGAAAAACATAGCAGTGAAATTATTAAAACTATTGATGGGATAAATAAAAAAAATGAAGTAAATTTAGTAGTTATTAACTCAACTAACCTGTTATTTTTACCAAATCAATTAGAAGAGTACTTAATTAACTTAAACAAGAAAGTTGCTTTAATTTCGACAAATCCAATTGAATTCAATAAAAACTTTATTTATAGATTTGAAAGACTAGGCAAAAATTATATTTATTATTTCAATAACGACATTCAGTACGGTTCAAAATATATAATAAAAAGATTAATCGACATAGTGCTGTCTTTCGTTGGATTCATGATTCTTATGCCAATAATATTTTTTGTATGTTTCTACATTTACCTAAAAGATGGTTTTCCAATTTTAGTTTTACAAAACCGAATAGGACTTCATGGTAAAAAGTTTAAAATGTTCAAATTTAGATCAATGAAAAAAGATGCGCATATATTAAGAAAAGAATTAGATAGCTTAAATAAAAAAAACGGACCTCTTTTTAAATTAGAAAATGATCCAAGGTTGTTACCAAATGCAAACTTTATAAGAAAATATAGTTTAGATGAAATTCCTCAACTTTTAAATGTACTTAAAGGTGATATGTCTTTAGTTGGACCACGACCACTATTTGAAGAGGACACAAATTATTTTGACGAAAAGTATATGAGAAGACTAAATGTTTTACCTGGAATGACAGGCTTGTTGCAAATCAAAGACAGAAATACTGATGATTTCGAAGTTTGGTACCAACATGATATTCAATACATTGATAACTGGAGTCTTTCTTTAGATTTAAAAATAATTTTTAAAACAATTCCTTCTATTCTGAAAAGAAAAAATAGTGGAATATAAGATAACATATAAGTGGGTCGGGTGGGAATCGAACCCACGACCTTGAGCTTAAAAGGCTCCTGCTCTGCCGATTGAGCTACCGACCCTGTTAATTATTAAAGGATACTAAATTCAAACATTTAGTTGTAAATAAAATTATAGTTTTATTCTTCTTCTGAACTACTTTTAGCTGGATTAAGGTTTTTAATCTTTGTTCCTAAGTTTATTACAGTAGTTTTTAACTCCTCGGAGATATTCGTAAACAGATCTTTTGTTTCTTTTTTAATTTCGTTATCTTTAACCGTTGATTCAAGACTTTCAACAATATTTTTTATTAACTCTGTTGTTGAATTTATTGTATTGTTTAAACTCTCTTTTAAATCATTTACTAACTCTTCTTGAGAAATTTTACCTTTAATTTTTTTTGCAACATCTTCTAGATCATCTGATAGCTCTGACCAGCTTTTATTTTCTTCCATGAAAAAAGTATAGATAACTTAAATTCTTGATTTATCTTTAAATCTTAAATTAGGATTTTTTGTAATTCTCTGTTTTGCCCATCTTGCAGGTGCTATAAGTCTAAAAAAAGGTGGTAGAAATGGACGAGTAAATTTTAGAATCGATAAATTAAAATTAACTAAAAATCTCCGAAACTTTGTATCTTTTATTCCATAAATTTCTTTAAATTCTTTAGGTAATGTATTAAAAGCTGTAAAAGCAATAAATGGCCAAATTGGTTTAATGTGAATTGGAACTGGTCCACCTCCAATTATTT
>Ga0222714_10004877_pt1 | contig 13001 bp, 13 predicted proteins | sample C33_3DmetaG_FD_165048 | JGI IMG/M metagenome (GOLD analysis project Ga0222714, IMG submission 165048) | Estuarine water microbial communities from San Francisco Bay, California, United States - C33_3D | ecosystem: Environmental > Aquatic > Marine > Unclassified | place: USA: California... | reverse complement strand
GCGCGAGAACGAGGAAGAAAAGGCCGCCATGGCCCAGTACGGGTCGTCGGATTCGGGCGCGAGCCTCGGCGATATTCTGGGTGCGGCCATCAACCGCGCCAACGCCGAACGCACCAAGGACGAAGACGACAAGTAGAACCGACCGGTTGCGCGGGGTGCGCGGCAAATGCCGCTCACCCCGTTCCCGGCTTAACAGGCAAGCGATCGGACGGACAGCATGTCTCTCGAATCGGATGCCGTCATCGACCGGCGCAAACTGAAGCGCCGTCTTTCCGTGTGGCGCCTCGTCGCCATCATCGCCGTTGCCGCCGCCGTACTCGTCGGCGTTGCCCGTGACAATGGCGTCATTCCCCGCGACCATGTCGCCAGAATTTCCATCACCGGCATCATTGCCGAAGACGCGGCCCTGGAGCGCGCGCTCAAGCGTGTTGCGAGCGACGACCATGCCCGCGCGCTGATCGTCAGCATCAACAGCCCCGGCGGTACCGTCGTCGGCGGCGAAAACCTCTATCGCGCGCTGCGGCGCATCGCCGCAACGAAACCCGTCGTCGCCGTCATGGGCACCGTCGCTGCATCGGGTGGCTACATGACCGCGATCGGCGCCGACCGCATCTTTGCCCAGCAGGGAACCATCACCGGGTCCATCGGCGTCATCCTGCAATCGACCGATGTAACGGGGCTGCTCAAAAAGCTGGGCGTCGAGGCGGAAGCGATCAAGTCGTCCCCCCTCAAGGCCGTGCCCAACCCTCTCGAGCCGCTGACCGAGGAAGGCCGCGCCGCCACCCGCGCCGTGGTCATGGACATGTACGAGCAGTTCGTCGCCATGGTGGCCGAACGGCGCAAGCTGGCCCCGGCCCGGGCCCGGGCCCTGGCAGACGGGCGCATCTATACGGGGCGCCAGGCAGTGGCCAATGGCCTGATTGATGCCATCGGCGGCGAGGGCGAAGCCCGGAACTGGCTGGCCGAGGCCCGGAAGGTCCCGAAAACCCTGCCCGTCCGCGATATTCGGGTTCGGGGCGAGGCCGAGGAACTGCTGGGCCTGGCCGAGCGGATAGTCGGAAAAACATTGTTTTCTGAAAGACTTAAACTTGACGGGCTGGTCTCGGTTTGGCACCCTGATTTGAAATAGTGCCTTCATTAACAAGGGGCTGGGGGGTCCGCGTCGGGTAGGGAGCCTGCACCCCGGAAACGCAAAGAGAGCCGCATGACGAAATCGGAACTGATCCTGCGCCTCGCCGAGAAGAACCCGCACCTGTATCACCGCGACGTGGAACGAATCGTTTCCGCGATTTTCGACGAAATTACCCGCGCGCTGGCGCGTGGCGACCGCGTGGAACTGCGCGGCTTCGGCGCCTTTTCGGTCAAGAAGCGCGATGCCCGCGTCGGCCGCAATCCGCGTACCGGCGAATCGGTGCGCGTGGCACGCAAGCACGTGCCTTTCTTCAAGACCGGCAAGCAACTGCGCGAACGGCTGAACACCGGGGAGTAGTCTCCCCGGCGCACCGGCCCGAGGGCGCGGGATAGAGAGCCATGCGTTTTCTGTTCTGGATCATTGCCTTGCCGGTGCTGGCCTTCGCCGGCGCTTTCGCCGCGGCCAACCCCGGACCCATCACCCTCAAGCTTTGGCCGTTTCCGCTCGAAATCGCCCTGCCGGTCTATGCGGCCGTGCTGGGGCCGTTCTTCGCCGGTTTCCTTCTGGCCGCCATATGGTTCTGGCTCAAGTCCCTGCCCGGCCGACTGGCGCGCCGCCGCCTCGCCCGGCACGAACAGCAGCTGGAAGAAGAGACGCGCCGCCTGAAAGACGAACTTGCCGCTGCTGAACGGCGCGGCCCGGAAGCCTCCGACGAGGCCCGCCGGCGGATGATCGCCAACGCCGACTAGGCGCGGCCCGCGGTATCGCACGGCCCCCATTCGCGCTATAAACCGCGGCGAACCGACAACAACGAAGATCTCGACGCCAGCCCATGCCGCTCCTTTCCGCCGCAGACGCCGCACGACGCATTTACTGCGCCATCGACACGCCTGACCTCGCGCGCGCGGAAACGCTCGCCCGTGCGCTTGCGGGCGCGGGCTGCGGCATCAAGCTCGGCCTCGAATTCTTTTCGGCCCAGGGGCCCGCGGGCGTGGCGCGGGTGCGCAAAGCTGCCGGGGGCGATCTGTTCCTCGATCTCAAGTTCCATGACATTCCCAACACCGTCGCCGCCGCCGTGCGGGCCGCGGCACCGCTGGCGCCCACTATTGTCAATGTCCACGCGGCGGGCGGTCGGGCGATGATGTCGGCAGCCGCCGAGGCCGCCCGCGAAGCCGCCGCCAAGGCAGGCACGCCCGCGCCCCTGGTCATCGCGGTGACGGTGCTGACCTCGCTCGAGACTGTCGACATCGAGCGCATGGGCGTGATCGGCGGCGTCGAGGAACAGGTGGTTCGCCTTGCCGCCCTTGCCCACGAAGCGGGCCTCGACGGCGTCGTCTGCTCGGCCCGGGAAATAACCCCCATCCGCCGCGCCCTTGGCCCCGACTTCACACTGGTGACGCCCGGCATTCGCCCCGCGGGCGCAGATGTGGGCGACCAGAAGCGCGTCATGACCCCGGGCGAGGCCATTACCGCCGGCGCCGATTATCTGGTGATCGGCAGGCCCATCACCGGCGCCGAGGACCCCGCCGCCGCGGCGCGCGCCATCGCTGCAGAGATTTCCGCAACCGGGAACTGACATGGCTGTTCGCTTCAAGATCTGCGGCATCAATTCCGAAACCGCGATGCAGGCCGCGATCGAGGCCCGCGCCGATTTCGTCGGGTTGATGTTCTACCCGCCCTCGCCCCGCTATCTCGGCGTCGCCGATGCCGCGCGGCTGGCGGCGATGGTGCCGAAGGGCATGCAGCGCGTCGGCGTCTTCGTCGATGCGCCGGAAAACGTCATCGAGGAAACGCTGGACGACGTCGGCCTCGATATCCTGCAACTGCACGGCTCCGAATCGCCCGAGGCCGTCGCCGCCATCCGGGCGCGCTTCGGCCTGCCGGTGATCCGCGCCGTCAAACTCGCGACCCCCGACGACCTCGCCGTGGCGAAAGCCCAGGAAGCCGTCGCCGACATGCTGCTTTTCGATGCCAAGCCCCCGCCCGAAATGACCGGCGCCCTTCCCGGCGGAAATGCCATTTCCTTCGACTGGCGGATGCTCGCGGGCTACCGGGGCGCAAAGCCGTGGATGCTGTCGGGCGGCCTGACGGCGGCCAACCTGGCCCAGGCGGTCGCCATCACGGGGGCGGAAATGGTCGATGTGTCGTCGGGCGTGGAAAGCCGGCCGGGGGTCAAGGAACCGGCCCTGATCGCGGCTTTCGCCGCGGCCGCCCGGGCCGCCGGACCGGCGTCCTGAGAGCATGCGGGAACCGTTGGATTCCTTGCCCTCTGCCGCTATAGTCCCGGCCTTTGGTAAGAGCCAGACATGAGCGCACCCAACACCTTCCGCACCGGCCCGGACGAGGCTGGCCATTTCGGCATCTTCGGCGGCCGCTACGTCGCTGAAACCCTGATGCCACTGATCCTCGAGCTTGAGGAGGCTTACGGCGCGGCCAAGGCCGACCCGGCCTTCCGGGCCGAGTTCGACTATTTCCTCGCCCATTACGCGGGCAGGCCGTCGGCGCTTTACTTCGCCGAACGCCTGACCGAGGAGCTGGGCGGGGCGAAGATCTATTTCAAGCGCGACGAGCTCAACCACACCGGCTCGCACAAGATCAACAACTGCCTCGGCCAGATCCTGCTCGCCCGCCGCATGGGCAAGAAGCGCATCATCGCCGAAACCGGCGCCGGCCAGCATGGCGTGGCGACGGCGACAGTCTGCGCGCGCTTCAACCTGTCGTGCACCATCTACATGGGCGAAACCGACATCGAGCGCCAGCAGCCCAACGTTTTCCGCATGAAGCTTCTGGGCGCCGAGGTGGTGCCGGTGAAGTCCGGCTCGCGCACCCTCAAGGACGCGATGAACGAAGCCCTGCGCGACTGGGTGACCAACGTCGAAACCACCTATTACCTGATCGGCACGGCGGCGGGGCCGCATCCCTATCCCGCCATGGTGCGCGACTTCCAGTCGGTGATCGGCCGCGAAACCCGCGAGCAGATGATGGAGGCCGAAGGCCGCCTGCCCGACAGCCTGGTCGCCTGCATCGGCGGCGGCTCGAACGCCATCGGCCTGTTCCATCCCTTCCTCGACGAGACAAGCGTACAGATGTACGCCGTCGAAGCGGCGGGCGAAGGCATCGAGACGGGCAAGCACGCCGCCTCCATCAGCGCCGGACGGCCGGGCGTGCTGCACGGCAACCGCACCTTCCTGTTGCAGGATTCCGACGGCCAGATCACCGAGGCGGACTCGATTTCCGCCGGACTGGATTATCCCGGCATCGGCCCGGAACATGCGTGGCTGCACGACACGGGGCGCGTTAATTACGTATCGGCGACCGACAAGGAAGCGCTTGCCGCCTTCAAGCTGTGCTCGCGCATCGAAGGCATCATTCCCGCCCTTGAGCCCGCCCATGCGCTGGCCCATGTCATCCGCTTCGCGCCCACCCTGCCGAAAGATCATCTCATGGTCATGAACATGTGCGGGCGCGGCGACAAGGACGTGTTCTCGGTGGCGAAGTACCTGGGGACCGAACTGTGAGCGCACCTGACCGCATCACGGCGCGCTTTGCCGCGCTGAAGGCCGAAGGCCGCGCCGGGCTCGTCACCTTCATCACCGCGGGCGATCCAGATTTCGACACCTCGCTGGAAATCCTGTCGGGCCTGCCCGCGGCGGGCGCCGACGTGATTGAGCTGGGCATGCCGTTCTCCGACCCCATGGCCGACGGCCCGGCGATCCAGGCATCCAGCCTGCGCGCGCTTCATGCTGGCCAGAACATGATCAAGACCCTCGACATGGTGCGCCGCTTCCGCGAGAGGGACGCGACCACGCCGATCGTGCTGATGGGCTACTACAACCCGATCTACATCTACGGCAACGAACGCTTTCTCAAGGATGCGAAAGATGCGGGCGTGGACGGCCTGATCGTCGTCGACCTGCCGCCGGAAGAAGACACCGAGTTGTGCCTGCCCGCGCTGAAGGCGGGGATTCATTTCATTCGCCTTGCGACGCCGACGACCGATGACAAGCGCATGGGCAAGGTCCTGACCAATACGTCCGGGTTCATCTATTACGTTTCGATCACCGGCATCACCGGCACGCGTGCGGCTGACGCGGGTGACGTCGGCGGGCGCGTCGCGGGCCTGCGCAGGCGCACCGATCTTCCGATCGCCGTCGGCTTCGGCATCAAGACGCCGGAGCAGGCAGCAGCCATCGCCCGTGTTGCCGATGCAGCCGTTGTCGGCTCGGCGCTGGTCGAGGTGATCCGCGCGGGCCTCGACGCGGGCGGAAAAGCCGGCACAGCCTTGGTCAAAGATGCGCTATCTTATGTGTCTGTGCTTGCCGGCGGCGTGCGCGCCGCGCGCGGCTGACGCGTACTTGTTTTTTGCTCAGGTAACGACAACGGGAACCGACGCATGAACTGGCTCAAGAATTTCGTCCGGCCGAAGATCCGCGCGCTCGTGCGCAAGGAAAACGTACCGGAGAATCTCTGGCACAAGTGTCCGTCCTGCGAACAGATGATTTTCCACCGCGAACTGGCGGCCAACCTGTTCGTCTGCACCCACTGCAATCACCACATGCGCGTGTCGGCCAAGGAACGGCTCGACATGATCTTCGATCCGGGCAGCTACCAGACCGTCGAACTGCCCGACTGCGTCGATGATCCGCTTCGCTTTCGCGACAAGAAGCGCTATTCGGACCGCATCAAGGAATCGCGCAACAAGCTCAAGGTCGACGACGCGATTCAGGTTGCCCACGGCAAGATCGGCGGCGTGAACGCCGTCGTCGCCGCCTTCGACTTCCGCTTCATGGGCGGCTCCATGGGTGTCGCCGTCGGCGACGGCATCCTGACGGCCGCGCGCCTCGCGGTGCTTCAGGAAGCGCCGCTGATCGTATTCCCGTCGTCGGGTGGCGCGCGCATGCAGGAAGGCATCCTCTCGCTGATGCAGATGCCGCGCACCACCGTCGCGGTCGAGGAAATGCGCGATGCGGGTCTTCCCTATATCGTCGTACTCACCGATCCCACCACCGGCGGCGTGTCGGCCTCCTTTGCCATGCTGGGCGACATCGCCATTGCCGAGCCCGGCGCGATCATCGGCTTCGCGGGCTCGCGCGTGATCGAGGACACAATCCGCGAAACCCTGCCCGAAGGCTTTCAGCGGGCCGAATACCTGCTGGAACACGGCATGATCGACATGGTCGTGCACCGTCGCGACATGCGCGCGACGCTGGCGCGCATTCTCGATCTCCTGCGCAACCGCACGCCGGCAGGCGATGTCGTCAAACTGCCGGGCGGCAGCAAGCCTGCAGCCCGCCCCGCCCCGGGCGCGAGGCCCAATCCTGGCCAGTGATCGCGTGCTGAAGCGCCTGATGGCGCTTCACCCGCGGACCATCGACCTGTCGCTTGGCCGGATCGAGCGCCTGCTTGCGGCACTCGGCCATCCCGAACGCCGCATTCCTCCCGTCATCCATGTCGCAGGAACCAACGGCAAGGGCTCTGTCGTTGCCTACCTGCGCGCCATGTGCGAAGCCGCGGGCTTGCGCGTACATGCCTATACATCCCCGCATCTGGTGCGATTTCACGAACGCATCCGGCTGGCTGGCAAGCTGATCTCCGAGCGCGAACTCGCAGCCGTGCTCGCCGAGTGCGAAAAGGCGAACGCGGGCGAACCCATCACCTTTTTCGAGATCACCACGGCAGCGGCGTTTCTTGCCTTTTCCCGCCATGCCGCCGACGTCACCCTGCTGGAAGTCGGCCTCGGCGGCAGGCTCGATGCCACCAACGTCATCGCCCGACCGCGCATCTCGGTCATTACCCCTGTCTCCCTCGATCATCAGCACTTCCTGGGCAACGGGCTTGCGGCCATCGCCGGGGAAAAGGCGGGAATCCTCAAGCGCGGTGTGCCCGCCGTGATTGGCCCCCAGCATGCCATCGCCGCCCGCGTCATCGCTGCCGCCGCGCGCAAGGCAGGCAGCCCGCTCATTCGCTTTGGTGAGGATTTCGACGGGCGCAGGACCACCGACGGCAGGCTCGAATTTCGCGACGATGACGGACTTTTGCATGTCCCCGCGCCCGCCCTGCCGGGGCGCCACCAATTCGCCAATGCCGCGCTGGCCATGGCTGCGGCCCGCGCCTTTGGCGAGCCGAAACTGACCGATACCGCTCTTGCCCGCGGCATTACCGCCGCCGACTGGCCGGCGCGCCTGCAAAAACTTGGACGCGGCAAGGAAAGCAGCCGGCTCGCCCGGCGCGGGTTCGAGGTCTGGCTCGACGGTGGCCACAACCCCCATGCGGGCCGCGCACTCGGCCGTGTGCTCGCCGGATGGCGGAAGGAACGCCCGGCGCGGCCCGTCTACCTCGTCTGCGGCATGATCAGGACCAAGGATCCGGCCGGGTTCCTCGCCCCGCTGATGGCGCACGTGGCCGGCGTCATCGCCGTGCCAGTACCAGACGACCACGCGGGCATCCCTGCACAAGACATCGCCGCCATCGCGCGGCGTCTCGGCCGGCCCGCCCGCACCGCGGCAAACATCAAGGCGGCCGTCGATGCGCTTCTTGAGCGCAAGGCGGGGCGGGTACTGGTGGCCGGCTCGCTCTACCTGGCAGGTGCCGTACTGGCCGCCGAAGGCGCCGCCCACCGCCCCCGCTAAAATCACAAAAAGAAACGGCGCGACCATCGTCGCGCCGTTTCTGCGTCTCGGTCGGACCGCCGGAGCGGTCCGAGGCGGCGTTAGTCGCTCGCCTTTTCCTTCTCGCCTTCACCAGAGGGCTGGCCCGAACCGGCTGCCGGCTCTTCCTGGTAAATCACGCCCGAGGCAAAAGCCGGGGTGGACAGCGCAAACATGACAGCAAGCATCGCCAGAAGGGTCTTCTTCATTTCTCTCTCCAGAGAAAAGTTGCGGCAGTTCTCCCGCCGCCTTCGGATCGCAGGGCGTCTCCGAATGACCGAACTATACGCCCGCCAAATAAAACTTCAAGAGAAAAACAGACAAAAAACGTGTTTTTTGAGATTAGTACTGTATTACGTGCAGCACATCTTATAAAAGACAAATATTTGTTATGTAAAAGATTTCCTTTATTTGGACACAACTTGTCAGGATTACGTCTCCCCCATGGCCGGATTGCGGCAAAAGCCGCAAAACCGCCCAAATCAAAAGGGCCCCGTCGCAAGACGAGGCCCTTTCGGGAAAAGAAGAGCGGAGAGATCAGATGACCGAACGCACCCAGTCCATCAGCGCCGTCTTCGGCGCGGTGCCGACCTTGGTGCCCGCGACCTGCCCGTTCTTGAACAGGATCAGCGTCGGGATGCCGCGCACGCCGTATTTGGACGGGGTCTGCGGATTATGGTCGATGTTGACCTTGGCGATGGTGAGCTTGCCCTGAAGTTCCTTCGCCATTTCTTCCAGCACCGGAGCGATCTGCTTGCACGGGCCGCACCACTCGGCCCAGAAATCGACCAGAACCGGCCCCTGTGCGTTCAGCACATCGGCTTCAAAGCTGGCGTCGGTGACTTGGGTCATACTCATTTTTTACCCCACGGGATGGTTACGTTTGCTGCGCGGAGTCTAGAAGGCGGCGGGAGCCAGCGTCAAGGCAAGTGGACAGGCCATTTCACAGGGCCAAAAAGCGAACCGGCGTGACCCGTGAAGGCCACGCCGGCTCCTGACGGCTCGCCGGAAAGGGAATAACCCGTTACCGGCAAGCGAACTCGTTGGGGCTAGTCGCCGCCGCCGCCGCCGCCTTCCTGCTTCTTTTCGCCTTCTTCCTGCTGGACGACAGGCGCTTTGCCGGAAATGACCGAGGCCAGGGCCGGGGTGCTCAGCGCGAACAGCGCAGCAAGGGCCGCAAGAACGATCTTCTTCATGACGCTCTCCTTGGGTGAGTTTCGCCGCTTCGGAGCGGCTCCTTCCGGCGCGAAGTGCCGCTCCGGATGAACAAAACTCTACGCGCGCCCAAGAACACTTCCAAATAATCAATTGTGATTTATTTGTGGCGATTGCAGTAATTATGTAAATCTGAAGTTATTACGGAAAATAAAAAGTATTCGTTATGTAAAAACATTATGTAAATTGATTATGACAACTTGGTATCCGCAAGAGCGGCATCCATCAGAGCGGCCGGCAGTTCGATCAACTGCGCCGACGCCGTATACAGGAGAGCGCAGCGCACAATGCGCCCGGGGAAAATCTCGCCAAGGGCCGCCCGGTAGAGAGCCATCTGCGCGACGTAAGCCGACGGCACTTTCGCGGCATCGGCGGGAACCGGCCGCGCCGTCTTGTAATCAACGGCGAGGATTTCGCCATCGCGCACCAGCAGGCGGTCGATCTGGCCGTTGACGATGCGTCCGCCAAGCCGCGCCGTGACCGGCACTTCGGCGAGGCTGTCGGGACCGAACAGGCGCCCGAAGGCCGGATCGTCGAAGAGCGCCAGGGTTTCCGACACGATGGCCTTCTGCGTCCCGGCATCAAGCCCGAGCGCGGGCCGCGCCAGGTAACGTTGCGCTGCGCTGGCCCGCGCCGCGGGCGCAAGGGCGGGCAGTAGTTCCAGCAGCCCGTGGACGAGGCGGCCCTTCTGGAACCGCGCCGCCTGATCGCCGGCCAGCGGCGAAATGAGCGCGGGCTCGCCTTCCGCCGCCGAGGGCGCGAGCGCCGCTGCGGCACCTTCGGCCGGGGCCGGGTCGGTCTCCCATCTTTCCGGAGCGCGGCGGGGGAAATCCTCGGCCACCGCGTCGTCCTTGTCCTTGCGGTCCGCTTCGCCGGTCTGCGCGGTCTCGAAACGCAGCCCGTTGCCCTCGAAGCCGGTCAGCGGATCGTGGAAGGGGAACGCTTCGACCCCGGGCGTGCCTTCAAGTCCTTCGCGCACGAGGTTGTACCAGCAGCCCGCGGGGGGCGCCTTACGGCCCTTCCAGCCGCCGATGAACAGCATGTCCTCGGCCCGCGTCATGGCGACGTAGAGAAGCCGGTGATATTCCTCGTCGCGCGCTGCCGCTGCCGCCTGGCGGAGCGCACGGCCGACCGGATCGAGATCGCCCGCCCGAGGCGTCCACAGCGGCATTTCGCCGCCGGCCGGGCTTTCGCACCAGTAGGGCGCTTCGGCCGGGTGCCCCGTCGCCATGGTATCAGGCAGAATGACAAGCGGGGCCTGCAGGCCCTTGGCCCCATGCACGGTCATGATGCGAACACGATCGAGGCTCGCCTGTTCGAGGTCGCGCTTGATGTCGCTCTGGCCGCCCTCGAACCAGTCGAGGAAGCCCTGCAGCGACGGCGCATGGGCGCGTTCGAAGACGAGCGCAAGTTCAAGGAATTCATCGACAGGGTCTTCGGCTTCCGCGCCAAGGCGCGCGATCAGGCGGGCGCGGCCGTCATGTTCATCGAGCACCTGGGCGAACAGTTCGAAGGGGCGCAAATAATCGGTGCGCGCCAGCAGCCGGCCGAGAAATTCCCGCGCTGCCAGCCAGCGCGCGCGTTCGCCGGCGCGTGCCGAAAGTTCCGCCCACAGGGTGCCCTTGCGCATTGGCGCGAGCGCGATCAGGTCGTCGTCATCAAACCCGCAGAACGGCCCCTTGAGCACGCAGGCGAGCGAATAGTCGTCTTCGGGCAGGACGAGGAAGCGTGCAAGCGCGACCAGATCCATGACCGCGAGTTCGGTCGCCAACTTCATGCGATCGACGCCGGTGACGCCGACCTCCAGCCTCTTGAAGGCACGCACCAGCTGATTGACCAGGCGTGTGCGCCTGCGCACCAGAACGAGAACATCGCCCGCCCGCAGCTTGCGCCCGCGCGACGGCAGGTCGAGAACCCCGGTCCATTCTTTCACCTGCTGGGCGATGAAGGCGGCGAGGGCGGCCTCGGCCGATCGCGCTGCCTCGGCGTCGGGATCAGGGGCCCAGGGATCGGCGGGGACGTCGTCGCCGGGCTCGAACGCGGGCCAGATCTCGACCCGCCCGGCCTGGCCTGCGCGGCTGGTGACATGGCGAACCGGCTCGCCGTCGCCAACGCCGGCCGACGCGGGTGCATTGGCGAAAACGCGGTCGACCGCCGCCAGCACCGGCTCGACCGAGCGGAAGGAATGCTGCAAAAGCACATCGCGGAAGTCACCGCCGATTGCGCCGACATCGGCGCGATAGGCTTCGCGCATCGCGGAAAATGCCCTGGGGTCGGCGCGCTGGAAGGAATAGATCGACTGCTTGGCATCGCCCACGGCAAACATGGTGCGGGTGGTGGCATCATCGCGCTCGGCGCGGGCACCGAGACCGGCGAAAAATTCGCCCGTGAGCCTGCGCACCACGTCCCACTGCTCGGGGCTGGTATCCTGTGCCTCATCGACCAGGACATGGTCGATGCCGCCGTCGAGCTTGTAGAGGACCCACTGCGTCGATTCCCGTGTAGCGAGAAGTTCGCGTGCGTGCAGGATCAGGTCGTCATAGTCGAGGCGCGCCGCGGATGCCTTGCGCGCAGCATAGGTTTCGATCAACGCCGCGCCGATGGTCAGGGCCGCGATCGAAGCCTGCGCCGTGCGCACGGCGCGGCGGCGGTCCTCGACCTCGATCAGGCGTTCGGCTTCCGCCTGCATGGCCGCGACAAGGTCGTCGGGTCGCTCGGCACCCTTGAGCGCGCCAGCGGTGATCATGGTCTTGAACGCCTCGCCCTTCCCGGTGAGGAAGCCGCGAAGATAGGCTTCGTAAAGACCGGGCCGCGCCGCAGCATCGGCGGCAAGGAACGGCGTCAAGGCTGCCGCCTTTTTCTTGTCGGTCACACCGCCTTCGTCCAGCACGGCAGCGGCCCTGCGCAGGGCGGGCGCATCGAAGGCCGTATCGGCGCAGGCAACGGCGATCACCGAGGCTTCGGTTTCATCGGCACGCACCCCAAGGCGTCCGCAGAGCGCGGCAATAGTTCCATCGAGGCCGCCTTCGAGGGCGAGCAGGCGGGCGATACGGCCACGCTCGCGGGTGAGAATCCCCATCAGCTTGTTGAAGCTGTCCGCATTCAGCCGCCCGGCGACGCGATCGACCGCACGTGCCAGCGCATCATCGGCCCCCGCGGCACCGGCGCCAACGGCGCGCGCCAGAACCTCGTCGCGGGCGTGAAACAACAGGGCCTGCTGTTCGGTGTCATCAAGCAGCTGGAAATGCGGGGCCAGTCCCGCCTCGACCGGGAAGCGACGCAGCAGGGATTCGCAGAAGGCGTGAATGGTCTGGATCTTGAGGCCGCCCGGACAATCGAGAACCTCGGCGAACAGGCGGCGCGCGCGCGTACGGGTGGCCGCATCGGCAACGGCGCCAAGTGCGGCAATCGCCTGATCAAGCGCCCCTTCTTCGGCAATGGCGAGACGGCCAAGCTTGCGCTGCACGCGGATCGCCATTTCCGCTGCCGCCGCCCGCGTATAGGTCAGGCACAGGAGCTTGTGCGGCGGTGTTCCGGCTAGCAGCAGCGCCAGCACGCGATCGGTCAAAACCTTCGTCTTGCCGGTGCCCGCCGATGCGCCGACCCAGACCGATGCGGCCGGATCGGCGGCATGGCGCTGGCGCGCGGTGGCGTCGTCGGGAACGGCGGAAAGCTGGCGGGGCGGGCGCGTCATTCGCCGTCCTCCTCGCCGCCGCCCGACCATTCCGCTTCCCGGGCAAGGTGCGCAAAGTCATCGAACCGGACGCGGTCGCGATGCACATAGGGCGCGTAGGCCATCTTCGGGTCTTCGAAGCGCTCGACCAGGCCGCGCAGCCCGGCCAGCGCATCGCGCACGGCCTGGCGGATGTCCACGCCATCGGCGCAACGGAAGGGCTGTTCCTTGCCGCCGTCCTCGCCACCCGAAAGCTGCCAGTAGGCAAGCTCGGAAACCTCTTTGGGACGCACGTCGGAAAGAACCCCCGCCTCGGCCATCGCCGCCAGGAGCG
>Ga0222714_10004876_pt1 | contig 13001 bp, 12 predicted proteins | sample C33_3DmetaG_FD_165048 | JGI IMG/M metagenome (GOLD analysis project Ga0222714, IMG submission 165048) | Estuarine water microbial communities from San Francisco Bay, California, United States - C33_3D | ecosystem: Environmental > Aquatic > Marine > Unclassified | place: USA: California... | reverse complement strand
TCGCGGCCAGGGTGTAAACATCGTAAATCATGGGGGCAAATTGCCTCGGCCCACCCCGGCAATCGGGACGAAACGACTACAAACGGCTGCATTGATCCATAGAAGAGGGCCGCCACGAATCGAACACAGGACGGTCCTGTTTAATGGGCAATTCTCGTGCTCAAAAATGGGTTGGGCGCTAGAGCGCTCAGCGATCTTGCAAAAAGAGGTAGGAAATCCAGCGCAACTCGCGGCCGTGAAACAAGGGGAATCCAAAGGCGTTCAGGGGGTATAAAATGTCCTCTTCCATACAACGGATTCCCATGTCTGACCCTCGTTGTTCGAGTATGCCCAGGCGTATGCCCGCGCCTTCGGTCGGCTCAAACTCCACAATGTCCTGGACATAGAGGTACTGGTTGTTCCGGTCTTTCAAGCCGGTCCACGCATCTTCCCAAAACCCATGCAAAGGGTCGCCGTTCCACCACAAGCCGTCCTTGGAAAAAAAGGCACGCTGACCGTGCATGCGGCGATACCCCACAATGTGGTGGTCATTTCGAAGGCGAAAACGAGCTTCTTGCATGTTCCTACAACGCAGAGAGGTCCACGTCGGTTCGGGCTACTCGTCGAATCGCATCGGCTATGTCCTGCGCAGACAGCTTTCGGCATGCAAAATCGCCCCGCGAACACATGGAGGTCCCATATATACTGCAGGGAGCGCAAGGGAGCTCCCCTGGGCGCACATGCGCTGCGAGACCGGGATGGTGCGGGACAAAACCTGCTTCCGGCGCCGTGCCCATCCAAAGGGTTACACTGGGCGTTCCATGCAAGGCTGCCAAATGCTGGTTGGCCGAGTCCATGACGACGGCTACCGCCGCCTCGGCCCAGAGGTGAACTTCCTCCTCTCGTTGAGCCAAAAGCACAGGCGGACCCGGCCATGCTTCGAATTCATTGGGATGCCCCATCAGAGCTACCCGCCCTCCACAAGCGAGCCAACGGGAGGCGAGCTTGGAGGCGTCCTCCACATCCCAGCGTTTCGAAGCATGGGCCGCAAAAGGGGCCAATAGCAGTAAATCGCTCGAAGTGCGGGGCGCTGGTGGGGCGACCGGAGGCCATGCAACGGGGAATCCCGCTTGGGCGCACGCGTGGGCGTAGATTTCTTGGACAGGACGCAGAGTCGGGATCTCCCTTCGCAAAAACGATTTCCGATCTCCTCGATGCTTTTGAATTTGTCCCACCGGAATTCCCATTCGACGAGCGAGCCAAGTCCCTGACCAGGTTCGCACATTGTGGTGGGCATCCACCCACGCGACAGGCTGCGTACTGCGCAACCAGCCCCACCAGAATAGAAAAAGGGCTACGGGGGAGGCGTATGCTTGGTCCACGTCCAAGCCCACCACTTCGATGTTCGGATGCGTGGGCAGATGTTCGGCTATCCTTGGACGGGTAAAAAAGGTGATGCGATGAGTCGGATGCGCCTCAGAAAGGGCACACAGAACAGGCCACAGAAGGACGACATCGCCTAACGCGGAAAATCGAACAACGGCAATGCGAGGGGACGGCATGTCTACTTAACGCCGTAGAGGGCCGGATTCGTGTTGGGATCATTGTAGAGCTTATGCTGCTCGTAGCGTGTGTAGGCGACTCGGCCTGACGCAAGCTCCGCAGACAAGGCATCGATGGCCGCTTCCAATACGGCTGATTGCCTGTTTAACACCTCCATCCGCGGTTGTGCGACTTGGGCAGCCTCTCCGCCTCGCGCTACTTGCTCTTGCATGTGGTATTGCTTGAGCTGCAGGATGCATAAACGATCCAGGGCCCAACCCAGAGACTCAGTCCGGTATTCCGCCGATGCCGGGGGAGGCTCCGGCTGAAAATGGGCTTGCAGGGACCGATCCAAGGCCTCTACCGCATCGGTACGCGCCTGATTGAGCGCATCGATACGGCGTTTCAAGGCAAGAACTTCGGGACCGCTGAGATCTGGACGGCGAATTTCATCCTCCAAATGCCATTGTACGGTGTCGATCCACGCCTTTTGGAAAAAGTGGCCATCCAGGTTTGCGGCGGTTTCCGGGCATGCAGGGTCCAGCTCCGATTGGGCGTGGTAGGCCTCAATGGCACGCTGGAAAGCTTGCGTAGCAGCGGCAGCCTTCATGCTCAATGGCGCTTGCGGTATTCGGCGATACCGGTAGTAAGCCAGTTCACGAACTTGGGCACATCGGGATCCCAGGCAGCGTAGCCATTGAGGGGAGTCCAGTCTCCGTGGGGGTCAATGATGACGTAATAGGGTTGGGCATTGGCGCCGTACGTGCTGGCTTCAAAGTCGCTCCACTTTTGGCCGACGTATCTGATTTTCTTGCCTTCGGGAGTGGTGTACTGCTCTGCTTCGGGCAATTTCACTTTCTCGTCAACATAGAGCGAGACCAACACAACTTCCTCCTTGAGGAGGCGGTGCACTTCGGGATCCACCCAAACCTGTTCCTCCATTTTCCGGCAGTTCACACAGCCCCAGCCCGTAAAATCAATCATGATGGGCTTGTTGACCAGCTTGGCGTAGGCCTTGGCATCATCCAAAGTGTTGAAGCAGGGAAGGCCGTCCGGGCAGGCGGTGCCTGTGTAGTTCAAGGCTGTCTCGCCGCTGCCTCCACCGAGGTAGGCGCCGCCGGGAGATTCGGCATAATGTGCGGGAGGGGGGAAACCGGCCACGAGGCGGACGGGGGCGCCGAAGGTTCCGGGCAATAGGTAGAAGCCCAAGATGAAGAAGGTTGTGCCAAAGAGCATGCGGGTGACGCTCAGGGATTCGACTTTGTCGTCGTGGGGCATTCGGAACGCGCCAAAGAGGTAGAGGGCAATCAAGAAGGTCAAACCAGTCCAAATGGCCAAGAAGAGCTCACGGCTTACCCAATGGGCCTGCCAAACCATATCTGCGGTGGAGAGGAATTTCAATGCGAAGGCCAGCTCCAAGAATCCCAAAACCACTTTCACGGTGTTCATCCACCCGCCAGACTTGGGCAAGGACTGCAGCCATCCGGGGAAGGCCGCGAAGAGCATAAAGGGCAAGCTCAAGGCAAGGGAGAAGCCAAACATGCCCATGGCTGGACCGAGCAACTCGCCTGAATTGCTGGCGCGCACCAACAAGGAGCCGATGAGCGGACCCGTGCAGCTGAAGGACACCAAGGCGAGCGTGAAGGCCATAAAGAAGATGCCGATCAAACCGCCGCGCTGCGACAAGTTGTCTGACCCGTCTACCCACTTGCTCGGCAAGGTGATTTCAAAGGCGCCAAAGAAGCTGATGGCGAAAATCACAAAGAGGGCAAAGAAAAAGAGGTTGAACCAGGGATCCGTGGCCATGGCATTGAGTGCATCGGGACCCGCTATGACGGTGATGAGCAAGCCCAACGCCACGTAAATCACGTTGATGCTAATGCCGTAGATGACCGCTTTTGAAACGCCTTCTGCGCGTGTTTTGCTTTGCTTGATGAAAAAGCTGACGGTCAAGGGAATCATGGGGAAGATGCAGGGCATCAACAGGGCCAAGAAGCCCCAGCCCATGCCCTCCAGGAAGACACCCCAATGGCCCTGCTTCACTTCCGTTTCGTCGGCGGCGGGGACGGGACTCGCTTCTGCGGGGGCGCTATCCGAACCTGCCGTCGCAGCGGAATCGTGATCCGTTGCCTCAGGCTGCTCAGAGGGTGCGCTGGCGTCCCCATCAGCTTGAATCTGTGCTTCTGTCGCGACCAGGCCTTCGTCGGTGGGCGCTGCGTTCTTTTGGGCTGGGATTTTGAAGGTTAAGGGAATGTACTCGGGGAAGAGGCACATTTCGTCGTTGCAGACCTGAAAGGACACCTCCGCCTCTACGGTCAAAGGGCCGGGGCCGGTGACGGTGGCTTTTTGCACAAAACGGGCCTTCTTTTCGAAGTAGGCCAATTCCATGTTGAACTGCTTATTGAATTCCGTGTGGGCCTTGGGCTCTGTCCATTCCCCTTGTAGGGTCAGGCGTGGATTGGCCGTAAACTCAAAGGCGGTGGGAATCGGACCGTCCTCTCCTGACTTCCGGGAGTACATATGCCAGTTCCCGTCGATGGTCGCCTCCGCCACGAGCTGGACGGTGCCGTCCTCTGCCCGTTCGACCGAGGTTTTCCATTTGACAGGCTCAATAATTTGGGCCGAAAGCTGAGCAGGCAGAATGGCCACCAAGGCCAATACAACTGCACGGAGGAATGTCTTCATATCTACAAAAATAGCCCTTCTAGCGCGCCGAAGGATGTTCCGTCAATCGCCAAAAGGAAGAATCTGCTGCCGAGACGGCCACCTGACGGGATAGACGCATTCCCGGAACCCAGTACACTTCTCCCGGGGAAGCCTCCGCGGCTAGGACGCAAATCGCCTTTCGGTACATGGCGGGAACCTTCCCTTCGGTCAGGACATCGGACAGTTTTTTACGGCCTTTCATCCCTAAAGGCAGGATAAAATCCCCTTCTTGCCAGGGACGCCAAACCAAGTTTGGCACCCGCTCCAGGCACAGCACGGGAGCACGAAGGGATCCGAGATCTTCCAACGAGGCATACGGACGCTCCTCGCCGGTCCACCCCACCTCGGCCTGCCAGCGCGTTCCATCCCAGAGCGGGCCCGTTACGCGGTGAAGGGAGTGAAGGGCCTCTAGGGTGGCTAGAGGTTCCGTGGGCACGGGCGTCAGGACCAAGCCCTCGCGCTCCGACCACAATTGCCAGCCCCCCTTTTCCAACTTCGCGCCCACTTGGGAGTTTCCTAAGGAGCGAACCGCATCGTAGTCAAACCCACCCATCGACCGCAAGATGTACCAAATGATCACCGATGAATGCGGGTGGTCCAACACATCGCGGTAGAGCACTAGAGCGCCGGGGACCGATTTGGATTTGCCGAGGTACAGCACACTCTCGCGTTTGATGGCTGCATCCACAAAGGATTGAAGTTCGCGCAGGTGGTGCAAGGTCGTTCGTAGCCCTTCGGTTGCCTGGGGCATGGCATCCCGTAAAGCGGGAAGGGCATGGTGCCGCAAGTGGTTTCGGGTGTACTTATCGCCCGCATTGCTGGAATCTTCCCGCCAGGAAATCTGCTTTTTGCGGGCGTAGGCATCAATCTGTGCCTTGGAGACATGCCAAAGCGGACGAATCAGTTGGTCCGACTCGGGAGCCAGGGCGACGAGTCCATCCAAGCCCGTGCCTCGAGCGGCATGAAAGAGGAAGGTCTCAGCCGCATCGTCGGCATGGTGCGCGACCAGCATGGATTGTAAGTCCCGGGCGGCCAGGAGCTCCCGGGCTCCGGTGTAGCGAAAGCTGCGTGCTCGGGCTTGAATGTCCGATTCATCCCCAAATCCCTCGGGTACCCGACGCACATGGCATACCACGGCATGCTGGACCGCCCATTGGCGAACAAATGCTTCATCGCCCTCGGATTCCGCACCACGAAGCCCGTAATTCACATGAAAAAGCTCCACGGGAATTCCGGCTTGGATCAACACCGTCGCCAGGACCATGGAATCTTGTCCCCCCGAACAGAGGAGCAAGAAGCCGCGTGGATCTTGCCGCGCAGAGGCCAATGCCTCCAGGACGGACGTGGATACCGAACTAGCCATGGGGCTGCTGGTTGGATGAAGTGAGTGCTTCCTGTGGAGCCTTCATTTTCAGGTGTAATTCTTCCCACTCTGAGGCTGGATCCGCGAGAACGGTCAGAGCGGAACCGGCCCAACCCATCCAGTTTTGGGCAGACGAATCGGCCAGTAAGCTCCGAATAACCACATTGAAATCGCATTCCCCGGAGGGCATCACGTAGCCCAAGGCACCCGAATACCAGCCCCGGCGGGCGCATTCATGTTCTTCGATGCGTTGCATAGCGCGAATTTTGGGTGCGCCCGTCATGCTCCCCATGGGGAAGCTGGATTGCACCACGGAAATCCAATCCGTTTCCGGCCGCAAGGTCGCCTCAACGGTACTCACCAAATGGTGTACCGTGGGCAGGGAGCGTACTTGCAAATACCGCGGCACGTGAACACTTCCGCGGGCCGCCACGCGGCTCAGATCGTGCCGCACGAGGTCGACAATCATGGTGTTTTCGGCCCGTTCTTTCTCTGAGGCTAGCAAGGCCTCTGCCGGCAGCGCCCGATCGGACGTTCCCTTGATAGGTTGGCTGTAGGCCTTCCAAATTTCTCCTTCTTGGCGCACCGTCACGTAGCGTTCGGGCGAAGCGGAAATCAACCAGGTTTCTGGGCTCCGATGCAAGCCGGCCATGGGTGCATCCGCGGTCGCCTGCAATGCGGCATACACCGCCGCGGGATTTGCCGCACCTTGGGCATACCAAGGGGCGCAGAGATTTACTTCGTAGAGATCCCCCGCATGCATGAGCGCTTGGAGGGATTCCGCCTGAGCTTGGTAGGTCTCACCCGTCCAGCCCGCACGCCATGTGGCCGGCTCCGTGAAAGATTCAGATCGGGGGGACGCTGCCCGCTCCTGGATGTCCGCCCACCAATCTTCGGGGCGGAGGGTTGCCAAAGTGGATTGATAGAGCGTGAGTTGGCCGGTTTGGCAGGTGACGACCCATGCAGGTTCATAAAAATCCCAATCGGGCTGATCCAAAGTGGGACGATGTCGGCTCTCCGCGGTAGGTTCAAAGGCGTTCTTGGCATCATAGGCCAAGACCCCGAACAACCAGGTGGGTTTTGCCCGCCAGGCCGCGGCGAGTTCGGACCAGGCTTCGGGCGTGGCTTCCGCCAAACGATGGCGTCGAAGGCATCCTCCCGCCGCCAACCAATCAAAGCGATCAAGGGGCTCGCGAAAGGCCCCATGGGCCTGGCCCGTCTCCAAAAGGGTAAAATGCGGAAATGTACAGGCCGCGCGACGCAAGCCCGTCTGAACTTCAGCGGGCGCAGCGTGTAAAACCTGCGCCGTGTACGGCATCTTAAGCGTGTATGGCGCGTTTACCGGTAGCGTCCAAGGCGGCTTCCTTGATGGCTTCCGTGTAGGTGGGGTGACCGTGGCAAATGCGTGCGATGTCTTCCGCAGAAGCGCGGAATTCCATGGCAACGACCGCTTCCATGATAAGGTCTGCCGCACGCGCAGCGACCATGTGTACGCCCAACACCTCGTCGGTTTGCGCATCGGCCAAGATTTTGACCATGCCATCGATGTCCATCGAGGCCCGGGCACGGCCCAAGGCACGCATGGGGAAGGAACCCACCTTGTAGGCGCGGCCTTCTTCTTTGAGTTGGGCTTCGGTGCGACCGACCCCCGCCACTTCGGGCCAGGTGTAGACGATGTTGGGCACCAAGTTGTAGTCGATGTGGGGCTTTTGGCCGGCCAAGGTTTCAGCGACTGCTACGCCTTCTTCTTCGGCTTTGTGGGCCAACATCGCACCGCGAACGACGTCGCCGATGGCGTAGATATGGGGAACGGCCGTTTGCAAGTGATCATTGACGGCGATGCGACCACGCTCGTCCGTGCTGAGACCAGCCGCTTCGAGGTTCAAGCCTGCGGTGTAGGGCTTGCGGCCCACCGCGACAAGCACATAATCGCCTTCCAGTTTGACCGGAGCGCCTTTCTTGTCTACCGCTTCCACGGTCACGGTTTTGCCCTTGCGGCTCACCTTTTCCACTTTGGTGCTCATGTGGAACGTCATGCCCAATTTCCGAAGGGTGCGCTGAAGTTCTTTGCCACAAGCAGCATCCATAGCGGGGATGAGGCTATCGGCGTATTCGACCACGGTCACGTTTGCGCCCAGTCGTTTGTACACCGAGCCCAATTCCAGCCCAATGACGCCGCCGCCAATGACGATCAAGTGCTTGGGAACTTCGGTCAATTTCAAAGCCTCCGTAGAGGAAATCACGCGCTCTTTGTCAAAGGGGGCAAAGGGCAATTCGATGGGCTTGGAGCCCGTGGCGATGATGACGTTTTTGGCGGTGATTTCGGTCGTTTTTTCGCCGGTCACCGTGATGGTGTGAGCGTCCTTAAAACTGCCGACCCCGTGGTGCACGTCGATGTTGTTTTTCTTCATCAAGAAGTCAATCCCTTGGCAGGTGACGTCGATAACGGATTGCTTTCGGGCAATCATTTGGGTCATGTTGACTACGGGAGCCGCACCATCAATGCCATGCTCTGCGAAGCTGTGAACCGCATTGTGGTAATGTTCGGACGAATCCAAAAGTGCTTTCGAAGGAATACAGCCCACATTCAAGCAAGTTCCACCCAACGTCGAATATTTCTCTACCATAGCGGTTTTCATGCCCAATTGGGCACAGCGAATGGCGCTAACATATCCACCGGGACCGGAACCAATTACTACAACGTCGTACTGCATCACTTGAAGTTTTTAAATAGGACCACAAAGGTAATTCACGCCTTGCGGATAGAGGTGCTTAGCGCTTCACGCGCTGACGGACCAAAACACTCAGTAAAAGCAGGGGAAAAAGCAAGGCACCTCCCCGGCCAATTAAGTCGCCGTACTGCGTGAAAAAGGTCTTCTTGTTGATGACGGGCACTCGTGCGGATGCAAGACCCGTTTCATCCCAGGTTTTGCAGCTGTACGCTTGCCCGTCTAGGTGAATAAATCCCGAAATCCCCGTATTTGCCGCGCGCACCACGGCCCGGCGGTTCTCAATCGCACGCAAACGCGCATAGTGGAAATGGCTAATGTGCCCCAAGGTGTTGCCCCACCACCCGTCGTTGGTCATGATGGCAAAGAGATTGGCGCCTTGCTGGGCGTATTCGCGCACATAGCTGCCATAGTCTTGCTCCCAGCAAATAATGGGAGCCACTTTGATGCTGCTGTCGGCCAAGGAAAAAACTTCGCGTTCTTCCTGCGTGCCCAAGGTGCCCGTGGTTCCCCCGAGGGCAATGGTGGCATCGCCAATCAGGGATTTTAGGGTGCTCGCAAAGGGCATGTACTCCACCCCTACGACCAACTTAGACTTGTGGTAGAACTCCATGGGCTGGCCGTTAGTTAGTTCGATGGCCGTGTTGTAGCTATCGTAGAAGCGACGGCCCTGTGCATCAATGGGGCGAGACGTGGGTGTTTCTTCCCCCGCGTCGTAGAGCTCGTAGGTGGAAGCCCCCAGCAGCAAAGACGTGCCTGGATAAGCTTGAAGCACCGTATCCAAGGCATGAATGGGCTTGAAGGCATTGCCGTAGCGCTCTTGGATACCTTCGTGCAAAAAGGTTTCGGGGAAGACCACCAAGGCGGAAGGATACCGCTGGACCCGAGGGTTATCGGAGGACTGTATGCCTCCAAAGTCTGCGAGCAAGCTATCCGCCCAGACATGGGCCTGCCACTGGTCCGGGGTGGAGAATTTTTCCGTGTAGGGATCCACGTTGGGCTGCACGTAGGTGGCCCAAATGAAGCGTTCATCCTCGGTGTTCAGCCCCGACCAAATGCCCAAACTCAGGACTAAGGGAAGCCCCCACACATACGGAAGGGGCGAACGGAGCATGGATTTCCAGGAGGACCAGCCGATTCGGCCTTCTGCATCCAAGGTTTTGTACCACGTCTCAATAAAAACGATGTTGGAAACAAGCAACCAAACGGTTCCCCCGCGGTGGCCCGTGTATTCATACCACTGAATGGCGCCTGGGGTCGCCGCAAAAACATGCCCCAAATCCAACCACGGGAAGCTGAAGGCCCAATTCTCGTGGAATACTTCCAGCGCCAACCACCCGCTGACCAAGGCCCAATAGCCTAGGCGCTGGGAATGCACTCGGGCTACCCATGCGTACAGGGTCCAAACCGCCGCCATGAGGCCGCCATTGATCAGCACCGTGGCCACCACCCCTGACCAATGCGCATTCCACACCCAAAACGTGGTGCCCGCATTGAACAATCCCATACTCAACCAGGCATAGCCAAACGTCCGCCAGCCTTTCTTCCCCAAGGCATCGTGGCGAATGGATCGCTCCAGCGCCAGCATGGGCACCAGCGCAAAGAGCCAGGAAAATGTGAACGGCTGCGTCTCCACGCCCCACACACCGGGCCAAAAAACACTGAGCAAAAGGGCCGTGGCAACGGCAAAAATGAGCTTCTTCATGGATGGAGTTAAAAGTACGGCTACCTTTGGATTTATGCGATGGATTCCGAACGCCCTCACCCTCGGCAACGCCCTCATGGGCTGCCTGGCCCTGACCTTCTTGCGCATCATGGATTTAGAGTCCCTGACCTACTGCATGGGGCTGGCCCTCTTTTTTGATTTGCTCGACGGATGGGCGGCCCGAAAATTGGGCACAGACGGCGCCATGGGTGTGCAATTGGATAGCCTCGCGGATGCCATCACGTTTGGTGTTGTTCCCGGCTTGCTCTGGTTCCATGCCGGCATGGCCTTTTTACCCTGGTGGTTTGCTTTGATCGGCTTAGCCCCCACCCTCGCTTCGATTTACCGCTTGGCACGCTTTAATCTGGGCCTCGCTGGCAGCCAAGGCTTTATAGGGATGCCCACGCCCGCCAATGCCCTGTTTTTACTCGGGGTCGTGTGGGCCATGGATGCGGCTGTCCTGCCCAAACTGGAGGGCGCCATGGCCTATGTGGTATTCGGAGGCGTGACGGCTTATAGCACCTACACGCTCAATAGCCCTTGGCCCATCATGAGTTTTAAGGATATGCCCCGTGGAGGCGCCGCTTTGGCCAGCCGAATCTTTTTCGCCCTGCTTTCCGTGGCCCTGTTGATAATTTTTCAAGTGGCCGCCTTTGCATTCATCATACCTTTGCTCCTTGTATTTTCTACCCTCGAAAACCGGGTATTCAAACCTACTGCCTCATGAAATTCCGCGCCGAAATTGACGTCATGCCTCTCAAAGCTCTCCTCGACCCCCAAGGGAAAACCGTAGGACAAAGCATGGGCAACATCGGCTTGTCCGAAATCAGCAACGTGCGCATTGGCAAGCACATCACCCTGGAGATTGAAGCCACCAGCAAGGAGGAAGCCACGGAAAAAGTGGACATCGCCTGCCAAAAAATGTTGGCCAATCCTATTATGGAGAGCTACACCTTCGAGCTCTTTAATCAAGCGTGAATTTTCTGGCCCACCTGGTGCTCTCTCCCGGCGGAGAGAAAATCATGGCGGGCAATTTCTTTGCGGACCGCGTGCGCGGTTCCTCGTGGAAATCCCTTGAGGCGGACTACGCCCAGGGCGTCCTTCTTCATCGACGCATTGACCACTTCACCGATCAGCATCCCCTCATTCGCGAGGCCAAGCAACTCATAGATGCGCGATTTGGGTTGTTTCGAGGCGTGCTACTCGATGTGTTTTGGGACCACTTTCTGGCTTTGGACTTCGCACGGCATACAGACGGATTCGTCCTCCCCGAATTTGCAGAGTACGCCCATCAAACGCTGGCAGCTCATGCCCCCGTTTTTCACCCCGATGCACCCCGTATAATAGAAGCCATGATCCGTGGGAAATGGCTCGTGGGCTATGCCGAAATTGATGGAGTGGATCGCGTACTGCGTCAAATGAGTCAGCGCTTTCCCCGTGAAAATCCCATGGCGGAGGGAGCGGAGGCGCTCAGGGAAGCACATGCCGAGCTCGCGGCAATTTTTGAGGACTTATGGCCTGAAATGATTACCGAATTCGGCCTTCATAGGTCCAAATTCATCGGAAAAGTCTAATTTCCCTTATGCTTTCCCACCTACGCGCTTTTCTTCGCATTTGCAGCTTCACATTGTTGATGACTGGCATAAGCGTGGCCGTGCCTCTGACTCGACTTTTTTTTGGAAGCCAAATGGCATTCAACGTGCACCGCAGAGGAATGTTCGTCATCCATAAAGTCTTAGGCATCAAGCTGCATATCATTGGCAATCTCCCCAAAGATCCCGCCATGATTATGTGCAACCACCCTTCGTACTACGATATTTTCTTCAACATCGGACACCGGCCCGCGGTGATGATCGTGGCAGACCAATTCAAAAACTGGCCCTTGGTAGGGTGGTTAGGTCAAGGGCTCAATACGATTTGGGTTCGCCGACATTCTCCGGAAGCAGGAAAGAAAATTCGTGAAGAAATTGTCACGCGCATACGCGCTGGCTTGAGCATTTTCGCGTGCCCAGAAGGTCGCACTTCCGGCTCTCACGATATTCATCCTGTTAAACCTGGCCTCTTTGTCGAAGCGATGCGAAACGAAGTGCCCGTGGTGTTTTATTCCATCCGATATCATTCCGAAGAAATTCCGTATTTCCACGATCTGAAGGCGGGCTTTATACCGCACCTATTCAAGCATTTATGGAATGCATTGCAACACCCAATTATCGAAGTCGACTTGAGGGTCTCCCCCCCTCGGTTAATTCAAGACGTGGAGCAAGGAATGCAGGACTTTTATCGCTTCAATCGTTGGCATTTGCGCGCTTGGCTTTCAGGACCCGTACCCGTTCAGGCAGACGCCTCCTGAATTAGCGCATTAAAGCGAATTCTTTGAATCATTTTGGTGACTCTTAAGTAGTTCCTCCGGAGTAGATTTCGGATGGATGAAAACGCATATTTTTCAGCGACTCAGTGAGTTATATGGGAACCCGGGGGACAAGGTGGATTTTGGCATTCAGGCCTTAGTCGGTGAATTCGAATTTATTCAACATATTTCCAAGGGGAAAAATGTTTGGTCCCTGGATGAGGAGAAGCCTACTCTTTACTTCAACGAACACGGTGTCCTCGCCGAATTTTCTACACGCGGAGGCAAGGAAAATTGCATTCGAATCATCCCTCCAAATTCTCTTTTTTGGTCTGAGAGTTCCTTTCTTTTGGGAGCAAAGACAGATAGTTCAATGCGCTGCATTAAAGAGAGCAGAATTTATGGTATTTCAGGGATGAATGTCCAGCAAATAACCGCGGAGTATGGTCTGGGCTATAAACTGGCCAATAATTTGACCGCTCTAGATATTAAATCATATCGCACACGAACATGGGATTTGAGTCTTCTGCGGCCCGCTGAAAGACTTAAAAAAGCCCTTGGTGAGAACCCAAGTCTCCTGTCCTTTATTACCCGCGATGAGTTGGCGGGATATTTGGGTCTCTCTCGCTC
>Ga0222714_10004874_pt1 | contig 13006 bp, 22 predicted proteins | sample C33_3DmetaG_FD_165048 | JGI IMG/M metagenome (GOLD analysis project Ga0222714, IMG submission 165048) | Estuarine water microbial communities from San Francisco Bay, California, United States - C33_3D | ecosystem: Environmental > Aquatic > Marine > Unclassified | place: USA: California... | reverse complement strand
CTTGTGATCTGTTTAATTTTATGGGTGATGCTATGAACCCACTAAGCCCTGAGAAAATCTTACGCAACCTTGACCACGGTTACTTCATGACGCACCAAGAGCAAGCCGAGGCAGCGCAGTACATACGACAGCTACAGCAAGAGAACCTAACATTGTTAGGTAAGACGGAATGTAATGTGCATGAGTGCCGCAGGAAAGTACGAGAGGCAGATGATGACTCTAGCCTAGCGGGTGCAATTATTTACAGGAGGTGAAACATGAACAAGCGATTAAAAGAGTTGGCTGAACAGGCTGGATTTGATGTTGAAGATAGAACAAATGAAATTTGGTTTGATGAAGGGTGGTATACGAGCATTGTTGAACGCTTTGCAGAGCTAGTGCGCCAAGATGAGCGTGAGCTTTGTGCGAAGTTGTGTGACATTCATGCAAACAATAACGCTTCTTTTATGTGCGCCGCAGCAATCAGGGCAAGGGGTGAGAAATGAGCCGTGAAATTATGCAGCAAGCGTTGGATGCGTTTGAAGACCTGAAGAAATCCGTAACGCGAGACGGTACTGTGCCTGAAAACTGGGATGCGTATTACGAAAAGGAATACTACGCCCTTGAAGCCCTACGCCAAGCCATCGAGCAAGCAGAGAAGCAAGAGCCTGATTTGCCACCAGTATTTATTGGCGTGGATGTAACGCTCAAAGGTACGCAAGTTAATGCGTTTTATCGCAGACCTAATGATGTTGCAGAAATGTTTTATTCAGAGTTTCATCCGTTAGCCAAGCCTGAGCAAGAGCCTGTTGCGTGGCGCAATGCTGCCATTCGTCTAGGTGAGGATTTGTATTCTGTTGGGCCAAATGGGTACTACGAAATGACAGCAAAACAATGGCTTGATTGGGCGTTAAGTGTTGTAAACACCGCACCACCACGCAAAGAATTTGGCGATTTGTTGATGAAACTGCACGAAAAATACAAACATCAACACAACCATTTTCATGTTGAGGCCGTCAATTTTTGGGAGAAAAACAATGGCGTTTAACGTCAACGTTCCTGATTACATCGTTCAGGCCAGCAGACAATTTGTAATGGCTTGCAACGTGGGCCAGCGCGGTGATGGTAGTGACGGCAACCAAGAGCAACAATTGACAGGCGCGATTGGTCAAAATGTTTTGCTTGCTGCACTGGGCCAACCATTTATGGTGCCAAGCAATGGCCCGGATGGGGTCGTAGACGCGACAATATCTGGCATGACGTTTGATATTAAAACAATGGGCCGCACAGTCACGCCTCGCATTGACTACGTTAACAACATCTTGCAATCACAAACTAAATACAAAGTCGATGGGTACATTTTTGCAAGCTTGAACAAGAACACAATGGACCTGACAATTTGTGGCTGGCTACCCAAGCAATTGTTTTTTGACCGGGCCACGCTGCACGACAGGGGCGAGACTCGAACGCGAGCAGACAACACAACGTTTCAAATGAGAGCAGCAACTTACGAAATATCAATGCGCAATGTTTTTTATCTTGCAAAAAACTGGCAAGAACTTTTTACTGAAATTAATTTATTTTCACCGGAGGTAACAGCATGAAGTTTTGTAGAACGTTTGACGTAACAAGGTACCAACAAATTGTCATGATCAAAAAGCAAAGCGAAGAAGGTGCGCCAGAGATCAGATTCTTTTTTCAGCCAGAAGGTTATGGCGTGTGCCACTTTGGTATTGGCTGGGATGACGATGAAGAGGCCGACAAAAAAGCGGATGAAGCTTTTAAAAATATGGTTCCTCGCGAAGTGATTGAAATCGTTGACGGGTACATGAAACACATGCAGGCCAAATCTCAAAATGCACATTAACTGCGACGCATGCGAAAAGAGAAAAACCATAGAACTAGTTGATGGCAAACTGGTTTGCTCCGATTGCATGCGCTGGGCCATGGAGTGTGAAGCACGATTCATTTTGTCTATGCCGCAAATGACTCGCCGTGGGATGCTTGATAACCGAGAGCTAAAGCGCGGCAAAGCTTCAGTAGACAAATTAAAGGAAGTCATTCATGCAGTCTTCAACAAGCAGCGTATCAATAGCAGATAAAAAATACTGCACAGGATGTCAAACATTACGTTCACAATCTGAAGGAGAAAAAGTAAAAAGAGGAAAAGCTACTAGATGGATTTGTAATTTCTGTAAGGCCAAAACCAATAAATCAATTTACGCAAGTAAAACAAGGACCAAAAAATGAATACGATTGAACACAAGCCGTACACACCAGCAGTTAAAACTAACATTGCTGAAACGTTTAGAAAACAAGTTGTTGATGGCAGGCCATACGTCCCGGCCTCCGAGGACCCAGAAATAATTGCAAAGTGGGACTACTACAAAAACCTTCAATACCTAGAAGCAAACAAACCATAAGGTGAATGCGATGACCGAAGAAGATGCTTGGAAAATGCTTGAAGAAAAACAAAGGTCCGAAGAGTCAAACCGAGTGAGGTTAAAAGCTTGGGATGCTTCAGGTACGTTTGTTGATGAACAGTCAACACAACTAGGAATGATTACTTTGCGCAGGGCATTTGAAATCGGTTATCGCGCTGGATACGCAGATGCGCAAGACAGCACAAAAAAGTAAACCGTTGCATATTAATCAATGTCGCGCATAAAATGACAGCGTGGGTGAAAGGCGTTAGCTACCTTTTTTTTGGTGTTTTTAAAAACCCTGCTTTATGGGACCCCACACTACTAGCGTGCCAAAATGAAAGTTAGACGGATCAAATCTATGATTGTTGCCGTGAACGACAAAGGGTACCGTATCGGTTCCTCTCATCACAATTCTAGAATCTCTGACGAAATGGTGGACAAGATCAGGGAGATGCGCGAAGACATGTCGATGAAGTACATGGAAATTGCGTTGATACTTAATCTCACCAAAAGCGTAGTAGCAAAAATCTGTCAGTACGAGCGTCGCGCTCAAACGCCGTATCGTTGGAAAAGGATAACCAAAGATGTCGAAGAAAACTCAACAGACGAGTGAGCCTCCACGTCGCGTTGGCAGGCCATCCGAATACACCAAAGAAAAAGGTGACTTGATTTGTTCGCGCTTATCAGACGGTGAGTCTTTGCGTTCTATCTGTCGTGACGAAAACATGCCAAATATCGGCACCGTTTTAAGATGGGTTTCGAGCAAGGATAACGAGGAATTCCGCACACAATATGCGCATGCACGCGAAATAGGCCTAGAGCATATGGCTGAAGAGATTCTCGAGATATGCGATGACGGCTCGAATGATTTTATGGAAAAGGCCACAGGTTCTGGCCTTGTTGTTGTTGCAGACCATGAGCATATCCAGCGCTCGAAGCTGCGCGTTGATACCCGCAAGTGGGTCCTGTCCAAGCTATTGCCCAAGAAGTACGGCGAGAAGGCCAGCATGGAGTTAACAGGCGCTGACGGTGGCGCTATTCAATTCTCTGATTCGGAGCGTGCAGCAAAGATACAGGCCATCATGGCGGCTGCACAGCAACGCAAAGGCACTGATGAAGGCAAGTGACTTCGATCCAGATTTGTTAAAGTATCTGACACCAGAAGAGCTTGATGAGCTAGACAAACTTCTACAGTCGGATAACACGATATGGCGACCTTTGCCCGGGCCACAATCAATCGCGTACAACAGCACCGCAGACATCATTGGCTATGGTGGTGCAGCAGGGGGCGGGAAGACAGACCTAGCGTGTGGCAAGGCTCTTACCCGGCACAGGAAGGTTGGGATTTTTCGTCTGAACGGTACCGAGCTAACTGGAGTTATAGACCGCTTCACAGATTTGATTGGTAATCGAACCGGATACAACGGGCAGAACAACATCTGGCGATTGCGTCGCAGGGACAACGTGCCGATCCAGATCGAGTTCGGTTCATTCCCAAACCTTGGCGATGAAAAGAAATATCAGGGCAGGCCGCACGACTTGCTGGTGTTCGATGAGGCCGCGAACATGCGCGAGGAACAAGTCAGGTTCCTGCTGGGCTGGCTGCGCACGACAACGCCAAACCAACCATGCCAAGCGCTATTCACCTTTAACCCGCCAACCACAGCAGAGGGCCGCTGGATCATTTCATTCTTTGGGCCGTGGTTAGACAAGAAGCACCCGAACCCGGCAGAACCGGGCGAGCTACGCTGGTTTGCTACTATCGATGGCAAAGACGTAGAGATCAAATCAGGCGATGAGTTTGAGCATGCAGGCGAGATGATCAAGCCGCTGTCTAGAACGTTCATACCCTCGCGAATCAGCGACAACCCTTACCTGATGGGGACCGGATACATGGCCCAGCTTCAATCACTGCCAGAACCACTGCGGTCACAAATGCTGCATGGTGACTTCCAAGCAGGCATGGAGGACGATCCTTGGCAAGTTATACCTACGGCATGGGTAGAGGCCGCGCAAGCTCGCTGGACCCGTCCTGACAAGCTTAAACCTATGGACTCAATGGGCGTTGACGTTGCGCGAGGTGGCAAGGACCAAACGATCATTGCTCGACGGCATGACAACTGGTTTGATGTACCGCTGGTTTATCCCGGCAACACGACACCTGATGGCCCAACAGTCGCAGGCTTGGTTATAGCGGCGCTGCGCGATAGAGCGCCAATCCACATTGACGTTATCGGTGTTGGGTCCAGCCCTTATGACTTCCTGAACGAATCCAACCAGCAAGTGTTGGGCGTAAACGTTGCCGAGGCTGCGCTGGGCTTGGACAAGTCAGGCAGGCTCCGGTTCAAGAACCAACGATCAGAGCTATGGTGGCGCTTTAGAGAGGCGCTAGACCCATCCAACAACCAAGGCATATGCATACCGCCTGATCCGCGCCTGCTGGCTGACCTGTGCGCTCCAACGTGGAAGCTGGTGGGCCAGACCATAATGGTTGCCAGCCGGGAGGACATCATCGCCAAGATTGGGCGCTCGCCTGACTTCGCATCGGCCTATGTGCTGGGCCTGATGGACACGCCAAAACGGTCAATCATGATGGAGTTTGGGGGGCGTGGACGCAAAGAATACGACCCCTATTCCAACGTTTAAGGTACCCGTAACTTGTGTTTTGGGAAATAGATTGCAACCATTAGGGAGTGTGCTTTGATAATTGTTAAAGAAATCATAGCAACTGATTATGCTCAAAAAATGTCATCTTTATTTGTTGAGCATTGGCAAGAGAATGAAAAGCACTTGTCTGATTCAAAGCCAGCCCCTATGGTTGAAGCGTACAAGTCTCTTGAGCAATCAGGATACCTTGTCGCATTCGGCGCGTTTCACGATGACGAAATGATTGGCTATTGCATTGCGTTTGTGTTGCCTCATTTGCACTATGGGTTTATGTACGGCAACCACGATGTTTTGTTTTTAAAGAAAGATTACAGGGCTGGGTCAACCGGGTTGAAGTTGATCAATCGAGTGACAAAGAAGTGCAAGGAACTTGGAGCAAAATTTATGCTGTGGCATTCCAAACCGGGTACGACTATGGATTTGCTGTTGATTAAAACAGGTGCCAAGCTGGAAGAAACCGTTTATATGAAGGAGTTTTAATCATGCCAGCAGCAATACCAATTATTGCAATTGCAGCCGCAGCTACAACTGCTTACACAGTCTATTCTGGTGAGCGTGCAGCATCCGCACAGAAGTCAGCGCGTAAAGAACAAGAGGCTGCGCAGCAACAATCTCTTGTACAGCAACAAGAAACAAACGTTCGACAAGAAGCTATTCAGCGCGAGTCTATTAACGTCCAGCAAACCAACTATGCAGAGCAAGCTCGATTGCAGCAAGAAGCATTAGCATTTCAAGAGCGCATTGCAACGGACAATCGTAGAGCGCAGGAAGCCGAAGCCGCTCGAATGAAACAAGTGCAAGAGACACAACAAACAGCAGTCAACAAAGCTTCAGCACGCGCACCCGATAGTGCGTCGCTTATCTCTCAAGCGCAGCAAAAAGCCAAGGGTGGTGTGACAGGTACAATGCTGACCGGGCCAACAGGTGTTGATCCTGCGTCATTAAGTTTGGGCAAGTCAACTCTATTGGGCGGTTAAATATGAATCAGCCGACAGGCACTCCAAAAGCGCCTAAAGCGCCAGAGCGCGACAGGCTACTGACTCGATGGGGCCAGCTTAAACAAGAGCGTTCATCTTGGTGGGCGCACTGGCAGGAAATCTCGAGCTATCTATTGCCTCGATCTGGGCGCTACTTTACGCAGGACCGTGACAAGGGCTGGCGCAGACATAACAACATCTATGACAACACTGGCACACGCTCTCTGCGCGTGCTTGGTGCCGGGATGATGGCTGGTGCGACATCGCCTGCACGCCAATGGTTTAGGCTTGGTACATCTGACCCACAACTGAACGAATTCCAGCCTGTAAAGCTGTGGCTTGATGATGTCCAGAGCCGCATGCAATTGGTGTTTCAGAAGTCGAACACCTACCGCGCTTTGCACACGATGTACGAAGAGCTTGGTGCCTTTGGTACCGCATCGTCTATTGTGCTGCCAGACTACAACAACGTGATCCACCATTACCCGCAAACGATTGGCGAGTACGCTCTTGCGACTGATTACCAAGGGCGAGTCAACACGCTGTACCGCGAGTTTGAAAAGACCGTTGCTGAAATCGTCAAAGAGTTTGGTATCGACAAAGTCAGCACCACGGTCAAGAATTTGTATGATCGAGGCCAGCTTGATACATGGATCACGATCATTCACGCTATCGAGCCTCGCGAAGACCGCGATCCAAAGATGCGTGACTCATTGAACATGGCCTATGGTTCGTATTACTTTGAACTGGGGTCCAACCCCGGCAAGTATCTGCGCGAATCTGGCTTTGTTGACTTCCCTGTTGTGGCACCACGCTGGGCCACCACTGGTGGTGACATCTACGGTCACAGCCCCGGTATGGAAGCGCTTGGTGATGTGAAGCAATTGCAGCATGAGCAGCTACGCAAAGCCCAGTGTATCGATTACCAGACAAAGCCACCATTGCAAGTACCAACATCGATGAAGAACCGCGACGTTGATACGCTGCCCGGCGGCATTTCGTTTGTTGATGCAAACACAGCAGGCGGCGGCATCCGTTCAGCGTTTCAGGTCAACCTCGATCTGAATGCGTTGTTGCTGGATATCCAAGACGTACGAGAGCGCGTGCGTGGCGCGTTCTATGCCGATCTGTTCTTGATGCTTGCCAATGCAACAGACACACGAATGACAGCCACCGAGGTTGCCGAGCGTCATGAGGAGAAGCTCTTGATGCTTGGGCCAGTGCTTGAGCGCCTGCATAACGAACTACTCGATCCCCTCATCGAGATGACGTTTAACCGTATGGTTGAAGCCAATGTCTTGCCCCCACCCCCACAGGAGTTGCAGGGCATGGAGCTAAACGTTGAGTTCGTATCAATGCTCGCACAGGCCCAACGAGCCATCGGCACAAACAGTGTCGATAGATTCGTAGGCAACCTCGGAGTTGTCGCGCAGATCAAGCCTGATGTGCTGGACAAGTTCAATGCAGATGAGTGGGCCGACGCTTACTCTGACATGCTTGGCGTTGATCCAAAGATGATCGTGGCAAATGAGAACGTCGCGATGATCCGCGAGGCACGCAATGCAGCAGCCGCCGAACGTGCGCAACAAGAGCAGTTAATGCAAAGCGCTGTTGCCGCCAAGGACCTTTCAGCAGCCAAGACGGCAGAGCCGAACGCATTGACCAACGTCATTGATATGTTCAGTGGTTACAACTCACCTTAAGGGGATTTAAATGGCAATGATCAACATGAAGCAAAAGGCCGAAACAGAAGAGAAGCCGGGCGAAATCGAAATGGACGAGCCGAAGTATCCATATGGCCTGTGCATCAACCTTGATAAAGAGCAGCTAGACAAGCTTGGCATCACTGCGTTGCCACAGGTTGGCGCACAAATGACCATCATGGCAAAGGCCTACGTTAAGTCAACCAGCGCGTACGAAACACAAGGCGGCAAAGACATGAGCATTGGTCTACAGATCACTGACATGGAGATTGGTTCCGCCAAAACGCAATCTGATCAAGCTACGATGCTGTATGGTGAAAGCTAATCATGTTTTACCCATCGATAACCGAGCTTAAGTCTTCCGAGCCATTCGACTTGCAGTGTGCGCGTGGGCTAATCCCGGGCCACACTAGCCTGAATATCTCTGGTTATCAGGCTTCGGTTGGTTCTACGTTTATGCCAATTTGGGAAAATGCGACTCAATATGTATATCCGGTTGCGGCGAGTCAAATGCTTGTTTATAGCAGCAGCGAGTCTGATACCAACGTAACGATTGTAATCAGTGGTCTTAACTCTCTATACGAGATTGCGTCTGAAGTTATCGTTTTGACAAATGGTGCAACAGGCGTAACCACAGTCAAAAGCTATTTACGCATCAATGGCATTGCGGTTGCGGGATCGGTCAACCCGGTGGGCGATATATCGATTGGCAACGCAGGCAAAACAGAGGTGTATGCCAAGATCAAGGCTGGCTCTGGCACCAGCAGCATGACGGTGTACACGGTCCCAGCAAACTACACGTTCTACTTGGCAAAGGTCAATTGCTATACCCATCAAGGCAACAACAAAAAGACCAACTACAGATCGTACACAATCAGCCCCATTGGTATTATTCGCGCCATTTTAGAAGTGCCATTTGAAACTACCTACGTTTCTGAAAAGTCTGTGCAACGTGGTTATGCGCAAAAGACTGATTGCCAATGGCAATGCAAGTCTGATGTGACGGCTGAAATTGGTATGCAAATTGAGGGGATATTGGTCAGGAATACAGACTGATTGGTACCCGTATCGTTTACTGATGTGGATAGATTAGCAACATGAGTGATTATGATCCGCTTGACCTACGAGGGCAGGAACTCTCCAAATCCGATAAGGAAGTCAGAGAGCGAATTTCATCGGAGAACGAGCAAGCAGACATTAAGTGGCTCATGGGTAGTAAGCGGGGCCGTCGCGTAATTTGGCGGCTTCTGAATCAGTCTGGCGTGTTCCGACTATCGTTCAACACCAACGCAATGCAAATGGCATTTGCAGAAGGTAACAGGAACTTTGGTAATCGCACGCTCTCGATGATTCACTTGCTATGCCCAGAGCTTTACCCTGTGATGGTTAAGGAGCAACAGAATGACAGAATCGCTGATGACGGAAGCCGCAACGACCACTGAAGGCAACGCATCGCAAGACGCAGGAAGCGCACAACCGACGGGTGGTGAGCAGAATGCGACGCAGCAACAGGCTGATGGTACGCAGAACCAATCAGAGGGGCAACAATCCCCTGATGGCAATACTGATGCAAACAATGAGGCACCGAAAGGCGCTCCAGAAAAATACGAATTCACAGCCCCCGAGGGCCGCGAATACGATCCGGGTGTGTTAGACGCATACTCGGAAGTTGCAAAAGAATTGAATCTGCCACAAGAAGCCGCGCAGAAGATGATCGATAAGATTGCCCCGTTAATCGAGGCAAGACAAACCGAACAGATTCAAGCTGTTAAGACTGAATGGGCAGAAGCCTCTAGGGGCGATCAAGAATTTGGGGGCGATAAGCTCAATGAAAATCTTGCTGTCGCAAAGAAGGCTCTTGACAAATTTGGATCACCTGAACTGCGCAAGTTGTTGAACGATTCCGGTTTGGGAAATAACCCGGAGGTAATTCGGTTTATGTACCGGGCTGGTAAAGCAATTAGTGAAGACACATTTGTCGGTGGAAGTAAGGGAAATCAGAAATCTGGACCCAAGAATTTCAACGACCTTGCGTCGGCTTTATATTCAAATCAGCAATCTTAATTAGGAGTTTTTTATGACCACCCTATCGAATAGTTCTTTGACTCTGGCTGATTGGGCCAAGCGAGTTGATCCTGACGGCACCGTTCCTGTTGTCGCAGAATTACTTTCGCAATCCAATGAAATCCTCGAGGACGCAGTCTTTAAAGAAGGCAACTTGCCAACTGGCGAGCGCGTTGTGATCCGTACAGGCCTGCCAACAGTTTACTGGCGTGCGTTGAACCAAGGTATCCCATCAAGCAAATCGACAACTGCACAGGTTGACGAAGCTTGCGGCATCTTGGAAGCTCGCAGCGAAGTTGACAAAGACTTGGCTATGCTTAACGGCAACACTGCTCAATTCCGTTTGTCGGAAGACACAGCGTTCTTGGAAGCAATGAACCAAACGCAAGCGACAACAATGTTCTACGGTAACCCCGGCGTTGACCCAAAGCAGTTTCTGGGCCTCGCAGCACGTTACTCGAGCTTGTCTGCTGCTAACGCACAAAACATTCTGTCGGCTGGTGGTTCGGGTTCGGACAACACCTCGATCTATTTGGTTGTTTGGGGTGACAACACTGTCTACTGCCCATTCCCCAAAGGCTCGAAGGCTGGTCTGGTCCACGAAGACCTTGGCGAGCAGACTGTTTACAACAGCGATGGCACACGCATGCAAGCGTTGGCTACTCGCTACCAGTGGAAGAACGGCCTTGTCGTTAAAGATTGGCGCTATGTCGTACGCATTTGCAACATCGATGTGTCTGACTTGCTCGCTCAAACTGGTACGCAAGCTGCTGCTGCTGCAACCGCTGTCATCAAGCTGATGGCTCGCGCACTGTACCGCATTCCAAACATGCAAATGGGCCGCGCTGTGTTCTACATGAACCGCACTGTTCACTCTGGCATGTCGATTGCTGCACTGGACAAGAGCCAGTACGTCTTGAAGATCAACGAAGGCTTGAGCCAGTTTGGTATGCCTTATTCGTGGTTGTCCTTCTTGGGCGTTCCACTGCGTCGCGTTGATGCTTTGCTCAACACCGAAGCTGTTGTTAGCTAAACCCACTTTGTAAAAGGAAACAAACCATGATTACCGACCAACTACTCCGGGTATCGACCAACCAAGCAGTTACTACAACTGCTGTGTCAACCGATACAATCGATCTTTCACAAGCTCGCGATATTGGCGAAGGTCAAGACCTGTTCATGAACTTCGCTTTAACGGCTGCGTTTGCTGGCGGCACCTCGACAAACTTTGAAGTCATCATCGCTGATAACGCCGCTCTGTCGAGCAACGTTGTTGTCGTTGGCGCTTCTGGTGCGTTGGTTACTGCTGGCCTGACGCTTGGTGCCAACATTGCTGTGCGAATCAATCCAATCATTGGTTCGCTCGGCAAGCGTTACATGGGTGCGCGTTACACTGTGGTTGGCACTAACAGTGCTGGTACAGTTACCGCCGACATCGTAATGGACATCCAAGACGGCAAGAAGTTTTATGCTTCTGGCTTCTCTGTAGTTTAATCAGGAGTAACACATGCCTAAATACCGAGTTCTAGTTCGTTCGTTTATCAACAATGGCCTTCGCGAAGAGGGTGAGATTGTTGAGTATGACGGCAAAGCTGGATCAAATCTTGAACCTCTCGAGGCTGAAGAAGATGATGCACCCGTTGAAAAAACCCAAAGCAAAAAACCTTGGGCTAAATTAAAGCGCGGTGACTCGGCAGAAGGCTCGGTGTAACTCTCTCGATTAGAGGGATGTCGATCTTGGGGCCGTTGGGAAACCTTCGGCCCCTTTTTACATAGGTGATAGCCATGGCATCAGAAGTCAATATTTGTAATCTCGCGCTTGCGCACCTCGGTGATAGTGCAACTGTTGCCAGTATTAATCCACCAGAAGGCAGCGCTCAAGCAGAGCATTGCCAAAAGTTCTACCCAATTGCGCGAGATACTTTGCTTGAAATGCATGAGTGGTCTTTTGCATCAAGACGAATCACTGCGGCCCAGTTAACCAACACATGGCCCATGTGGAAATATGCATATGCATATCCTTCTGACGCAATCGATATCTTGTCTGTATTGCCACCTGAAGCAGAGAACGATTACTCGACAGCCTTCAGGCCATCAGACGCAATGTCAGGCTTTCAATACTATGCGCCACTTGTAGCTGCTGGTATGTACATGCCACAACAATTTGCTGTTGAAACCACAGCAACTGGGCAAGATGTCATTTACACAAACCAAGAAAACGCTGTGTTGCGATACAAAGCTTATATTACTGACACTACAAAATTTTCTCCGCTGTTTGTTTTAACGTTGTCGTGGCATGTGGCATCAATGCTTGCTGGCCCTGTTATCAAAGGCGATGTAGGCGCATCTGAAAGCAAGCGCTGCGCTCAAATGATGGCGGCATTTTTAGCACAAGCTGTTGCGGCAGACTCTGCGGTCCGAAACATTAAGCCTGAACACATTGTGCCTTGGGTATCTGGGAGATAAAGCATGGCGAATGTTCGCACGCTACAACGGTCATTTGCTGGTGGCGAAATGTCACCCGAAATGTTTGGGCGCATTGACGATGTTAAGTTTCAAACTGGTGCAGCCAAGCTGCGAAATTTTATTGCTAAACCTCAAGGGCCAGTAGAGAATCGATCTGGGTTTGAGTTTGTTCGAGAAGTAAAAGACTCTACAAAGCGTACGCGCTTAATCCCATTTACATATTCAACAACGCAAACGATGATGATCGAATGCGGCGAGGGATATTTTAGATTTCATTCGCAAGGCGGCACGCTGTTGATTGGTTCTGTTTCTCCATATCAGGCTGGCAGCACTGTCACGATGACGATATCAAAAACGGCAACAGTGACAATCACCATTGCGTCACCGGGTGTTGTATCTTGGGCAAGTCACACGCTGGCAAATGGCGATCCGGTTATATTTACAACTACAGGTCTATTGCCAACAGGCATCGAGGCTAATAAAACTTATTACGTTGTCAACCAAGCTGCTGGCACGTTCCAGTTTGCAGCCACCGTTGGCGGTACGGCAATCAATACCTCTGGCACGCAAAGTGGCACGCACACAGCCACAACCCCATGCGTCGTAACGTGGAACTCACACGGCCTATCTGCAAACGCAAAGATTGGGTTTACAACTACTGGGGCATTACCAACTGGAATTACAGCAAGCAGAACGTATTACGTTCGCAACCCAACAGCAAACG
>Ga0222714_10004872_pt1 | contig 13009 bp, 16 predicted proteins | sample C33_3DmetaG_FD_165048 | JGI IMG/M metagenome (GOLD analysis project Ga0222714, IMG submission 165048) | Estuarine water microbial communities from San Francisco Bay, California, United States - C33_3D | ecosystem: Environmental > Aquatic > Marine > Unclassified | place: USA: California... | reverse complement strand
AAGAATACTCTTCCAATTTATAAACCTTCTCTCTGCAAAACAACACCAAAACCCCTCCAAAATCTCTCAATCTCGACATTATCCCACAGTGGCTCCGGAGAGGTTCAGACCGCCCGATTCATTGCAGGATCCTTGATACCGGCCGGGGGTCAGCAACGGCTTGTCCCGCCTTCTGAGTTCACCAACATTGGGGAAGCTTACACCGTGGTGTCAACCTCTCTTCGCCATTCTAAGAATTTCTCTGCATAGACGAGAATCTCACCACATAAACCAATATCTGACTTGTCAAACCAGCTAAAGTCCAGTGACCTGCCCAAGGATCTGGTAAAGGCCGTATTTCCTTCTTCTTCAATTTTTGCCAACAGACTCTCAAAGTATCCATTGCCGCATATAAATCGGTAGTCGGTCAACCCTTCCATTATCAGGTGGATTAGTTTCGGATTGTCCATCAAATACTGAACACCCCGTATTACATATTCGGAACCATTTTGGTATGTAACGGCAAAATTAATTATCGCTTATTGAAATATCTTCTGACATTGAAGATGCGCGAGCATTAAACGATTCGGAGCTGAACGACTGCTCCCAAAGATTCTCCCATGTTAGCGAGCCAAGTTGTGATGACGGAAATCCTGTTTTGTCTTGGTACTCAAATGTTTCCGTTAACAGATTGCTTAAATGATCAACCTGGGCTCTACTGTTATTCGCAAATAGAAAGACCGCAAACAACGGTACAATAGTTTTAATAAAATCGTATTACATATTTCCTTGTTTTTTTCGTATCGACCGGATTGTGCTTTGATAAAACTAGTCATGAGCAAATGTGGGCACTAAATGCTTTTCGGAGGTTACGTTACACTGCTCTCATTCCTCAGCTCGCAGCAATTACAATATAGGGACTTCGGTTTCCCCTGTCAGGAACGTGCGTCTTATCTCAGAATCACGACCTGCTGCGTAACCACGAAGTCCCCCGCCTCCATCCTGATGAGGTACGTGCCTGAGGCAAGACCGTCAGCGTTGAACTGTACCGTGTGGTAGCCCGCGAATTTGGTACCCTCTTCCAGTGTGGCTACCTGCCTTCCCAGTAAATCCGTGGCAGTGATGCGAACAGGTGCCGTTCGTGTCAGCTCATACTGAACGCTGGTTGCATCAAAAAAAGGATTGGGATAGATCCTGAATGAGTCTTTCGCTAAAGAGCTTTCTCTAAAATCATTACGTTCAACACTTGTTGCTCCGACCACTCGAAAAGAGCGAATAACCTCTCCTTGTCCTAACCCAAGGTTATTGCCTGACCTCAGTCGAACATGTACTTCTGTAGAGCCGGGTGCGGGGACTATAAGGAGACTATCTGCAAAGACTGTCCGGTGTTCATAGTCGGCTTCAAAATCCGCATTCGATGCTTGTTCGATCTCGGTAAAATCGCTGCCTGCAGGCCGATACCATCTAAGACGAAATCCCGTCGAAGAAATGACATTTGTGGTATCTGCAGCCTCAAAGAAAGGAAGTCCGGAAGGTGGACTCGTCCTGAGTGGTTTTTGGGCGGTCACGGAGTAAAAAACGATGTCGTCATCCAACCTCATGGTTGTCACAAAGTCGACAGGGGGAATCCCGTCAATGTCCACAGGAAACGCTTTAATGTGATAGTCCGACGAGGGTGAACAACCTCCCCGTTCACACGAGACTACATCCGAGGGCTGGATCCTAGGGAAGTATTCGGCCCGGCTGACAACGAAACCCTGATCCGTATTCAAATAGAGTCTGTACCCACCCGAACCTGACAGGGCGTGCTGGATGTCAATCCGGCCATCATCGTTTATGTCCACAGGAAATAGGACTCCCTCTCCATGAATGGTATCAACCGAGGAGTCGTACGAGATATAGTCGTGAGTCACATCTTGAAACTCTCCTAATCCGTTGTTTGCAAGTAGCTGGATTTTCGAGCCCTCGTAGTAGGGGTTTGCCCTAGTAACAGCCGTGACCAGATCTACGTCTCCGTCACCATCGAAGTCCGCGGCTGCCGTGTCATTGAATTTGGTGTTTTCTGGTCCGTACAAGCCAACTGGAAGCGGCTGAAGACTCCAGTTGGAAAGACCGGAGGAACTACCATCGGACAGCCATACATAACCTGGGGGATCAGCACCCTCACTGAGAAGAACAGCGATATCATCATAACCATCTGCATTGAAATCAGCCGACGCCGAGGACATTACATAATGTCTTGCCCTCATGGATATTTCTGAAGGTAAGGTACTTGACCCGTCAACGAACCCACCTCTTCTGTCATTAATAAACAGCATTTTACCCAAGTAGATATCGTCATAACCATCTCCATTCACATCGCCGACGCTAACGTCATGAGAAAAAGAAAATCCTGGGTGCGGCTCGGTCTCCGTTTGTTCGCCGACGCCTGTGTGGGCGTGCAGAAAGCTCCCATCTGACTGCGATAGCAGAACCGGGAAAGGCTCATATTTGTTGTAATACGATCCGTCTGCGAGTCTGGTGATGATACCCATCGACCCAGAAACCACGTCCGGCGTACCGTCGTCGTTGAAATGACCCTTCTTGATTCGGTACGGCATGTGGATCCGAAGAGGAGACCCGGAGAAGGCTTCAGAACGAACAAACGTATTGTCCCCCTGATTGAGGAGGATATCGATTGACAGAAGCGTGTTCCTCTCGATGGTGTGAGGGAAGACAACCCATTGAAGAGCCAGATCCTCTCGGCCATCGTTGTTAAAATCACCGGCAACGGCAGCATCTAGAAAAAGCGCATAATATCCGCCAAGATGCCAACTAGTTGTGTCCGGGTAGAAGTACGGCGGGTAGGTTTCGGGAGCCAACGAGGCGGAGAGCCACGAAAAAGATGACACACCGTAGTAAGGGCTGGAATATGCCCCGATTTGTTTCTTGAGCCCACGCCTGGTCGTGTCAAATACAATGGAAGAAGCAGGTGTTTGCGCTTGCGCAGCATCTACTCCAAGCAGCAATTGGCAGGTTAGCAAATACAGACCCACTTTCAGTGATCTTCGCGAGAAGGGATGCAAAGGAAGCCGAATCGGACGCTGTGAATTATTCATTGTGCTACGGTGCAGTCGGAATCTTTGCAAATGTCAATAGATGCCACCAAACATGGCAAAGCATGAATCTGGACCAACGCGCCAAGAGCCATCATTGCTGACAGCTTGGCGTGACGCTTAGGACAAAGCACTGAGGCCAGTAACCTATGCGTCAGGTTTGATTGATATGTATCGCTACGAACGTGCCGTAGCGCTGGTTAAGGGCTGTTTATGGCCGTTTGGGGGCTTATGTGGGGCTACCCTCTTCTGAGATCCACTGCAGCTGTTCAGGTGAAGAACGGGGAGAGCGTCGTGCCATAGGTGCGCTAGTGATGGCGCGACGATCAGACGCATCAATAAAGGCCTGCACCTTCGCTGGGGTAAGCAGATTAAGAGCCGTCTTCCTACCAGCATGTCGGACCAATTGGCCAAGGACTGATCGGTACTTGGCGACAGCCTGTTTGGACAGATTCCTGCGCGTCTGCAGAAAGGCAGTGGCTGCGGCGCCAAGGGCCTGTGTTTTCGGCTGCCCCGTAGGCCGCCACGGGTCGTACTCGCCCTTTTCATGGCGAACAATCAGCCGGGCAGCCTTGTGCTGAGCCACTTTGTAAGATGACGCTCGCAAAGATATATGCTTACGGGTTGGTGTCTGGTTACTCTGGTGGAAGGCGAGGTAGTAGTTATCTCCTCTTTTATACAAGCTTGCCATGGTACAAGGTGTCTGTACCTGACAGAACTACTGACAACAGTTTTGACAACACTACGTTGTCATTCAGGGGTAAAGCTGAGATCTGAGGCTTCGACTACCCCTTTCGGAAGTGCGCGTGCTATTTCAGCAGCACAACCTGTTTCGTAGCCACGAAGTCCCCTGCTTCCATCCTGATGAGGTAGGTGCCTGACGCAAGACCGTGAGCTTTGAACTGGACCGCATGAAAACCTGCGTCATGCCATTCATTCGCAAGAAGGGCAACCCGACGCCCTAAAATGTCGATCACCTCCAAGCGGATGGCAGCCCCATGATCCATTCGAAAGTGTATGGGTGTTGAGAGATTGAATGGATTCGGATAGACGGTCATCAGCTCAAAGGCCTGAGGACGAACGGGATCATCGTCTTCTGACGAAAGAGAGGTATCTGCAACCCTCTCATAAAACGCTATACCAGGCCCAGGAAGCAGAGGGCAAAGATGGCGCGCGGGAAGGGCTGAGCCTGTCCGAGCTGGAAACCGTTGCGCGGGATGGCATTCCGGGGCGGGGACAGGTGGACATCCGTGTTGGTCTTGTGGAAAGAGCGTCCGTGGACACCGCATGGCCGGAAGAGTGCACCTTGGCGCGCTATGTAAGTCTGTACGTTTCAGACACTGGGCACGGCATGCCACAGGACATCCTGGAACGGGTTTTCGAGCCCTTCTTCTCGACCCGGGAAACGGGCACGGGCCTGGGTCTTTCCACCGTGTTCGGAATCGTCCGGCAATTGGCCGGACACATTGACATTCAGTCCGAAGAAGGGAAAGGAACGACGGTTCGCGTTTTCCTTCCCCCGGCGTCGTCCGACTCCCCGGGTGAACCCTGCTGACTCAAGGGAAATCGCCGAGCATGTCCCGCAGCAGTCCCTCGGCCAGCGTGGACATGCGAACGTAGCCCATCCTCGAAAGGTGTACGGCGTCGGTGGTGAGTTCCGCCTGCAACCCGTTGGCGCCATTGTCCATCGCGGCAAAATAATCGAGGTAGCGGAAGCCGATGCGCTCGGCATAGGCCTTTAACAGCGCGTTGAGAAGGGGGATGTCCGCAGCCGGGTCGGGGCCCTCGCGCCAGGGATAGTGTGATGTAGGCAGGACCGAACAGATCACGAGCTCGATACCGTGTGCCCAGGCCAGCTCGGCCATGGACTCGATGTGTCCGGCAATGGCTTCGAGCGTAATCGGACCCTGATTCTGGGCAATATCATTTGTGCCAGCCAAGATGAACACGGCTTTCGGCCGCTGCGCCAGTACATCCTGCCGGAAACGGACCAGCATCTGGGCCGTCACCTGACCACTGATGCCCCGGTTGATGTAGGGCTTGCCCTCAAAGAATTCGGGGTAGGCGTCACTCCAGCCCTCCGTTACGGAGTCCCCCATGAATACCACCCGGTATTCGTCGTCAGCTGGTGCAGCGAGGGCAGCATTGGCCTCGGCATAACGATCCACGGCCGCCCACGCCTGGGCTGACACAGACTGTTGTGACATCATCATCAATAGGAAAACCAGAATGGAAACCCGGCTCATATGCGCGCCCTTTTTAACGATCCGTACCATTGGAAAGTGGTATGGGAACGGCAAGATGTCAACAAGGCAACCCGGAAACGCTCTGTCTTTTTCTCTTTGAGTGATGATGACAACCTGTAAGCTTCCCTGAAAAGAACCCACTCGAAAGTTGGAAAAAACCCATACTTTTGAGTCATGAAGAAATCCAGATTCAGTGAGACCAAGATTGTCTCCGTCCTAGCTCGCAATGAAAGCGGTGAAAAAGTTAAAGACTTGTGTCGTGAGCTTGAAATAAGCGAAGCAACGTTTTACACCTGGAAATCCAAATATGGTGGACTGAACGTAAGCGAGCTAAAACGCATCAAAGAACTCGAGCAAGAGAATTCTAGGCTGAAGAAAATGTATGCTGAGCTCTCTTTGGTTCACTTTGCTTTGAAGGACGCTGTTGAAAAAAAGCTTTAAGCCCTGACGAAAAAAAGACATTGGTCACACACATGAACACAGAACATGGCGTGAGCATTCGGCAGGGCTGTAGAGGAAGCGAATATTCGTATCCAATTTCCATGCCGTGTTGAATCTGTTGGCAGTACCTCAGCTGGCTTTTTTGTCGAGGGGCCGTGGGGGCGAATGGAATGCGGACAGCTCGTTCTTGCGACGGGAGGCAAAAGTCTTCCTAAGTCGGGCTCCGACGGGAAGGGATTTGATTTTGTTCGCTCTTTCGGACATCACGTGACAGAGACGTTTCCGGCTTTGGTCCCGCTAAATTTGCCAAAGAGTGATCCCATTTGCCAATTGAGTGGAATCACGTTGCCAACCACCATACGCCTTCACTCCAGCACAGGAAAACACATCATCGAATTTACGAATTCAACATTGTGTACTCATTTTGGTCTTTCCGGGCCGTCTGTCTTAGATATCAGTCGCTATTATTTAGATTCCAAGTCCAAAGATTCTGGGGCCTATCTGTCGATAAACTGGCTCCCCAGCAAAACCAGGAACGATCTGGATGTAGAAATCCAGGCGCTCGGGCATAGATCGGTACGTAAGTACCTCCGACACTGCTCACTTGCAGAGCGATTGGTCAACATGCTGTTCACCTATTGCGACCTCGACTTAGAAGTCATGGGAGACCAACTTCAGCGAACCGAGCGTCGGAAACTCGTGCAAGCTGCTACCGAAATGCGCCTGAATATTACGGGTAATCGCGGTTACACGTTTGCGGAAGTGACTGCCGGGGGAGTGCCTTTAAACGAACTTAATGTGGATCGCATGGAATCTCGTAATTGCCCAGGATTGTATCTATGCGGTGAAGTCTGTGATGTAGACGGACCCATTGGCGGTTTCAATTTTCAATGGGCGTGGGCCAGCGGCTACGTCGTGGGGACGTCGCTCAGGTAAAGGTAACCCCGGCACTTAGCGGACCTCCGTACTCACCAAATTACCGTCGATAATCACCCCAATGGCATGCGTGGTGTATTCGAATGGATCTCCGTCGTAAAGAGCGATATCTGCGTCCTTGCCGACTTCAAGGGAGCCAATCCGATGGTCCACACCCAGTAGTCGAGCGGCATCGATCGTGATGGAAGCAAGTGCCTCGCTAAACGAAAGGCCGTTGGCGGCCATCGGCGTTATTCCTCGGGTATGTCGTCCTCGGGTGCCTCAGACCAAAGGAAAGGTAGAACGCTCCATTCGGGTGATCAAAGAGAGCTTTTGGCCCGGAGTACGTTTTGTGGATGTGGAGAAGCTGAACACCCAGGCCCTCGCTTGGTGCGCTGCCCGCAATGAACGTGTGCACCGAACGACCCATGAACCGCCCGTACGCCGTCATGCGCAGGAAAACCTGAGACCCCTGCCCTCGGACTATGCTTGGGAACGATTCCGAAGCGAACAGCGCCGGGTGTCATGGGATGGGTTTATCTCCTTTGATGGCGTGAACTATGGCCTACCGAGTACCCCTCTGACGGTGGGTGATCACGTCGATGTGACGCAGCGTGGCAAAGATATCTTTGTTTGGTACCGTGGACAACTTGTTGTACGCCATGACGTTCGGGCGCAATCCGGAACGACGGTGTGGCACCCTGAGCAGTTTACGTCGGTTCTTCCGGTAGCACAGAGTAGGCAAACGCTTGCGCCCGGTGGCTACCAAGTACCCATGCTGGAAGCGCCGCGCCGTTCACTACGTGAATACGACGAGATCTTTGCCAGCTTTAACGCTTCGTCCCTTCCGAGCGGTATGTATTTGTATCGCCTCTCGACTCCGCTGGGCTCAATGACTCAGAAAATGTTATTGTTTAAGTAAGCGCAATATCAGTGGATCTTTCCGTTTTGGCCAGTTTGCCTCGTTCTCGTCTGAATCGTTTATGCTAAAACTCGGACTTTAAAGTGGATGTTCGCTGGTTTATTCATGAGCCACAGATCACAATCAAAGACGGGCACTGCATACATGTAAGCACCATAAAAAAACGCGTTGACCTAAAATAGGCCAACGCGTTTCGATGAACAGTTCATCCTGCCCCATGCTCTTAGAGTCATTGTTAGAGGGCTGATGAGCTCTTTGGACTGGTTTTACATTCCTACTTGTTCCCAAGTCCATTTTCCAAACACTCCAACCGCAGAAGCAGCAGCAAGCGCGGCTACGCTTGTAAGAATGTCGGTCAGGTATCCGCCAACGGCAGGAATCTCACCTAGTGCCCCGGCGACAATGGAAAGTCCAATTGCGATTATCAAAGTTCTTACCAGATCTCCCGTATCACGTTGAACGCCAACCGCGAGTCCCAGCACTGCAATAATTGCAGCAGCATAAGGAATTTCTACGAATGCCGTTAAAATTACGACGACAAGGCCGACGCGTAATGTGGTCTTCAAATAGTCCATGTTTTCGTCAGTATGTGAGTTCTTGATGATTAAATACCCCTCCCCTCCTTTAGTTTATCGGATTGTCACCCACTAATGCAATGATTTCTGCGATTATGGAAAAATATAGTGCAGTTAGAAATGCCCTTCCAGGTATGCGTTGGATAGGAGGGCGGTAAGTGGTTGGCCTGTGCTTTTATGGATCACTGATTTTGATTGCACTTCTGCGCCCAAGAGTTCAGCCTTAAGATCAGCTACCAACGGACGGATCAGAGAGTTCGCGCATGACCACATACCAAAACTCAAGTGCATCAAAGATTCCACGCACGGGTACACGCTCGTTTAGTCCGTGCTCGAATCTATCGCTATCTCTCATGAACAAGCCCATTACCCCATAGGTGGGAATTCCCGCTCGGCGAAATTGTTTGCCGTCCGTTCCGTACGGTGCCTGATACGGCACTACGGCGGTGCCCGGACGGATGCGCTCATGGAAGGCGCCGGCTCTGATTCAGAACCGGCGTCGTCTTATGTAGCCCAACCGAGAGGTGGCCCGGACCCGAGGTTTCGAGTTGTCTAGGTCGAGAAAATGATCTCAATCCGGATCCGGAGACTGCTCTCAGTTCAGCCGATTCCACATAGCCTCCAGTTTGTCCGCTAGTTGCTGGGCGAAGACTTCATCGTCCTCTGAGCCGTTGGCTGCCTGATACCACCGGCAGGCATAATTCACTGCTTTAGTGGCGGCTTTGAATGGGTCTGGGTCGGTGCAAGAATAGCATGCTAGGAAAGAAGATGCAGACTGAGGTGCATGATTCATTCCGACGGTTCCAGCAGCGGTGGCTGTGCCTCGGAATTCTTCTCGGGTCTCAATGTAAGCTTCCCTGAAAAGAACCCACTCGAAAACGCCGCGGCTAGATCTTGACCTCGGCAGTAGAGTCCGCGGTCACCTCCACGGTATCTGCCGGGGCAGGCGTCTCTTGGGGCGCCGTGTCGGGGGCCTGACATCCGGGAAGGGTGAGAAACACGAGAAGCAGCGGAAAGAGCAACTTTTTCATAGGAAGGTTCCATTTGTCATGTGGCAAAACGAACAGAAGGAAATGCACAGGGACCGACCATGCAACATTCTTCAGAAATTGTGAGAATGCCGCGATGCCGCCTGTCTTCTGCGCCAGCGGCTTGGTGTGCCTCAATGAAGTACCCTGATCATCTCGGTAGCCGTGAAGCTGCCGGCTTCCATGCGGATGAAGTATGACCCTGCAGGGATCGCATCCAGAGGGAGGAACGTCTCGTGGAGTCCTTGCTCCCATGCACCCTGAATCAGCGTTCCGACCTGTTTGCCCATGACATCCCAAAGCGTCAGGCGCACGGTTTCGGATTGCACCAATATGAAGACCAGTGTGACGCCACCCGCTGATGGATTGGGATATGGCATTCCAAGGAGTGGAGTGTCCGGGACGATCCAAGATGTCTCGTTTTCAGATTCTGGAACTCGAACTTCAATACTCTCGGAAAGGGGCGAAGACACCCCGTGAGCGTCTTCCCACCCAACGCGGAAAACATGGAGTCCGGGTTCGGGAGACTCGAGTGAAAAAAAGGGGTCTCGCACGACCCGAATGGCCAAGCCTTGGGCAGTCCGATCTCCAAAGGGACGTCTCGCGTTGTAGACCATCCACCGCCCTGGCAAACCATCCTCATCGGAGTAATCCCAAGTCAGTTCGACGTGGTTGTCGCCGGACAGGTTTGCCGAGAGTTTATTCGGAATTGCGATTATGGGAGCCCTGCGCAAGGCGAATCGCATCGGGTCGGGTCCGCCCAGCAAAGCCCACCCTTCATTGAATGAGAAGGCTGCCTGAGACACCACGTCCGGGTGGCCATCCGCATTGATGTCCATGATGGCGATGAAGCGCGGCCATTGCAGGTCATACAGTCCTTCCGGAATCAACTCGGCATTGAATTCCTCTGAGACATCGTCCCACTTCACCCACCCCTTTTCATCAAGTCCTGCGTTTCTGAGGACCGCCAATCTCCACGTTCGGTAGTCGGTCACAACCAGGATGAGATCCTCGTCGCCATCCCTGTCCAGATCCACCAGATGGTAATCCATGACACCGTATTCGGGGGGCCACCATGCGGAAGGAATGGGTTGGTGATTGGCGGCTTTGAAGACCATGGTGCCATCCCCATAGAACAAACTGTAGGCATCGCCTCCCCAAGCCAACAGGTCGAGAAACCCGTCCCCATTCACGTCCAGCAGCTCCATCGTGAAGTGGAAGGTGTTGATGTCCTCCGGAACCAGCGGATAATCGAACGCAGGCCTCTCCACAAATACACCATACCCCGTATTTTCCAGAATGAAGGATCCAGCGTTCCAATCTGCGATCACTACATCCGGATCTCCATCCAGATCAATATCACCGACAGCAAATCCGTGCCAGTACCCAGCTCGGTACGATCCCGGCGGATAGTGCCGTGTGCCCGTCATCATTCGCTGTTGCCTCCATCCTCCATTTCCGTCGGACAGGACGAAATCAACAAAAGACAGATGGCGGTCCTCCTGCTCGGGGTGGCTCACCACGATGAAGTCCAACCATGAATCCTGATTCAGGTCGACCGCCATGGACCGTCGCGCAAAGGGCTGGCCCATGTTGTTTCTGATCCTGTCTGAGGCATCGTCAAACCGCCCGGTAGTGGGGTTGAAGAACCGTAGCACAAACGGTTCGGAAGCATCCTCAGCGGTGGCGAAAGCAATGAATACATCACAATAGCCGTCGCGGTTGATGTCGGGCGTCAACCAGATCGGAATGACCCACTGGTTCGTGGTTCGCTGATTGGTGTAGAAGTCCTTTGGCTCCCCCCATGGTATGCAGGTGAATTGGGTTTCCTGAATGGATGTGGGCAAGAAGCCTTGGGCGGCACTTCCCAGTACCATCCCCTGGGCCGGTGCCTCAACAGTAATGAAGCATCTGATCAGCACTACGACAACGGTCGCCGTGACCGTGGACACACGACTCGGGGCTGTTCCGTCTCTCGATTTTACAAACATTTATGACGTTCACCTCCCGGCCTCGGGGGAGGCTTCCAGATGAGACAGGTAGTTCACTTGTATGAACAGGGGCACCATCTTGCTCTTTAGGGCTGCCAGGCCTAACGCCAGCATACCGTGATGGGGCCCAAGGTCCGCCTGCACGGCCAAGCTGAAGTCTCCGGACAACCACGAAGTGAACCAATGTGAAATGCTTCCCAAAAAACCAAACAGAATGAGCGCAGCAGCACTCCATCGAGCTGCTGTTCGAGCTCGCCTCACGATGTGATGGCTGTGGAACTCACTGATCCCAATGGCCAGGGATTGCGTTCCATGAACAAGCGTGATCAACCCGTGTAGCGCCATCCCGGCATGCCAGAATGACCTTCCACTTGAGGCCATCTCTGCCACGCCCACGACCAGGAGAAGAAAACCGATCGCTGCGTCCAGCATCCGGTTTTTGGCGATGGAAACAACAACATCCCGAATCCTGGGGAATATCCGCGACCTGCCTGTTTTCCCCAACGAAACACCCGCCTCAAGTAAGGTCTTCGATCGGTGCAACGCTTCAGCAAACGCACGGACAAGTAGAAGGGCGGCCCACATGGTCATGGAATAGTGATCCAGCGGGTGGCCGTCCGCCAACTCATCGAAAAGCTCTTCCCATGAAAAGTAGGCCCCGAGGCAGAGGAACAGGAATGACACGATCAACCGCAGGGCATCACTCCGCACGACGATGCCCAAAGTCGAACTCTCCCGTGGCAAGGGCTTCAATGTTCTTGGCGACGTCCCTTGACTCCTTCGCGTGCAGGAAAGACGCAAGCAGCCCGCGGTGGCTCAGTACCCTCCCCAACTCTACCGTGCTGTCATCACGTTTTGCAATCAGGGATGCCCAATTGCTGCGTGGGGTTGAGGCCAACGCCTGGGAAAAGGTCCATGCATTGTCCCTTGCCTTGCCCATGGCAAAATTTGCCAGCATCTCTTCCTTATGGCGCGCCAATTCCAACAAGCTCCTGAAATGGGGCGACATGCTTTCCAGCTCATCTTCCACTACGGGCACCAGCGATGCCAGCACATCATTAATCGAATTGAAATCGTTTCGAAGGGCCTCGTGCTGCTCCCCGTAACAAGTAATCGCTGCCGAGATGCCCAAATCAAGGTGTATGTGGGCAGCCATGCCCAGCATAAGATGCTGTAACACGCACAAGTGATCCTTTTCGGCACTTTCGAACTTCAACAGCCAGGACCGCGTGGGCGGCTCACCTTGCTGATACGCGGAATAAGCTGCAAGAAACCGGTTGGCAAAGACTACGTCCAGCCGCTCCATTCGGGAACCATCCTCGAATCGTCCATTGGCAATACCATCGCAGACGGTCTGGGTTACCCGGTTGTAAAGGGCGGCAAAGTAGCCGATGCGGCTTCCGGTCTCCATGCTGAGCAAAATGATCTCTTCAAGTTGCTGGATGACTTGATCTATAGACCGGGCGGGTTCAAAAGTCATGTGTGGCGTCTTTGGATAGGAAGAATACTCTTCTAATTTATAAACCTTCTCTCTGCAAAACAACACCAAAACCCCTCCAAAATCTCTCAATCTCGACATTATCCCACAGTGGCTCCGGAGAGGTTCAGACCGCCCGATTCATTGCAGGATCCTTGACACCGGCCGGGGGTCAGCAACGGCTTGTCCCGCCTTCTGAGTTCACCAACATTGGGGAAGCTTACACCGTGGTGTCAACCTCTCTTCGCCATTCTAAGAATTTCTCTGCATAGACGAGAATCTCACCAATAAACCAATATCTGACTTGTCAAACCAGCTAAAGTCCAGTGACCTGCCCAAG
>Ga0222714_10004869_pt1 | contig 13011 bp, 8 predicted proteins | sample C33_3DmetaG_FD_165048 | JGI IMG/M metagenome (GOLD analysis project Ga0222714, IMG submission 165048) | Estuarine water microbial communities from San Francisco Bay, California, United States - C33_3D | ecosystem: Environmental > Aquatic > Marine > Unclassified | place: USA: California... | reverse complement strand
GGTAGCGGCAACAACTTGAATGCGGCGTACAATGCCCGGAATAATTTTGGGGAAGAAGCCAAACATCCGGGTACCGTAGCCGTGATCGATCTAACTACAAATAAAGTAGTTAAAGTATTAGAAGTGGGGCTTTACGCATCCGGTGCTGCGGGCCGTCCTAGTTGGTAATCTTATTCATCAGATTGTTTTTATGAAAGAATTAGCGCGTACGTTTCTCGTAGTGTTGGCTATGAGTGCGGTGGTTGTGGGTTGTTCATCTTCAGCTAGGATAGCTGTGGTAACTAAACCTCAGTTTACCAAGGAAATCGCTCCATTTTCAGTGATTGATAGCGTCGGAGTTGCGTATGCTATGCCTTTCCAAGGTGGTCTAAACGTTCCTCGGCCTCAGTTTGCCGATATGGATGGAGATGCCGATCCCGATTTGTTCATCCAGGAAGAATCTGGAAGAATCAAATACTTTGAAAACACCGGAGTAGGCGGTCAACCCGTTTTTGACTGGCGCAGTGACGCGTACAAAGATCTGGAGATAGGCGAATGGTACCGCGTCGTCGATTTAGATGACGACGGAGATATGGATATTTTGACGGAAGAGAAGTTCTCTTACATCCGGTATTATCGAAATGAAGGGGATAGAACCTCACCAAAGTTTGTTTTAGCGGTAGATACGTTACGCGACGCGACCGGCACAGCCATTTTCGCAGACCGTCAGAACATTCCTCAGTTCGTAGACATCGATTGCGATGGGTTGCTCGATTTGTTCATCGGTAGGGTCACCGGGACCATCACACATTATGAGTCGGTTGGCTATGATGAAAATCGTGTACCCCGATTCCGTTTCGTGAACGATCGGTGGGAGGACATCGAAATTATTGGTCAAAATGTGTCTATTCATGGGGCAAACACCATGAATTTCGCCGATATCGACAAAGACGGGGACCTGGATTTGTTTTGGGGTGACTTTTTTGAAGCCGGCGTTTTGCTGATTCGAAATCAAGGTTCTTGCGGTGCACCGTCCTTGCGCAGTGAGCCCATCAATTTCCCATTTAATAATCCCGTTGCGACCAGTGGATATAACGCTCCTGTTGTGTTGGACATGGACCAGGATGGCGACCTCGATATGGTATTTGGTGTGTTAGGAGGGGCATTTAATGCCAATGGAACGACCCGGGACAACCTGTATTACTTGGAGCAGACCGGTCCTGAGTACTTCGAAGTCCGTTCCAAACGCTTTATTTATGATTTAGACGCGGGAAGCGAGAGTGTCGTAAAGTTAGCCGATCTAGATGGGGACGGCGACTTAGACATGGTAGTAGCCAATAAAATTGAGCCGTCCAATCAAAAAACGTCGCTAATGTTCATCTTTGAAAATGTGGGGACAAAGCAGGATGCGTCGTTTGTTTATAAGGAGACGCTCGATCTTTCCAGCACATACCACCAAAATCCAGCGTTAGCTGATTTGGACGGAGATGGAGATCTAGACGCTTTGATAGGGAAGTGGAACAAAGAGATGGCGTATTTCCGCAATGTTGGGAATGCTTCGGCCTACCAATTTGTAGAAGTGAATCCGGTCTACGAAGCGCTTTCCAGAGGGCAGAACTCAACTCCTGCATTGGTGGATATCGATGCGGATGGAGATTTGGATCTCTTTGCTGGTGAGGCATCGGGTACGTTGAACTTTTATCAAAACAACGGGTCAGCGACCGAGCCGAAATTTGAATTGGTTTCAGACACCTACCTGGATATTGATACGGGACGCAGAAGTTTTCCTTCTTTTACCGACATCGACTTAGATGGCGATTACGATATGGTGTTGGGGACTGAATTGGAAGGGCTACACCTGTACATCAACAAAGGGGATGCAACGACGCCAAACTTTGTCCTCGAAGGGAAGATGAACATTCCTGTTCAAGCCATATCTGCTCCTGAATTTGCAGATATCGATGGCGATGGGGATGAAGATTTGTTTGTAGGCGGAGCATCAGGCGGCGTCTTTTTCTTCCGCAATAACTTGCGTTGATGTGTGAATAGGGCCTAAAAGATCTATTAAAGGCTTTTCGTACGTTTCTTTTTGAATAGAGTGTGTAGAGATTGACAGAAAACCATCATTCTGTTATTTTGGATAAAAAGGTCTTAAATACTTAAAAGTATTACGGCCTTATTAAGGTCTCGTAATCCAATCATCGTTTAGAGGTGCACATGGAAACTGAAAAGAAACACGCTCTGCAAAAGCTAATGGATAATCCATGGCTTTTGTTGGTGTTGGGTGTCGTTATACCAACCCTTTCGTACACGGTTTGGGGATGGATTGAACTAGCAAACATGGCTCCTGCCACGTTGCCATAAGGAGGTTTAATTATGAGTATGCATCCCCCTCCAAAAGATTGGTTCACCCCGCCGGTAGGCCCTGAGCGCCTCTGGATCGGTATTGGACTCATTTGGTGTCTCGTTCTCTTTATTGCTATGCCCTATGCCCACTTCAAGGGCAAACAAAATTCAACTGGAGAATCGTATGCAGTTGATAAAGCGGCATTTCAAGAAAGAGTAGCCCAACAAGTTGCCACCAACCAAGTTGGTGAAATGAATGGCGTCCCCATTGTAGAGCCCTCTCCGGGCGGTGACGTTTACCTCCAAGGCAGAATGTGGAGCTGGTATCCCATTCTAAAGCTCAAATTGGGCCAAGAATATCGGGTTCACATTTCGTCAACCGACCTTCAGCATGGGTTTTCATTGTTGCCAATGAACATGAACTTCCAGGTTTTGCCTGGTTATGATCACGTTCTAACACTGACGCCTACTTCGGCTGGAGAATTCGAAATCATCTGTAACGAGTTCTGCGGCATTGGTCATCACTTGATGACAGGTCGCATAATCGTCGAATAGGAGGTCAACTATGTCAAACTTTTTACAAGGCCGTTCTCGGCAATGTGGTACGACAGGACTTCCTGTTTGCCTGGACGCAGCATTCTTTATTAAAGCCAATGCTGTATTCGCAGTCGTTTCGCTGCTTATCGGTGGAATTGGAGCCATTCTTCTAGGATTGACTAGATGGTCGGCCGTTCACCTATTGAGCGACGTGATGTACTACCGCATTTTAACCCTGCATGGGGTTGATATGCTGTTGTTTTGGATCCTGTTTTTCGAAGTAGCTGTATTGTACTTCGCAGTGACCAGTCCGTTAAACTCTCGTTTGTTTTCTACGAAAATAGCTTGGGTGTCCCTGTTGTTGATGGTCGTTGGTGCTGTACTGACCAACGTTATGATCCTGCAGGGGAAAGGAGACGTGCTTATGACTTCGTATCCGCCTCTAATGGCCGATCCGATGTTCTATTTGGGCATTATTCTGGTTGCTGTAGGTGTTTTGGTAGCGCTGTATAACTTCTTTGCCACCGTTTACATCGCAAATCGGGACAAGACGTACGAAGGCTCCATGCCCCTAGTCACCTTTGGAGCACTTGCCGCTGCTATTATTGCGGTATTTACGCTACTGCACGGTGCTACTGCGCTTATTCCAACATTTACCTGGTCCATGGGATGGACGCCTGAACCGGATGCCGGTTGGTACCGTCTCGTATGGTGGGCCCTGGGTCACCCAGCGCAGCAGGTCAACTTGTGTGCCATGGTTGCCATTTGGTATTTCTTGGCCAGCGTCACCACGGGTGCCAAACCAATCAATGAAACGGTCAGCCGCGGCGCTTTCTTGCTATACATCCTGTTTATTAACCTTGCTTCGGCTCACCATTTATTGGTTGATCCAGGTTTGAGCGCTTCTTGGAAAATATGGAACACGTCCTATGCCATGTACTTGGCCGTTCTAGCCTCGCTAGTTCATGGATTTACCGTTCCATCATCGATTGAAGTGGCCCAACGGTTGAAAGGATACAGCAAAGGCGTGTTCGATTGGCTCGTTAAAGCCCCTTGGAAAGATCCTGGCTTTTCATCCGTCGTTTTGTCCGCGTTGATCTTTGGATTCTTGGGCGGCATCACGGGCGTGACGTTGGGTACAGAACAGATTAACATCATCGCGCACAACACGTTACGGATCCCTGGGCACTTCCATACGACCGTTGTAGGAGGTACCACATTGGCCTTCATGGGGCTTACCTATTATGTGGTCCCACTCATATTCCAAAAAGAGTTCTATCTGAAAGGATTGGCTAGAATTCAGCCTTTCATATTCGGAATTGGAATTGTGGTGATGTCGATAGGTATGTCACTGGCTGGATCGTACGGCGTTCCTAGACGTCACTATGACGTTGAGTTTGCTGGTGCTTTATTGCCTGCAGGATTTGACTCAGCTGCTCATTTTATGCTGGGAATCCTCGGTATCGGGGCCATTATCGCCTTCATCGGATTGCTCATGTTCGTGTTGCTTACCGTAGCTGCCGTGTTCTTCGGCAAGTCATTAGAAACTTCCAAATGGGAAGGATGGCAAAGCGAAGCTGCGATGGCTAAAAACCGCGAAATCTATTTCAAAAGAGATGCGGAATACGAAAAAGCGAGCCATAAGGTGTCTGGTACACTTACATTGGTATTCATCTTGCTGGTGGCCTTTGTGGTGTATTATTTTGCGAACTGGAAGGCGTTAACCGACGTTTGGTTCGTTCGCTAAGGTCTGTTAGTTTATGGATGTGGGGCGGGGCATAAGCCCCGCCCCACATCATTATTGTCATTATTAGTTGCGATCCCGAAGGTTATGCCCAGTACCAATCGAATCCGGAATTTCATGATCTCTTGGCCTTTTCCGGTCACGGTGATTACGATTCTACTTTCCATGATTGCATTTTTTGTAATCATCCTCAGTATTCCTTCCGGTGAATCGGCAGCCTCCGTATTTGCGACTGATTTTAAGAAATGGTGTTTTAATTACGACCCCCTAACCGGGGATATGGAATGGGCCTACGTATTTATGTACTTAGTGCAGCCATTCATTGTAGCGGTGGTTATTTTCGCGATTTGGAAAGAACCGCTTCAAGAACTGAAGCAGCTTGGCTGGTGGCCAGCGGCTCCTTACGTCGCCGCTGGAACAGGACTTGTCCTCTTTTTAGCGCTATTGCTGCCGTATGTGGGTAATTCCAATACCAATCCGCAGGATTTTCCATTCGAACCGGCCCGACTAAGGACCGGATTCACCGCTCCACCTTTCGCCATGGTCGACCAAGATGGCATTGAGCGATCGCTCGTTCCTACCGAGGGTAAAATTACCATAGTCACGGGCGTGTATACCACCTGTGGAGAAACGTGCCCGTTGATTGTGCAGCAGATTTACCGTGTTATGTCCCGGCTTTCCGAATCAGAAAGAGAGCATATTCGAATACTTGCGATTACGCTTGATCCGGAGGTAGATACACCTGTGATGATGAAAGCGATGTTGACGGCTCACAAAGTAGATCAAGAACGATTTAAAGGATTAACCGGTCCTCCCGAATATGTCGAAGCCATCCTAACGGCCTATCAATTCGCAAAATCTAGAAATCCGGAAACCAATGTGTTGGATCACGTGAATTTGATCAACGTGGTTGATGCCCAGGGCAAAATGGCGTTTAGGTTCACGCTAGGAAATCGGCAAGAGGAATGGCTTGAACAATCTATTCGATACTTGTTGACTGAAGTTGAATGAGCACGCATATTGACCCTTTCATAACCGCAGGCCAAGAACCTCAACTCAAGATCCCCACCATAGGAAGCGCTAGGTCTGCGCCTCCCGTGAGGGGAGAGGCCCTGTTGAGGATGGCTGATCGTGTATGGATTCGGCTGTCTGGCGCCGTTTCAAGGGCCTTTCCCGATGAGTTTAACCCGTTCGCACAACTTGGAGCGGTCGCCAACACCATGTTTATGGTCGCCTTGGTCACGGGAATCCTCTTATTGTTTTGGTACAGCCCTAGTGTTGTAAGTGCCTACGACTCGGTTGCGGGTATGAGTTCGTCGCCCTTTTTGGCAGAACTGATAAGGTCGCTCCATCGATACAGCTCCGATGTCTGTCTGTTGTTTATTGTATTGCACGCCTTCCAGATGCTGGGCGCTCGAAAATTTGGAGGCTCACGCTGGGTCGCATGGATTTCCGGCATGGTATTGCTCGGTCTAGTCTGGATGGATGGATGGACTGGCTATTGGTTGGTTTGGGACGAAAGAGCCAGGCAAATCGCCCTCGGTACCGCTCGGTTTTTAGATGTTCTACCCATTTTCCCGGATCCTTTACTTCGCTCTTTTTTGACGAATGAAGGCCTGAACTCGCTCCTGTTCTTCATCATATTCTTCATCCATATGTTGATCCCCATTGGAATGGCATTATTCCTATGGATTCACATTATGCGGACGAATGCAGCGAAGTTTTTTACGTCCGTTAAGATGTCGGCCGCCCTTTTCGTCGTCTTGGTCATCACGTCCTTGCTATTTCCGGCTACCATTGCTGCCAAAGCCGATATGATGTCCATTCCCACGAATATGAACGTGGATTGGTTGTTCATGATGCCGATTTGGTTTACCGATCGCTTGTCCGGGGGCATCCTTTGGGTCATTCTGTTTTTTACTACAATCGGCCTGTGGGGTATTCCTTGGTGGCTTACGCGTGGACGCCCCGTTTCTGCCTCGGTAAATCCAGACTCGTGCAATGGATGCACGCAGTGTATTCAGGATTGCCCGTTCAATGCGATTGACCTGATCCCTTCGGAATCGAATCGGGGTGAAAATCGGGAAGTTGCTCTCGTTAATGCCGACAAATGTGTTGGATGTGGAATTTGTGTCGGTAGTTGCGATTCGTCCAGCATCACGCAATTTACGCTTCCCGTTATGGACGTTCGTCGTTTTGTGTCAACGCTAGAAGGTGACACCCGCCATGTTGCGTTTATTTGCGCTGAATCAGCCGGGGAACGGTTTGCGATTTCGGAGGATGGCTCCTGTGGCGAATTACCAGGTTACAAAGTAGTGCCGGTTCCATGTGTGGGTTGGGTTCACATGCTTACTGTAGAGCGGGCTCTACGAAGGGGCGCAGCTGGCGTACTCATTGCGGGTTGTGGCATAGATCCTGCCTGTCGACTAGGCGCTGAGTACACCGAAATGAGACTGAACGGTACACGGGAGCCGTGGTTAAGGACAGACCATGTGGACCCCTCAAAAGTCCATTTTAGTCGAATAGACAAAACAAACCCGGACGCTCTCATCCGCGAAGCTGCTGGGTTTTTGGGTCGAGATTTGACGTCTAAAAATCGTTTTTCTTTAAAACAGAAAGGGTCTGTTGCACGGAAGGTAGCTGTTGCAGTCTTTAGTGTGGTCGTACTGCTTGGGTTCACCGTATTCCTCTCTGATAGCCCGTATTCAAACCTGGAACGTGAAGGTTCGACGTTTATCGTGTCGCTTAAGCATGTAGGCGAGGTGGTGGCGTCCACTTCGGCCGAGTCCAATGTCGACGATTCGAATGTGTTGCCCCATATGCGACGTGAACGCCCCGTCGAGCGGATTCGCGTGCCCGTTCAGATCAGAATTAGCGTTGACGATACCATTCGTGCGCTGGATTCCTTCAAGCCAGGGGGACTGTTTAACGATGGTTTAAGCATAGGCATGACCCAAGTCGCCTTAAGTCCTGGGCGCCATGAAGTTAGCGTCGAGATGAACGGGTCTGCAGATCCAACCAATTGGCATGCGTCCTGGAAACAGTCCTTGGTATTTTATCCGAAGCAAAGCAAAGTTTTGGTTATTGATGAAGATGGACGTTTTCATCTGTATCAACAGTAGCCTCCTCGTTTCCACCAAACTTAGACCCCTTTGGAACGCGGTATGGTTGAAAGGGGATTGCCATTAGGTTCTTTAAGTTGTCGTTCTCCTTCGCCGCCATGTGCGTGTCGATGCCGTAGGTCAATTCGTTGAGGTTGTCGACTTTTGCAAAGGTTCTAAATACGCGATCCCAGATTGAAAATATGTTGCCGTAATTCGTATCGGTCAACGGCTGCGTGTTGTGGTGGTGCACCTTGTGCATATCTGGCGTCACGATTATCCAAGCCAACGACCAATCCAACCACTTTGGGAGCTTTATGTTAGCGTGGTTAAACTGGGAAAACAGGGCAGAAGCGGTTTGGTATATAAAAATCACGGCGATGGGTGTACCCGCCACAAATACAGCCAAAATCGTAAAAAATGCCCTAAATATGCTTTCTCCTGGATGATGGCGTAGCGCGGTAGTGACGTCAACGGTTGTGTCGGTGTGGTGAATCAGGTGAAATTTCCACATCCATTTAACGTGGTGTTCAATCAAATGAATGAGCCAAGCGCCGATCAGGTCCAGCACCATAATCCCAAACATAACATTGGCCCAAAGCGGAAGGTTGGCCCAATGCCACACGCCAAACTGCGCGGATTGTGCGAAGTCGGCAGCCTTAACAATTAAAAAGGCCAAGGAAAAATTGACGACTACCGTGGTCAGCGTAAAAACCAGGTTTAGTCCTAAATGCCGCCACCGTCGGTACGAAAACTGGAAAACCGGAATAAAGCCTTCCAAGACCCAGAACAAGAGGAGTCCTGAGGCTAACGCCAGCGATCGATACGTCGACGGGATGGTCTCGAAAAAGTCTAAAAAAGCATCCATGGGTTGTCTCAAAAGATTAACCCAAGATACGAATTCCAGCTATAGTCTAACCTTTACACCAACCGTTGCTGTTCGAACTTGTCCCACATTGTAGGTTGATCCCCACGTGTACCAGGCTGCGTTGGAAGCATAGAGTGTATCGAAAACGTTGAGGACATTCCCCCAGACGGTAATATTGCCATGTTCGAAGGAAAGACGTGCATTGAACACATCGTATCCAGAATAGGCGGCCTCATTGCTGTTGTCCATGAAATACTTACCCATGTGATTCCATTCGGTGGACACTCGGACCCCTCGCAAAAACGAAGGGGTATACGCTAATTCCATGTTACCCATCCACTTAGGAGAAAATGCCATGTCGTTGTCGGCGCGATCCACGCCGTAGTCATTGAATTCAACGAAACGATGGATGGAGTTTGACCCAGATACCCGAAGCGACCATTCGCGATCGGGTTGAATCAACGCCGTGTATTCGAGTCCATAATGCGCCGTTTCGCCTGCGTTTTCATTAACGAAAGAACCGTTGGGTGCAACGATGGGGATAATCTCCCCAAAGCCTTTCATGGAATAAAGGCTAACGTCTACGAAAGCCTTCCCGTGTAAGAGAGCCGCCCAACCACCGACTTCCATGGAGGAGAAGGTAGCCGGTTTTAATGAAGGTGTTTTTACCCCATTGTAGAGCTCGTTGACTTCTGGCGGTGCAAATCCCCAACTCATGTTGGCATAGGCGCCTTTTCCTCGTTTTAGGTCCACTGTGATGCCAATTCGTGGGCTGACATGCTGATAGGATGTGGTTTCGTCCGGGGCGCCGGAAAACGCAGAGGGGGTAAGAAAATTGTCGTATTGATATTGAACGTGGTCAAACCGTAAGGACCCGGATACTTTGATGGCTTCTGTGAATCGCTTGGACGCTTCTACAAAACCCGCAATATTCAAAATATCAGCGGCATAATCGGAGAGAAGCGAGTCCGGCGAAACATAGGAAGCATACTTGCCATCACTGTCCTTCGTGACGTCGATCCAGTTAGAGGAATAGGTTGAAGGGCTATAATCAGCTGAAAATCCCGAAAGTATGGTGACTTGAGGTTTGGTTAGTCTCCATTCTTGGTGACCGATCGCACCGAGGCTCCAAAAAGATTGCTTTTGAATTTCGCCAGTTGCTTTGGTTGGTTTTCCGCGCACCGATCTCACTTTCCAATACGGCAGTTGATCCAGTCGATTATTTCGTCCATAGAGGGTCAAATTGGACGAAGAATGGTCATTCCATTGATGAATCAACGTAGAGCGGACCCGCAGAGACGCTAATTCTCGGTAAGAAAAAGTATGCTGACTCGTAAAACCACGTTTGATAAAGTTTAAAGAATCGAGCGCACCATTCGTATCTGAATTTAGATTAGAATAGGAAATGGTGTTCTGCCAAAGCGACTTGTCGGATAGTTTAACGTCCACCCGAGAGGAGAACGCCAAGCGGTCATAATCGCTGTGTTCGTACCAGCTGTCCCGTTGCTTTGCCCCAAAGCCTGAAAATGAAACGCCGACATTATTTTTTTTGAATGATCCCGATACGTCGCTTCGTAGGTAGCCATACGAATCTCTTCGTAGGCCGAATTCAACGGGTGCGGCCAAGAAGGGGTTTTTTGAAATGGTATTAATCGAACCGGCAACTGCATTTCCACCATAAACAGCAGAAGAGGGGCCCCGGAGAATCTCGATCCTATCCAGGCCGTGCATGTTTGCTTCCAACAGCCCATTGGGGTTGAATATGCCGATCGGGCGGAGTGCAATTCCATCTTCCATAAATAGGAAATAGGCCTTGTTCGTAAACGGTTGCCGAATACTGAGTTTGTATTGGTCGTTGCCCAGGTCCACCATATGTACTCCCGCGACTTGGTTGAACACCTGAAATATCATGTCAGGATTTGTCCGTGCCAATTGTTCAGTCCCAATGGCTGAAATGGAAACCGCGCTCTCGGTCCTGGGCTGTAGCTCTCTAGACGCACTGACAATAATCGGATCCATATCCAATGCGGTAGGCTGCAATACTACTTTCAAAGGGTCTTTTGCGCTATTAACGGTCATTTGCAGCGTAGAATAGCCGATTCTGGAAAAAATGAGTCGAACGGGCAAATTGGATACGGTTACCTGGAATGCGCCATCGGCGTTGGTGATGACCCCTGATTGGTGCGATTCGATAACAATGTGAACATTGTCGAGAGCGACGTTCATGGCCGCATCAACAACGTTGCCTGAGATGGTGCTTTGGGCAGTTGCTAGCCAAGGGGAGATCGAAAAAACGAAAGCGAGTAAAAAACCAATTCTACGTAACATGTGCGCGTTGCTTGGGTGATTGAACGATTTGGAGCACCTATTTGCCACCAAATTACTTTGTAGCCGCACAAAAGAAGTGAAGACCGTATAAAGAAGACAAAATACTCCACAATTAAAACAACCTTCATATTCAAGACAAAGTTGTCTTATATATTTGATTGTGGACATTCATAAGAACGTCTTTTTAATAACCAATATGACGCATGATTATGTGGACTAAACTTAACCCCATCGCTCTCATCCTCGTTGCCGTATTAGGCCTCACAGGATGTGGGGGCGCAGGAGTAGAAGAAAGCGCAGGGGCACAAAACGCAGACGGCACTATCGTTTTGACCGGTGCTGAAATGGATAGAGCCTCTGAGATTTACTTTAAAACGTGTGCAGGATGCCACGGAACGCTCCGCAAAGGTGCCACCGGGCCATCTCTTCTTCCAGAAGCACGCACTTCATTGCTAACCACAGCCGGTTTGAAAGCGTTCATCACGAACGGAACACCTGGTGGTATGCCTGATTGGGGGCGCCAAGGCGTTTTGAATGAAGAAGAAATCGACCTCATTGCACGCTTCCTCCAAGTTCCTCCGCCTGTTATTCCTCCCTACACGATGGACGATATGAAGGCCGCTTGGAAAGTGTACGTCCCGGTTGAAGAACGCCCAACAGAGCCACAGCATAATCGCAATTGGGAAAACTTCTTTGGTGTCGTTTTACGAGATATGGGACAAGTTGCCATTGTTGACGGCGATACGAAAGAACAAATCGGTATCGTTAATACTGGTTTTGCCGTTCACATCCTACGTACCTCTTCCACCGGTCGATATTTCTATTCCATTGGTCGGGACGGTAAAATCACGCTGATTGACCTTTGGACGGAAACCCCAACGATTGTTGCGGAAGGAAAAGCTTCGTTTGACGCACGTTCCATTGAAGTATCTAAGTACAACGGCCCTAAAGGAGACTTCACGGATAAATACATTATCGTGGGCGGCTATACGCCATCTCACTTTGTGATTTTCGATGCGCTTACGCTTGAACCATTAACCGTTGTCGAAACCAAAGGCAAAGCACTTGGGTCGGAAGAATTCGTAGAAGAAGCACGCGTTGCGGCCATTGTGGCCTCTCACAAAGATCCGCTATGGGTTGTCAACGTGAAGGAAACCGGCATGGTGTGGTTGGTTGATTATTCCGACGTGAACAATCTTGGCATTAGCCAAATTCCTACCGCTCGTTTCTTACATGACGGTGGCTGGGACAAAACAGGCCAATATTTCCTAGTTGCAGCCAATGCAGAGAATAAGATTGTGGTCGTAGACGTAGACAATAAAAAGCTCGAAGCGATTATTGAAACGGGTAAAACGCCCCATCCAGGTCGCGGCGCCAACGTGGTCCATTCAAAATTTGGAAATCTTTGGATAACCGGTCACCTGGGCGAAAACAAGCTTTCGTTTATCAAAACGAGTCCAGGAGACGGCCGTTGGAGCGTTGTGAAAGAAGTGGTCCTACCGGGTGACGGTGGTGGTAACTTATTTGTTAAAACACATCCGAACTCCAAACACATCTGGGCCGATCGTCCGTTGAATAATAACGCTGATCTGCAGCGCTCGTTGTTCGTTATTGATACCGAAACGCTCGAAGTTATTAAAACGTTGACGGTGCCTGATAAATACGCAGGTCGCGCGGTCCATATGGAATACAACAAAGGCGGAGACGAGGTTTGGGTCTCTGTTTGGGGTACGAAAGAAGAAGTGACTGCCGTGCTCGTATTTGACGATAAAACGTTGACGCTCAAAAACGAAATCACAGGGGACTGGGTTCGTACGCCGACCGGTCACTTCAACGTCTATAATACGGTTCATGACATCTATTAGGATGTGACGAACGGTTAAGAATGTAAAAGCGGGTTGGGCGCCGAAGGCGCCCAACCCGCTTTCTTATATCAAAAAAGGAGCCGGTGCTTTAATAGAAAGCGCGCTAAATCTCGTTAGAAAGCCCTTTAAACCCTTCAAACATAGGGACTTGCTGTGTTAAGCAGTGGATGGCGCCGAGGCCTCGAATTACATCCTTACAGTCCAACGCGTAAATGGTCTTGTCCGGGAAATACGAGGCTAAAA
>Ga0222714_10004868_pt1 | contig 13013 bp, 6 predicted proteins | sample C33_3DmetaG_FD_165048 | JGI IMG/M metagenome (GOLD analysis project Ga0222714, IMG submission 165048) | Estuarine water microbial communities from San Francisco Bay, California, United States - C33_3D | ecosystem: Environmental > Aquatic > Marine > Unclassified | place: USA: California... | reverse complement strand
TGAGATCGGGAAAAGAGCCCGTGCTCTACCTCAACAATCCCCATGGTGTGGATCATAGGGATCGAAAAAGGGCCATTGATTACATCAACGGATTGAATCATCTGAATTACGACAGCTATCAAGACCCAAAAATCCTCTCTCAAATCAAACAGTACGAAATGGCCTATCGTATGCAACAATCTGTACCGAATGCACTCGATGTGAAAGAGGAACCCCAACACATTTATGATTTATACGGAGAGGATGCCAAAATTCCCGGCACCTATGCTGCCAATTGCTGGCAGGCGAGAAGGTTGGCAGAAAGGGACGTCAAATTTATCCAGCTCTATCATACGGGATGGGATCAACACGGAAACCTCCCCTCACAAATCAAAAAACAAGCCCAAGATACGGATCAAGCGACGGCCGGGTTGATTAAAGATTTGAAACAAAGAGGGTTGTTGGAAGATACTTTGGTGATTTGGGGAGGCGAATTCGGACGAACTAGTTTTTCGCAGGGAAGACTCACCGCGACAAATTACGGAAGAGATCATCATCCAGGTTGTTTTACCATGTGGATGGCTGGGGCAGGCGTAAAAAAGGGTTTTGTCTATGGGAAAACAGATGATTTTAGTTACAATGTTGTCGAAAATCCTGTTCATGTTCACGACTTTCAGGCTACCCTGCTTCATCTTATGGGCATCAACCATGAAAAATTAACGTTTAAACATCAGGGAAGACGTTACCGACTGACCGATGTCCACGGTAGGGTGGTGAATGATGTATTGCTTTAGAGTGAGGAAGTAATATGGGAATGCTCTACCCATCAAGTAAAATCGATGTCTACAATTCAACACCATAAAAAAGGGATTGCAAAACTACAATCCCTTTTGTTTTTATGTTGGCCTACTAGGGCTCGAACCTAGACTCTTCTGAACCAAAATCAGACGTGTTGCCAGTTACACCATAGGCCATGAAAATGTTTTGCAAATTTATATTAAAGTTTTTTGTTGCCAAACAATTCGATTTAAAATCTCCTAAACTAAATTGAATGGGATTAGGGGGTATTTTTTTATTAAATTCATACATTCGTGGAACAAAAATCACTCATGTCCATCAACACTTTTCAATTATGGAACCGTAGTTTTGGTTGGAGCGTATTTGGTGTAGCCCTAATGACTTACGGCCTTACGGTCGAGCCTACTGCTAGTTTTTGGGATGCCGGAGAGTACATCGCTACGGCTGCCAAACTGCAAGTAGGTCATCCTCCTGGAGCTCCTCTTTTCCAAATGATGGGGGCCTTTTTTGCCCTTTTCGCCAATTCTCCCGAGAATATTGCCCTTATGGTCAACTATATGTCTGTCTTTTCGAGTGCCTTTGCAGTGCTCTTTCTTTTCTGGACTTTGACCTTATTGATGAAAAAATTATCAGCTTTCGAATCTTTAGAGAACCATCGAGATCGATTGACTTTTTTTGGAAGTGCAACGGTAGGTGCTTTGGCCTACTGTTTTTCTGACAGTTTTTGGTTCAATGCCTTAGAGGCTGAGGTCTATGCCATGGCAACTTTTATTCTCTCTTTGCTTTTTTGGCTGGGCTTGAGATGGGAGCAAGACATGAATACTCCAAGAGGAGATCGTTGGTTGCTGTTGATTTCTTTTATCATTGGATTGTCTTTCGGAGTTCATTTTATGGGCCTATTGACCATTCCTGCCATTGGAATGATTTATTACTTTAAGAACAGTCCAAAAGTTACGATAAAGGGTTTTTTTATGGCCAACTTGGTATCTATAGCCATACTTCTTTTCATTTTTAAATTATTATTGCCAACAACCCTTGCCTTTTTTGGAAATTCGGAAGTTTTCTTTGTCAATAAAATGGGATTGCCTTTCAACAGTGGTACACTGATTGCGGGCTTGTGTTTCGTGTTGTTCTTCTTTTATAGTTTGCGTTATAGCAAACGTCAAAAATGGATTAATGTCAACACGGGTATATTGTGTGTCTTATTTGTTTTGGTAGGCTTTTCATCCTGGCTTATGATTCCCATTCGAGCCAATGCCAATACGGTGATCAACGAAAATTCACCCACAGATGCCCGAGCACTTTTGGCCTATTACAATTTAGAGCAATATCCAGAAACTCATTTGTTTTATGGGCCTCTATTTTCTGATAGCTATGTGGGTCAAGACGAGACCGAACCTTATGTAGATGATAAACCCAAATACGAAAGGGATTACAAAACCGGCAAATACATTATCGTTAACCATTGGGAAAATGCCAAAATCAATTCTAACCGTAAGCACCGAGGTTTTTTACCCCGATTGTGGAGCTCAGAGCATGCCGGAAACTATATGAATTTTACCGGACCCCTAGAGTTTTCTATCCTTCCTGAAGATCAAAACAACGAGATGTTGACCAGTCGGGTAAACGATTTTAAAAAGGACATTAGAGATGGGGCCGTTACGGGTGACGATTATCACAAGTTCTTCAGATCCCTTTCCCCTTATCTGCTGATTGAAAAACCCAGCTTTTGGAGTTCCTTACAATTCTTATTTCAGTATCAAATGGGGTATATGTATTGGCGGTATTTTATGTGGAATTTTACCGGAAGACAAAACGATATCGCTGGAACTTATGATATATTAAAGGGCAATTGGATCAGTGGGATTCCTTTTGTTGACAGTATGCGATTGGGCAATCAGTCCGAAATTTCGGAAGACGCTAAAAATAATAAGGCTAGAAACACGTATTTTTTCCTTCCGTTTCTTTTGGGATTATTGGGGCTTCTTTTTGTCTATCGGCAAGATCCCAAACGTTTTTGGGTGCTGTTGCTTTTCTTTTTGTTTACGGGTTTGGCATTGAAAATTTATTTGAATGAGCGCCCTTTTGAGCCTCGTGAGCGGGACTATGCATTGGTAGGGTCTTTTTATGTTTTTGCCATTTGGATAGGATTAGGAGCTTTTTATCTGGCCCAACAAGCAAAGACGATCATCAAATCAAAAATTGTTGGTCCTTTGGTAGTGGCCATTTGTTTTATAGTCGTTCCAATGTTGATGGCTTTTCAAAATTGGGACGACCATGACCGTTCGGGACGCTATACCGCCCAATCCATGGCAAAGTCTTATTTGCAATCCATCCAAAAAGATGTTGGGGCTATGATTTTTACCATTGGAGACAACGACACCTTCGCCCTTTGGTATGCTCAGGAGATCGAAGGATACAGAACGGATGTGAAAACGATCAACACCTCTCTTCTGGCAACCGATTGGTACATTGACCAGCTCAAGAGGAAAACCTATGAAAGCGATCCTATCCCCTCGCAAATGACACATCCGCATTATGCCTATGGAATCAGGGACTACATCAAACACGAGCCTCTTTTGGATTCGGTTCGATGGGACATCAAAGATTTTATGAATTGGGTGGCCAGTGATCATCCCAGAACAAAATACAAAAGCCTACTGGAACAAGCAGGGGAGGATCCCCTACGTTTGCCAAAAAATACTCAAGAGATGGTTTTTTATCCTACCAATAAAATCAGGGTGGAAGTCAATAAAGAAAATGTGTTAAAGAGTGGTGTGGTGACCTCCGAGGATGAAGCGCTGATTGTCCCTTATATCGATATTGATTTGCCCGAGGGTGGGATGACCAAAAATCAAATTATGATGCTGGATATTTTGGCCAATAACGATTGGGAAAGACCTATTTATTTTACCGGAGGTAGTTATGCCGATTCGGAATACATCTGGATGAAGGACTATTTGCAATTGGAGGGATTGGTCTATAAGCTGGTGCCGATTAAAACGCCTCAAAATAGTGATAATCCCTACATCATGGGCCGACTTGATGCCGACTTGATGTATGATATTGTTATGAATTGGAGTTGGGGGAACTCTGAAAGTCCCAATATTTATCATGATACCGAAACCCGTAAAAACAGTATTTCCTTTAGAAGCAATATGGCCCGTTTGGCAGAACAATTGATGGATGAAGGGAAAAATGAAAAAGCTAAAATTATTCTTGATTTGGCCATGGAGAAAATGCCGATGGATTTTTTTGGATATTACAGTCTTTTGGTCCCTTTTGTTGACGCCTATTACCGCCTGGGGGTTTTGGAATCTGCCCAGACGCTTGCCAAAAAAATAGCCTATAAATACAGTGATGAATTGGAGTATTTTGGCTCTCTAACTCCAGAGGAACAATTCTTGATGGGGGAGGAGATCATCACACAAATAGAGCGATACAGAACCCTGATGGAAGCGGTTTTAATCCATGAGGATCGTACGCTTCTAAAAACAGAATTGGATCATTTTACTGCGTCTATTCAACCCTTTATGAATCTTTACGGGGCTTATGATTATTACACGTCACTCACTAGTTTTGTCGAGGGTTATTATTCGTCTGATCAGAAGGAAAAAGCTGAGGAGTTGGTCGAGTCTATAGTGACGCAATACGAGGAGCGATTTGAAATGATTGCTAATTTCTCTAAGGGTAATAAAAAAATATTCTTGGATCGTATCAAAGGAGAAATACTCGATTTTCAAGAGCTGATCTACCAGGTTGAATTTATGGGATCTTCGAGTTTTGCAAAAAGCTTACAACTCCGTTTCGATAAATCGATGGAGCAATTTGACATGGAAGAGGCTGCGACAGAAAATTAACTAACGTGGTCTTGCATGAGGCTGATCAGAGTGTTGGCATCCTGTTCACCACTTTGTCTCCAAACCATTTCACCGAGTTTGTATATCATTAGGGTAGGGAGTACTTTTACCCGAAGCGCATCGGAGAGTTTGATGTTTTTTTCGGAATCAATTTTAATGACTTTCCCTTTATCACCCATGGCAGCAGCCACATCCTTTAGTACGGGATTCATAGAAGATGAAACTTGATCCTCTGCATCGTAAAAAACCAAGAGCAGTGGTAATTTGTCATCAATGAGTTCACCAAATTTTGACATTTCTCAATAATTTCAGGAGTTCACCTACGCAAATGTAGTTTATTTTGTGGTTAAACCAATAAATTCTTCTTTTTGAGGGTAATCACCGTAATCTCAGGCCAGATGCCTACACGACCGGGATACGCCAGATATCCAAAGCCTCTGTTGACATTCAGCTTCTGTTCTTGGTTTTCATATATCCCAGCCCACTGCTTGTAACGCCATTGGATGGGGCTCCATTTAATCCAACCTGGAATTTCTATACCAAATTGAAAACCATGGGTATGTCCGCTGAGCGTAAGATGAAATGGATGGGGATGAGGCAGAACTTCAGCCTCCCAGTGGGAGGGATCGTGACTCAGGAGTATTTTAAAATCTTTAGCCTCTATTTGGGCAAGAGACTTTTCAAGGTCTCCCGCTTTTTTAAACCTACCTGCACCCCAATTCTCTACGCCGATTAAAGCGATCTTTTCACCATTTTTCTCAATGTAACGGCTTTCATTCAACAAAAGATCAAAACCCATATCCTTTTGAATTTGGTACATTTTGTCGAGATTTTTTTGTTTAGCCTCTTCATTTTCCCATTCACTATAATCTCCATAATCGTGATTGCCCAGCACAGAAAATTTTCCGTACGGAGCGTCAATCTTGGAGAGTACGTCTACCCAATCCAATGCCTCAGAAGATTTGTTGTTTACCAAATCACCGGTAAACAGTAGGAGATCAGATTTTTGTTTGTTGATCAGTTCCATCCCATAGACGACCTTTTCATAGTTATCGAAACTGCCACAATGCAAATCAGAAATTTGAGTGATTTGAAAACCGTCAAAACTTTCGGGTAGGGATTCGTATTCTAGCGTGTACTTCAACACTTTGTAATTGTAACGGCCTTGGTACATTCCGTAGAGCAGTGACGCAAAGGGAACTGCACCAAGAGCCAAAGCCGCTTGAGAAATAAATTTTCTGCGATCGGAAATGTGGAATTTCTGGTCGGTGAAGAAATAATGGTAAATGGCGACCAAGAATCTACTCAAGTCTTCAAAAAAGAGAAAGCCAATCATGACCAATTGAGCCGAGGTCAAAGCAATGAAGAAACCTATAGTATAGGCAATATAAGGGGTCCAACCTGTAGATCGGTCAAAGACAAAAATTTGCCATAAAAAGCTTCCCAAAATAAGCAATACGGTCAATCCGTAAATCGTCCACCATCCCTTATTTTGAGTAATGGTTTTTAGGGCTTGAAAACTGTACCACTGTAGTAGAATTAAAAAAATAATATAAGGAATCCAGCGCATCAACTAATTTTAGGGTAAAGGTAGGTACTGATATCGAATCATGGGTTAGAAAAAATTATTTGAATGCTATTTTTTCAGCAAGTAGTTTGGCCTTACCATCGGTCAAACTGGCGACATAGCAGGTGGCATTGAGAAGGGTTTGATAGAGGTTTTCTGCGGGAAGCAATTCATGGTCGGGAATCAATTGAAGCAACAATTCATCATAGCTGTTGGCTTTTTTGTAAAAAGCATTGGAAGCCGCCGAAACAAAAGCATCGAGCAAAGCAGTAATCACTTTATACCCAACAATCTCTTTTTGAATGACCTCTTCCGAACAATAGATTTTCTGAACACTCAGATTGATAATGTCCTCTATTTGAGCGCTGTATTGACTTTTTTCCAACAAGGCACTTCCAAAATTTCCTTTGAGAATATCGGTTTCATTTTCGGAGAAAATTTTGACTGCATCTTTGATAAGGCTATTAATGGCCAATGCCCTTAAGTATGCCAATCTTTGGGTCCGGTGTTTCAATTGGGAGTATTTGAGAGTATCGACATCTTCTTTGACCAAATTGATCAAATATTCCAAAGCGTATTCTTCTTCAATCCAACCCAAATGGATTCCGTCCTCAAAGTCGATAATGGTATAACAAATATCGTCGGCGGCCTCAACCAAATAAGCCAAGGGATGGCGATGAACGGTATTGTGTTCCAGCAGACCCAAATCTTTTGTGAGTAGGTCAAAAAAGGGTTTTTGGGACTGAAAATAACCATATTTTTTGTGGGCTACATGTTTTGATGGACGGTGAGGAAGGCTGGCTTTGGGATATTTTATAAAAGCACCCAAAGTGGCATAACTGAGCCGCAAACCACCTGGTGTTCCTTCTTTGCTTTCGGTCAATATTTTAAAACCATTGGCATTGCCTTCAAACCTACATAAATCTTGGTATTCTTTATCAGACAATTTTGATTGGAATCTCATACCATTCCCCTCCGTAAAGTAGTGTCCAATGGCTTTTTCTCCACTGTGACCAAAAGGAGGGTTGCCGATATCGTGAGACAAGGCTGCCGCTGCTACAATGGCTCCAAAATCGTTGATTTTGTATCCCAAATCAGCAGAGAGATGAGGGTATTTTTTTAAGATATTTTTACCCGCCATTCTTCCCAAACTCCTGCCTACCACAGAAACCTCCAAACTATGGGTCAGTCGGGTGTGAACAAAGTCGGTTTTGGAAAAAGGAATGACCTGTGTTTTGTCTTGCAGACTTCTAAAAGCACTAGAAAAAACAATACGGTCGTAGTCCACTTCAAAACCCAAACGGGTATCGTCTTGGGACAAACGTGGTCGTTCTTTTTCGTCTCCAAACCTCTTTAATTTCAACAGATTTTCCCAATTCATACGTTCTAAATCTTACGGAATTGTTAACGATTTTTTTTTAAAATAACATTAAGGTAAAGTATTGGAGTTTTCATTTAACATTAATCTAAAATCAATCCATTCAATGCCCAATACATTTGTGACAAATCTAAACCTATATTATAAAATGACAAATTTTAAACTTGCTACATTATTTATAGCTTTTGTTATTTTAGTTGCGTGTTCCGAAGAAGATCCCATAATTGAATATGTAGTTCTTACCGAAAAAGTAACTGAAACCCAAACGTTTCAGGTTGATCCCTATAAAGATTCAACATTAGAAGGCAATATTACTTCTGACAAAACGCTGGACGCTTCGAAAATTTGGTTGCTCAAAGGTCGTGTTTCGGTTGAGAGTGGCACAACCCTGACCATTCCTGCGGGAACCATCATTAAAGCAGCTTCTGGTACGGGCGCTGATGCATCGACTTTAATTATTGCAAGGGGTGCAAAAATCATAGCAAATGGGACAGCAGAGGCCCCAATTGTAATGACTTCTGTGTCAGATAATATTACAATAGGAGGTACTTATCCTTCAAGTGGTCCAGCTCTTAACGTTGAGACAAGAGGTCTTTGGGGAGGAGTATTGATTTTAGGAAACGCACCCTGTTCTTTTTCGGGAGATGTTGCTCAACTTCAAATTGAGGGAATTCCTACTTCAGATGTTAACGGTCTTTATGGTGGAAACAACGCTGCGGACAATTCAGGCTCTGTTCAATATCTTTCCATTCGCCATGGTGGTGCAGAGATTGGAGAAGGAAATGAAATCAACGGACTTACCTTGGGTGGCGTGGGATCGGGAACAAAAATCAATCATATCGAAGTCCTTGGAAATGTTGATGATGGAATTGAATTTTTCGGCGGAACAGTGAATGCCTCTAATCTTCTTGTGTGGGGACAAGGAGATGATGCCATCGATATAGATCAAGGCTATGCCGGAACCATTGATGGAGCATTGGTGATCTTGACCGCGGCATCCGATCACGGTTTTGAAATAGATGGCCCTGAGGGTTCTGCTACGGGTCGTTTTACACTTAAAAATGCTACAGTAATTGGCGCAACAGATGATTGTAACGCAAAGGGTGTTGACGGTGAAATGGCCGATTTTAGAAAAGGCGCCACAGGAGATGTTATGAATATTTTATTTAAAGATTTTGCCGGAGGTAAAGATGTAGAGTTGGATGCATCGGCTGATGCGGCAACGTACACCGCCGGGACGTTGACTTTTGCAAACATTGACATTATCCACCCTCTAACCGATGCGGGTGCTGTTTGTTCAAGTGTTGAATCAATCGATAAAATTTTTGATGACAAATCGGACGAAAGTACTTTCGAAAAGGATGCCTCAACTTTTGCCGAAATCGTTACAAAACAACAAGACGGTAATGGGGTAGATCCCTCTATTTTTTCATGGACGTTTTATGCCAGATAGATTTTTTCCTCCAACCCCTTTTTTTTCAAACAGCCGTTTATACTTAGTCTTCTGTTTTTCTATTGCATTTAATAACTTATAATGTTTTGATGAGAACCAAAAGTTTTATTAGCGTATTCCTCTCCTTTTTTATATCATTTTTTACATTCGGCCAAATTGGCATTACAGGAACTGTACTGGATGGCGATTTCAATGAACCCCTTCCTTTCGCCAACATACTGATTCAGGAAACTGGCGATGGGACTACCACTGATTTCGACGGGAAATACACTTTTGAACTTGAAGAAGGAGTCTATTCCCTTCAGTTTTCTTTTGTAGGATATGAAACTAAAATCATCACAGAGATCAAAGTGGCGGGTAATGAATATACCATCACCGACCTTGTTTTAAGCTCAGCGGCGCAGGGCTTGGAGGAAGTAGTAGTAGTTGTGCAGGCAAGTAGGAATACAGAAGCCTCTGTTTTAGAGATCCAAAGAAAATCTGCCAGTTTGCTGGATGGAATCTCTGCTCAAGCGTTTAAAAAAATAGGAGCAAGTGATATGGCGAGTGCCGTGAAAAGTGTACCAGGGGTATCGGTTCAGGGGGGGAAATATGTGTATGTTCGTGGATTGGGAGATCGGTATTCTAAATCCATTTTGAATGGAGTTGACATTCCAGGTTTAGACCCGGATCGAAATACGATTCAAATGGATTTGTTTCCAACCAATATGCTTTCCAATGTTTTGGTCATCAAATCTGCAAGGGCGGATTTGCCCGCTGATTTTACAGGAGGAGTGATAGACATCATCACCAAAGATTTTACCAGCAAAGAAGAATTTTCTGTTTCCTTAAATATGGCATACAATCCAGACATGCATTTCAATGACAATTACCTGAAATACTCTGGAGGAAGTACCGATTTTTTGGGTTTCGATGACGGTTCACGCAAAAATAAAATTGCCAATAGTTTTCTTGGAAATGCCTTTGATCCCAGATTAAATCAATCGAGTTCAGGCCTTGATACGGTCCATCGAATCTCTAATCAATTTGATCCCCAAATGGCGCCTCAAGTGTCTAATAGTGGAATGAATTTTGGTTTTGGAATGGCTTATGGGAATCAATTTAATTTTGAAAATGGGCATTCATTGGGAGTATTGGGGTCGGTGTCCTACAAAAATGAACAAACGGTATATGAAAATACTCAAGACAATATTTTCAATTTTAGCCCGAATAAAAGTGAATTTGTCTTTGAGCAAAATCGAATCCAATCGGGAACTATAGGAGGACACAACGTAATTGGCAGTGGCCTTTTTGGCTTGACCTACAAAACGACCCTTTCAAAATATAAATTAAATGTACTGCACATTCAAAACGGTCAAAGTACTTCCGGAAGCTTTAGACAATTGACCCGTTTTTCAGACTTCATCGACTTTAATAAGTTCAATCTTGAATACAATGAAAGAAGTATATCCAATGCTATGTTTTCGGGATTGAACAATTTTGAACCATCTGGTTTAAAGATGGAATGGACACTTTCTGGAACCTTGGCTAAAGTTCACGACAAGGATGTAAGAAATACAACGTTTCAAGATGAAGAAGGAATCTTCAGTTTTCAAGAAAATACTGAACCCAAAAGGATATGGAGAACATTGGATGAGAATAATCTGGTAGGAAAAGTCGATTTCACCAAAAGATTTCAATTCATGGATTCGGATGCCCTTCTAAAATATGGGGTTTACGCTTCGTTGAAAGAACGTGATTTTTCAATTGCTCAATATTCTGTAAGCTCAAATTATACTTCCGAAAGCGATTGGGATAACTACGGAGGAGACCCCAATCAACTTTTCAATACCAATCATTTGATTGGACCCAATAACCTGAGAGGGACTTATATCAATCCACAGACAACGATTCGACAGGATACCAATATTTTTAATGCCAAACAACAAAATTTTGCGGCCTATATTTCCAATGAATTTAATTTTTCAGAAAAGTTAAAATCTATTATAGGTTTGCGTTTCGAGAATTATCAAGTATTCTATACGGGTGAAAACAGTCAGTTGGGTCAAGTTTACAACAATGAGAATATCATCAACAAGAACAATCTATTTCCTTCGATCAATTTTATTTACAGCTTGAAAGAAAATCAAAATCTAAGAGTGGCTTATTCGCTCACAACGGCCCGACCCAGTTTTAAAGAAGCCTCCATTGCTGAGATTTATGATCCGTTATCCAATTTATTTTTCATCGGAAACATCGATATTCGCCCTACCTACATCAACAACTTTGACATCCGTTATGAAGCCTATGGAGAAAAGGCTCAACTGTTGGCCGTAAGTGCTTTCTACAAAAATCTAAGTGATCCCATAGAAATCGGATTTGTAGCGGCCTCTACGTCCAACTATAAGCCGTTAAATTTAGAAACGGCAAATGTTTATGGATTGGAATTGGAATTAAGAAAAGATCTATCTACTTGGTTTGCAGTTCTAAAAAGATGGAATCTCAACATGAATGGATCTTATATTATTTCTGACGAAAAATACAGTGAAGACGAATTGAAATTGAGAAAACTTGGCTTGAGAGAAGGCCAAACACTGGGCACCTCAAGACCATTACAAGGTCAGTCTCCCTACCTTATCAATGCGGGGATTGAATACAATGATCAAGAAGGTTTACAAGGAGGCTTGTTTTATAACGTTCAAGGGAAAACATTAGAAGTTGTAGGAGATGGTTTTTATCCAGATGTTTTTACGATGCCATTTAATAGTCTTAACTTTAACTTGATTAAATCACTAAAAAATAACAGAACGCTAGCTTTGAAAGTAACCAACCTTTTGGACGATGACCGCGAGAGTAGGTTTATTGGTTTTAATGAGGAAAGTGAATATTTTAATTTTCGGCAAATGGGACGGGCTTTTTCTTTAACTTACACCGTTCGATTTTAATACCTGAGAGACTCTTTGGAAAACATTTACTTGTACACCGTTGTTTTATTAGTTCTTTTAGCTATTGGAGATTTAATAGTTGGGGTCAGTAACGATGCGGTAAATTTTCTCAACTCTGCCATAGGCTCCAAAGCCATATCCTTTCGCAAAATCATGATCTTTGCGAGTTTGGGAATTGCGTTGGGAGCGTTTTTTTCCAGTGGTATGATGGAGGTGGCACGCAAAGGTATTTTCAATCCTGGGGCATTCAATTTTGAGGAAATCATCTACATTTTTATGGCGGTGATGATGACCGATATATTGCTGTTGGACTTTTTCAATACCTTGGGAATGCCTACTTCGACAACGGTATCCATTGTTTTTGAATTGTTGGGGGCCGCTGTAGTGATGTCTTTGATTAAAATATTTTCAGATTCTGGCAATCTTACAGAACTTTCCAATTATATCAATACCGATAAAGCGACTCAAATCATATTAGGGATTTTACTGTCTGTTTTTATTGCTTTTACTATAGGCGCTTTGATACAATGGGTCTCAAGAGCATTACTTTCCTACGATTTTCTCCAAAAATCAAAATGGATCAATGCCCTTTTTGGTGGGATTTCGCTTGCAGCCATCAGTAATTTTATTCTAATAAAAGGAATTAAGGGGACCTCCTATGCGGGTATGGAATACGATTTTCTCAATGGACAAACCATCAACACCTTCTTGGAAACCAATGCCCTGTGGGTCAATCTTTCCAGTCTTTTGGTGTGCTATCTGTTTTCGTACCTCCTAATGCGGGCTTTTAGAGTAGATATTTATAAAGTAATCATCGGTGTAGGGACCTTTGCTCTGGCACTAGCTTTTGCTGGAAACGACTTGGTTAATTTCATTGGAGTGCCGGTAGCAGCCTATCAGTCTTATGAGGCCTGGGTGGTTTCTGGATTGGCGCCCAACGAATTTAGTATGAGCGTTCTTTCCAATAAAGTTCCAACTCCTACTTGGTTTCTTTTAGGATCCGGGCTGATCATGGTGCTCACTTTATGGTTTTCCTCCAAAGCTAAAAAAGTGG
>Ga0222714_10004867_pt1 | contig 13015 bp, 7 predicted proteins | sample C33_3DmetaG_FD_165048 | JGI IMG/M metagenome (GOLD analysis project Ga0222714, IMG submission 165048) | Estuarine water microbial communities from San Francisco Bay, California, United States - C33_3D | ecosystem: Environmental > Aquatic > Marine > Unclassified | place: USA: California... | reverse complement strand
CCGCGTGGCCGGGCTCGAAGATCGCACCTTCGACCACGCGACCTACTGGGGCGTGGTCGACCCGTACCTCGGACGCTCGGTGACGGCACGCGTGGCAGGCGAGAGCTCCGAGGGGCGCGACATCCGGCACCTGACCTTTGGCAGCGGGCCGACGACGATCCTGCTCTGGTCCCAGATGCACGGGGATGAGAGCACCGCGTCGATGTCGCTGGCCGACATCATCCGCTTCTTCGACGAATCCCCGGACCACCCTCTGGCCCGCCGCGTCGCCGAAGGTGCCACGGTGCACATGATCCCGATGCTCAACCCGGACGGGGCGGAACGCTTTCGCCGGCGCAATGCGCAGGGCATCGACGTGAACCGCGACGCACGACGCCTGCAGACCCCCGAAGGAAGGACGCTCAAGGCCGTCCGCGACGAGCTGGAGCCGGACTTCGGCTTCAACCTGCACGACCAGGGCGCGGCCATCCGCGTCGGAGACTCGAACCGGGGCGTGGCGATCGCGCTGCTCGCGCCCGCCTTCAACGAGGCACGCGACGTCGACGACAAGCGCCGACGTGCGATGCAGGTGGCGTCGGTCCTGGTCGAGGCGATGGATCCGCTCGTCGGCGATCACATCGCCAAATACGACGACACGTTCAACCCGCGCGCCTTCGGAGACCTCATGGGCGCGTGGGGCGCGAGCACCGTCCTCATCGAGTCCGGAGGCTGGGAGGACGATCCGCAGAAGCAGCACCTGCGCCGAACGAACTTCGTCGGCATCCTGACGGCGCTCGACGCCATCGCGACCGGGCGCTACGCCGAGTACGATCCGGCCGTCTACGAGAACCTCGCGTACAACGGGCGGCGCGTGCCGGACCTGCTCATCATGGGCGGGACGATCGCCATCCCCGGCATCCCGCCGCTCCAGGCCGACCTCCTGGTGAACTACGGCGAGCCGCTGCTGAAGGAGGCGGGGGTCATCAGCGACATCGGTGACATGGGAGGATTCGAGGCACAGGATACGCTTCGCGTCGACGGCCTCTACCTCGTCCCGATGACCGGAATGCGCGACGCGATGGGCGGCATCAACACCGGCTCGCGGGCGCACTTCGTGGTGGCCGAGGATGCGGAAGGCCAAACGGTGCGCTTCGTGTTCGAGGGGAAGATGCCCGGGAACGGGCGCTGACCCACGCGGCGGCCGGCGGCCGGGGCGTTCAGCGCCCGAACGCGAACTCCGCGCCGATGGCCGGCCGCCACCACTCGCCATCGAACACGCGCCGCAGTCGCGCCTCGAAGTGCTCGATGTCCGACAGCCTGATGGAGCGGCGCTCCTCGTCGTAGGGCACGAAGAAGTCCTCCCAGTGCCCGAGCAGGACCCGACGGGGCCGAAGGTTTTCCACGAATGCCTCCGGATGCCACTCCACCTGGTCGAAGGTGGCGGGCACGAAGACCGCCACGTCGACCGGGTGCTCGTCCATGAGCGCCTCGGGCGCGAATCCGGACGGCGGTTCGGTGACCGCATCCTGGTAGTAGATGCGGAAGGCGATCGCGCCGTCGTGGTCGAGGAAATCGACGAGGAAGGCGAACGTGTGCCCATCCTTCCACTCCCGGGCGAGCCGCGGCTCCCCGGAGAGAGGCGCGTCGACCGTTCCACGGTAGAGCGTCATGCCCTCGAAGTGCGGAGCATGATGTGAGCGGAGCGGCATGACGCGGAGGCCCGGCCCGTACCACATCCACCTGCCCACGGTCTGGGCGTCCCCGGCGTGTTCCTCCACGAGGTCGACTCGGTCCATGAGCCCGGACCAGGTGCCAAGCGTGTTGCGCACGGTCGTACTGCCCACGATGCGGGCGCCGGTCGCAAAGCGCCGAGCCACCCTCGGTACGTCCATGAGATGGTCGTAGTGGGCGTGACCCACGAGAATCGCACGGGTGCGACTCACGTCGTAGCGGCCCATGTGGGCGTCGACGACGGAGGTGTCGGAGCGTATGGACGCGAGGCCGACGCGCATGAACGACGGGTTCGTGTACAGGGGGCCGGTCATGAGCATGTCCGCCCCGCGCTCGATGATCCATCCGCCGGTGCCGAGATACGTGAAGCGGATCGTATCGGCGGCAGAACGGTCCCTCAGCACACTTCCGAAGGTGTCCGCTTCGACGCGCCGCACGCACGCCTGGGTCGCCAGCGTCGCACCGATCAGGGCGACGAGGGCGCAACTCCGGCCGGACGGGAGAGGCACCTCGAGACCGTCAGTGGGTGTCGAGGAGCCGCTGCAACTCCCGCGGCGTGCGCGGCTGGGCGAGAGCGATCATGAGCAGGACACGCACCCGGTGCGGCGGAAGGTCTCCCGCCGAGAGCAGACCTTCATCCACGGTCGCCACGGATTCCATAACGCGCCCCTCGGGGACGCGCGACGCGTAGACGACGGGAGTCCCCGCGCCGGCGATCTCCGCCGCTGCCCGACGGGTCTCCGGGCTCGCGCGCCCACCCCCGAACGCCTGGACGACGATCGCGACCGCTCCGTCGTGGGCCGCTGCGCGCATCGACGCCCCGTCGCTTCCCGCGTAGTCCGCAACGATCGGGACCCGCGGCAGCTCCGCGACCAGGGGATCGAGGTGCAGCTCGGACTGCGTCGTGTGCCGGGTCGCGACGGCGCGCCGGAAGACGATGCGGTCGGCATCGACCACGCCGAGCGCGCCCCACTCGGTCGACACGAAGGTGTCCACGCGGTTGTTGTCCATCTTGCGGACGTCTCGCGCCGAGTGGATCTCGTCGTTGAGCACCACGAGGACGCCCCGTCCCGCCGACTCCGTCGCCGCGGCCACGCGTACGCCGGAAAGGAGATTGGCCGGACCGTCGGCCGACACCGCGCTCGCGTTGCGCATGGAGCCGACCATGACGACGGGACGGTCGTGCTCCACCGTCAGGTGGAGGAAGTAGGCGGTCTCCTCCATGGTGTCAGTGCCGTGCGTCACGACGACCCCGGCCAATCCCGCGTCGGATGCGAAGAGCTCATTGATGCGACGGGACAGCCGGAGCCAGTGATCCGGCGTCATCGCCGACGACCCGACCCGGCTGAACTCCTCGACCCCGAGGTTCGCCGCATCCGCGAGCCCGGGCACCGCCGCCACGAGCTGCGCGCCCGTGAGCTGTCCGCCCTCGCTTCGACCGGCGATCGTGCCGCCGGTGGCGATGACGTGGACGCGGGGAAGCTCCTGCGCCGAGACGACCGCGGCCGATGCCGCGCAGCCGACGACGAGCGAGGTGACGAGCCGTGTGACCGTCACACGCCGGCGCCCGCCGCCCGCTTCACCGCCTCCACGCGGGCCAGGAAAAGGTCGGAGAGGCGACGCGTCACGTCACCGACGACGCCCCTGCCGACCGGGCGACCATCGATGGTCACCACCGGCCGCACCTCGCCCGTAGTACCCGTGAAGAACGCCTCGTCGGCGTGCGCCAGATCCTCGACCTGGATCGGCCGCTCCTCGACCTTCATTCCGGCCTTGCGCGCTTCCTCGAGCAGGATGGCGCGCGTGATGCCCGGCAGGATGTTGTTCGTGGTCGGGTGCGTGACCGCGGTGTCCCCGAAGACCGCCCAGAAGTTCTGGTGCGCGCCCTCGATCGCGACGCCGTCCCGTACCAGGATCGCGTCGTCGGCCCCCTTCTCCTTCGCGTCCTGGAAGGCGATCGCGTTGGGAAGCAGGCAAATGGTCTTGATGTCCACGCGGCTCCAGCGGCGGTCGGGCACCGTGGCCGCCGAGAAGCCACGGTTCCAGCGCTCGTCGTCGGGCCGCGACCACGCCTTGGCGAACGCGTAGACGGTCGGCTGGACGTCACCTTCGGGAAAATAGTGGGTTCGCGGCGCGGCCCCGCGCGTGATCTGCAGGTAGACCATGGAGCGGTCGGCCGTGTCGAGTCCGTTCTTCGCGATGAGCGTGCGATGCATCTCCTCGAGCATGGAAACGTCGAAGGTGATGCGCATGAAGCAGAGGCCCCGCAGGAGCCTGGCGATGTGTCCGTCGAGCCCGAACGGGACTCCCTCGTAGAATGGGGTGACCTCGTAGAGGCCATCGCCCAGAAGGAAGCCCCGGTCGTCCGGCGAGATCTTCGCCTCTTCCTTGGGGAGGTACTCGCCGTTGAGATAGACGATGCTCATCGCGTCGCGTCCTTGGTTTTCCGTGTCACGGGCGCACCCCACCCGGCCCGACCGCGAAAGATGCCGACCCGAACGGAAAAGGGGGAGATCCGCCCTCGCGGATCTCCCCCCCGGCTACGCCGGCGGCCGACGCCCCATAGGGTCTTCGCCGCGGTCAGTTCCCCTGCTTTTCCTCGAGCTTGTCGAACTCGGAAATCAGCTCGGCCTCGGGGATCTGCTCCGCATCCTCCTCGGAAACGTCGTCCACCTGGGCGTCCTCCACCCGGCCGTCTCCCTTCTCGAGCTGACGGGGCGCACTCGACGCCGAGGGTGGGGCGATGAGCCCCATCTCGGCCTTGAGCGCCAGGAGCTGGTCTTCGACGTCGCGCCCCCCGGAGCCCGCCTCGAGGCGCAGGAACTCCGTCTCCAGCGTGTCGCCGGCCAGGGCCTCGGTGACTTCGGCGTGCGCCAGGCTCTGACGCTCCTCCTCCTCGATCTTGTCGGCCATGCGGTTGAACGCCTCGAAGGCGGACGTGTCGGAGAGACCGGACATCGTCTCGTGAATCCGCCGCTGCGCCTGGGCACGCTTCTGCTTGGCGACGAGCAGATTACGCTTTCGCTTGGCCTCCTCGATCTTGTCGTTGAGCTGCCGCAGGGAGCCCTTGAGCTTCTCCGTCTCGGCGGCCTGCGCTTCCCACGTCTGCTGGAGGACCTGGGCGCGCTCCGCGTGCTCCTGCTGACGGAGGAGCGCCTGCTTGGCGAGGTCGTCGCGACCTTCCTTGACGGCCAGCATCGCCCGGTGCTGCCAGTCGCGCTGCTGCTTGACCTCGGCGTCCACCTGCGCCTTGAGCTTGCGCTCGTCGGCGATCGCGGCAGCGACCTCCCGCTTCGCCTTTGCGAGCTGGTCGCGCATGTCGAGGATGATCTGATTCAGCATCTTCTCCGGGTTTTCGGCCTTGGAGATCAGATCGTTGATGTTCGACTTGATGACGGTCGAAAGCTTCGTGAAGATGCCCATGGTCAGCTCCCACCCTCCCCGGCACCGACGCCCGCGAGGTCGCGGATCGTGTCCATGTGGGTGGCGGCCGCGAGCGTGATCGACTCCATCGACGCCTGCAGCTCGAGGAAGTCGAGCGTCTCGAGCTCGAGGGTGTCGCTGATGATGAGATCACCGTCCTCGATGCCGTAGGCCCCGTGGACCAGGCCCGTCGCGTTGAGCTCGAGGAGCGTTCTGTACAGGTCGAGCGACTGTTCGTTCTGCTCCGGCATGTCCATGACCTTCATGCGGATGAGGAGGAGAGCGTCGGCGTAATGCACGACGACCGGAGCAGCGCCGCTGTCGGTCCGAGTGAGGTACATCCCGTCGGCGACCTCCTCGTACTCGAGGCCCATGCGAATCAGGAAGCTCTCGAGATCTTCTCGGCTTACCATGACGGTCTCCGTATGTGAGGCTGCATCGCAGCGAACTACAGGCTTCGTCGGGGGCCCTACGCAAGCGGCCCCGCGAGGGTTTCTCTCAGGCCCGGGCGTCGCTGTGCCGGCCAGCGTGGCCTTCGCCACACGTTCCGGGCCGTGGCCGATGTCTAAAGTATAGGCCTCGGCGATCGGCTCAACAGCGGCGCAAGGTGCACGCCCGTGTGCGACGCCTCGTTTGCCGCCACGGTTTCAGGCGTCCCCTCCACCACGACGACCCCTCCGCCGGCCCCACCTTCCGGGCCCAGATCGATGATCCAGTCGGCGGTCTTGACCACCTGCAGGTTGTGCTCGATGACCACGACGGTGTTGCCCAGGTCCACGAGCTGGTGAAGTACGTCGAGCAATACGCGGACGTCCTCGAAGTGCAGTCCCGTCGTCGGCTCGTCGAGGATGTAGAGGGTGTTGCCGGTGGCGCGCCTGGAGAGTTCGGTCGCGAGCTTCACACGCTGCGCCTCGCCGCCGGAGAGCGTCGTCGCCGACTGACCCAGGTGGATATAGCCGAGGCCGACGTCATTGAGCGTCGCGAGCTTCTGCTTGATGCGCGGCACCGCGTCGAAGAAATCCAGCGCATCCGCGACGGTGAGATCGAGGACGTCGGCGATGTTCTTGCCCTTGTAGTAGACGTCGAGCGTCTCGCGGTTGTAGCGACGGCCACGGCAGACGTCGCACGGAACGTAGACGTCGGGCAGGAAGTGCATCTCGATCTTGACGAGCCCGTCACCCTGGCACGACTCGCACCGGCCACCCTTCACGTTGAAGGAGAACCGGCCGGGTCCGTATCCGCGCATCTGCGACTCGGGGAGGTTCGCGAAGAGGTCGCGGATGGGCGTGAACAGCCCGGTGTACGTAGCCGGGTTCGAACGCGGGGTCCGCCCGATGGGCGACTGGTCGACATCGATGACCTTGTCCACATGCTCGAGACCCTCGATGCCGTCGTGCGAAGCCGGCACCACCTTGCTGCGGTAGAAGTGCCTGGCCAGCGCATGGTAGAGTGTCTCGTTGACCAGCGTCGACTTTCCCGAACCGCTCACACCGGTCACGCAGAGGAAGGTCCCGAGCGGGAAGCTCGCATCGATGCCGCGGAGGTTGTTGCCGCGCGCGCCTCGTACGACCAGCGCACGCGCCGGGTCGACCGGCCTGCGCCGCTGGGGCGACGCGATCTCCCGATCGCCACGCAGGTAGGCGCCCGTGAGGGAGCGCTCCGACGCGAGGACGTCATCGAGGGTCCCGGCCGCCACGACCTCGCCGCCGTGCCGTCCCGCACCTGGACCCAGGTCGACGATGTAGTCGGCCATGCGAATGGTGTCCTCGTCGTGCTCGACCACCAGCACCGTGTTGCCGAGGTCCCGAAGCTTTTCGAGGGTGCCAAGGAGCCGCGCGTTGTCGCGCTGGTGCAGCCCGATGGACGGCTCGTCGAGGATGTACAGAACGCCAACCAGACGCGATCCGATCTGTGTCGCGAGGCGAATCCTCTGCGCCTCTCCACCGGAGAGCGTGCCGGCGGCGCGGCCGAGCGTCAGGTATTCGAGCCCCACGTCCCGCAGGAAGCGCAGCCGCTCGCCGACTTCCTTGAGGATGGGGCCGGCGATCTCAGCAGACAGCATCGGCTGATCCGCCCTGGCGGGTCTCCCGCTCCCCTCCACCGGCAGGCCCTCGAAGAACGCCGCGGCCTCCGAGATCGACATGTCGACGACATCGCCCAGCGACCGCGCCCCGATGGTCACCGCCCGGGACGACCCCCTGAGCCTGCTCCCCGCGCACGCGGTGCACGGCAGCGTCGACATGTACTCCTCGAGTTGCGACCGCACTCCCTCGGACTGCGTCTCCCGGTACCGCCGCTCCACGTTGGCGACGACGCCCTCCCAGTGGTCCTCGTAGTATCCATCGAAGCGGCCGGAACCGGACTTGTAGGGAAAGCGGATCTTCATTCCGCCCGAGCCGTGGATGATGGCCTGACAGACCTCGTCGTCGAGATCGCGCCAGGGCGTGTTCGGGTCGAACTCGTAGGCCTCGGCGAGACCGGCGATCACCGATCGGCGCAGATGCCCCGAAGGGTCGCCCCACGGAAGGATCACCCCCTCGAGGATGGTCAGGCTGGGATCGGCCGTGAGCAGCTCCGGATTGACCTCCTTGCGCGTCCCCAGGCCGTCGCACTCCTCGCACGCGCCGAAGGGCGAGTTGAAGGAGAACTGTCGGGGCTCCAGCTCCGCCAGGCTCGTGCCGCAGCTGCCGCACGCATAGTGCTCGCTGTAGACGTGCACTACGAGTTCGTCGCCCCGTCCGTGCTCGAGAACCTCGATGACCCCCTCGCCCGCGCGCAGCGCGGTCTCGACCGAGTCCGCGATCCGGTCGCGATCACGTGCCCGGATCACGAGCCGGTCGACCACCACCGCGATATCGTGGTTCTCGTAGCGGTTGAGCTTCGGCGGATCGGTGAGGTCGTACGTCTCGCCGTCGACCCGTGCGCGCACGAATCCGTCCTTCCGCGCCTTCTCGAACAGGTCCCGAAACTCTCCCTTTCGCCCGCGCACCAGCGGAGCGGTCACCTCGACCCGGGTCTCCTCGCCGATGGTGAGGAGCCTCTCGACGATCTGACTCGCCGACTGCCGGATGACCGGCTCCCCGCAGTTGGGACAGTGCGGGGTCCCGGCGCGGGCCCAAAGCAGCCGGAGGTAGTCGTAGATCTCGGTGACCGTGCCGACCGTGGAGCGAGGGTTGCGACTGACCGTCTTCTGCTCGATGGAGATCGCCGGCGACAGGCCCTCGATCGAGTCGACGTCGGGCTTCTCCATCAGCCCGAGGAACTGACGTGCGTAGGCGGAGAGGGACTCCACGTACCGGCGCTGCCCCTCGGCGTAGATCGTGTCGAAGGCGAGTGAAGACTTCCCGGACCCCGAGAGCCCGGTGATCACGACGAGTCGCTCGCGAGGCAGCTCGACGTCGAGATTCTTCAGGTTGTGCTCGCGCGCACCACGCACGACGAGACGTTCCCCGACTCGCCCGCTCGGGGAAGGCCCCGACCGGGGGGCCGCTTCACTCGTCGACGTGGATCTCGGCATAGCCCGCAATACTAATCAGGACGGAGCACCGGGCTCAAATCCGGACCCCCGGGCAGGCCGATCGCCAGCCCGGTCGAAGCCCGGCGCACGACGACGCCCAGGCGCGGCAACGGCGTGAACGCCGGCCGTTCGGGTCAGAGCTCTACCTGATCGAGCGCCGCGATGCGGTCGGCCGTCGGAGGGTGAGTGCTCGTCAGTCGCTCGAGCGCGTTGAGCGCGCCGCCGGCGAACGGATTGATGATCGCCATGTGCGCGGCGGCCGGATTCACGTGCATGGGAATGCGCTCGGCACCCGCCTGGATGCGGCGAAGCGCGCTCTGCAGCCCCCGGCGGTCTCCCACGATGCGCGCCGCCGTGGCGTCCGCCTGGAACTCGTTCTGCCGGCTGATGGCCGTCTGGATGATGACCGCGACGATCGGTGCGATGACCGCCATGATCAGGAGGAGGAAGGGATTGCCACGCTCGTTGTCGCGGCCCGTGCCGAGGATGACCCCCCACTTGGCAATGCTGGCCAGCATGGCAACGGTGCCCGCGAGGCCTGCGGCGAGCGTACCGACAAGCATGTGACGGTGCTTGATGTGCGCGAGCTCGTGGGCGATGACGCCCTCGAGCTCCTTCTCGTTCAGCAGATTCATGAGGCCGATGGTGACGCACACGACCGCGTGGTCCTTGTTTCGCCCGGTCGCGAAGGCGTTGGGCTGTGCCTGGGGCGCGATCGCCACCGTGGGCATGGGCAGCCCCGCATTCTGCCGGAGCTGGTCGACCATCCGGAAGAGCTCCGGCGCGTCATTCGGGCCGATGACCTTGGCCTTGTACATCCGAAGGACGGCTTTGTCGCTGAACCAGTACGTCCCGAAGTTCATCGCCATCGCCAGAATGAAGAAGAACACAGCCCCCTGCGAACCGCCGATGTACTGGCCGACGAACACGAGGAAGAGCGTGAGGGCCGTCATGAGGCCGAAGACTTTCGCGATCTGCATATCCGTCCTGATTCTCTAGGGTTCGGGCGGTGAACCGCCACCGAGGCGGTATCCCCATTCACGGAAGAGGAATAGACCGAGGACGCGCTCGTCCTGCGCAAGCCCGGACGACGTGCCCAGCAGACTGCTGGTACTCCGCAGGAACCGGTCCTCGAAGAACATTTCCAGGTTGTAGTCGTCCGTCAGCGCGACTTCTACCCGGATACCCGCCACGGTGTTCTGCGTCTGCGCCGACGTGTCGAACGGGCGGATGACCATGATGACGAACAGGTCGTCGCCGATGTAGCGGCCGAGTTCGAGCTGTGCGTCCCCGAGGAGGTTTCCGCCCAGCGACTGGACCCCCCCCTGCTGCACCGAGACGTAGTCCAGACTCAGCGCGCCCAGCTCCTGGGCGAAGGCCGTACCGAACTGGTTCGCCCACGCGCCACCGACGAAGGTGACCGCACCCTGCGCCAGCGGGCTCAGGGCGCCCGCGCCCTGCAGGCGCCCGAGCTGAGCCGTGCTCCGGCCCCCGAGCGCGCTGCTCGGCTGGCCGAACACCAGGTACGACACGAGGTCCTCCTCGGCCAGACCGGTCTCCTCCGTGGTCAGCGTGACGACGGGCTGCACGAGCGTTCCGCTCACCTGGGCCTGCACCCGGAAGGGAGTGTCGTCCGGGCGCCGTATGCGCGTCGAGGCCTGGATGTCCAGGTCCGGGTTCAGACCGGGGCGCCCGATGAAGAGGACGCGTCCACCGTCGAGCTCGAACGAACGCCCCAGAACTCGATGCGACCCCCGGAGCGCCTGCAGCTCGCCAATGAGCACGAAGTCGCCCGCCGACCGGTCGTAGCGAACGAGCAGTTCCCCGCTGAGCTCCGCGTTCGTGTCGATGGAACGCAGCCAGCTTCCGCGGGGCACGGCCAGATCGACGTCCACGCGGAGGTTGTCGAAGAACGGATTGCTCAGCCCCTCGAACAGAGGCTGGCTGACCAGCGCCATCGTATCGACGGCGAAGTCCTGCGCGAAGAGGAACGAGGCGTTGAGGTCGACGACACCCGCAGCGCGCTGGAGCTCGTCCACGTAGATCGTCCCGACGTCCACGGTCAGTGCCCCCGTCGCGACCGGCCGTCGATAGGTGCCCGCGAGGCGGAACCCTCCGCTCACGAGGCCTTCGATGTCCGGGCGCGCCACGGCCTGGAAGCGCTGGAACGCGAAGTCGAGGTCGAGCACGGGATCGTCGAAGGGCTCCAGCGTGATGGTCCCCGTGACCTCCGACCGCCCGGGCCCCGCCGCACCGATGTCGACGGCGACGGTCCGGTCGGGCCTGAGCGTGAGCACGCCGTTGACTCCGGAGTGCCGGACGCCGATCGACTCGATAGACCAGGCAGCGTCTCGCAGCGTGATGGTACCCTCGGGCTCGGGCGAACGCGGCGTCCCCCGGATGGTCACGTCGCCCGTCACCTGTCCGACGACCGCCTCCAGGGCGCTCACGTAGCTTAGCGCGATGGCGGCGTCGAGCGTGTCCATGACGACGTGCACGTCCATGGGCTCGTCCACCAGCCGACTCTCGGGGCCCGTCAGGGACAGGTCGACGGGGACGACTCCGGACGAACGCACCACCGAATTCGTACGATCCCATCCCTCGAAGTCGAAGGTCGCACGGCGGGCAGCGTAGTCGAGGGTCCCCTGAACACGAGTCAGTTCGACACCCCCCCATCGTGCCCCTAGGACCCCGAACGTCCCATCGATAAGGGGTGCCTCGGCGGCTCCCCGAACCCGCAGGTCCACGTCGAGGTGCCCCGCGAGCTCGACGTCATCCGCCTGCAGAAGGTGCGCCACCTGCTCCACGTGCAGCCCCCGCAGGACGAAGCGGAAGTCGCTTTGCCCGCCGCGGGCGAGGGTCCCGTCGACGAACATGTACATGGGATCGGGCCCGGCCCTGTTCACTTCGATGCTGTCGACGGCCACGCCCGCGCTGTCCCATCGAACGCGGGTGTCGTGTGCCAGGAGATAGCGCTGCTCATCGACCTGTACCGAAGCGTCCGTGACGTCGATCTGCCCGCCGATGGAGTCGAGTGCGAACGACCCGACGACCCGATACTGCTCTCCCGGGCGCCGCACGACCTCCACACCCCCGTCGCCCGAGAGCTCGAACATGTCGGCCTCGAAGCTGCCGCTCTCGAACGTCCTTCCGTCCCAGACGATTCCGCGGGCGGTGGCGCCGATCTGCCACGCACCGAGCGTGGAGGGCAGATCGGTCGCGCTCAGAGCGACGCGGAGCGTGTCGACCTCGTTGTCCCGGTAGCGTCCGTCCACGATGTCCAGGATCATGCTCACGTCGACATCACCGACGCGTCCGCTGACGCTCGCCTCTCCTTCGACTCGACCTTCCACCCTCACGTCCAGCGCCGAGGGGAGTGTGTCGGGATCGACGCCCTGCAGTCGCAGGAACTCCTGATCGAGCTCGGTGAGCCCGTCCCGGACCATCACGGTATCACCGACATTCATGAAGAGTGGCCGAAGGCCGACGAGCGACTCCCCGCCGAAGTCGACGTGCGCGCTGCCCCAGCGTCCCTCGAGGAGGCCGAGCCGCCCGCGCCCCGTGACGTCCAGCCCGCCGACCCGGGCATCGAGCGAATCCGCGATCAGCATACCTCCGGAAAGTCGGATCGCGACGACGCCAGTGTCCACTCGAAGGGGCCCGATGCGCGACCGAGCGGCGCGGAACCGGGCCACGGCCTCGACCGCGTCCCCCCGAAGTCCCGAGCCCTCGAGCGCGAGCCGGCCACTCCAGGACGTCGGGGGCGGGAGCGCGCTCACGAGGTTCGACAGGACGAGGGACTCGGCCTCCGCATCCAGACGGTAGGAGGCAGCCGGATCCGTCGCGTCGATGGTTCCGTCCACGCGAAGCCCTCCGCCCCCGCCCGACAGCAGATCCGCCTGCACGCGCAGCGCGGACAGCGGCCCTTCCACCATGACGGGACCGGACACGGACCCCGTCAGCTCGAGTTGGGGCGCGAGGCCGCCCAGAATTCCGACGGAAAGAGGCAGGAAGTCCAGGTCCAGATCGGAGGACCACGAGCCGCCCTCGGCGTCCCGGACAAGCGTGCCGCGGGCGTCGACCCGGGATGAGAGTCCGTCGTTCGACAAGTGGTCGAACGACGCCTCGACGCTCATGCCGGCCGCGATCGTGCCATCCAGATGCAGTGTCCCGTCCCCGCTCCCCGCCCAGGGGAGCTGCGGCCAGAGCGCGGCCAGAACCTGATAGTCGAATGGTTCCAGGACCGCATGGAAGTTCCGGGCGCCCGCGTCGGCGCCCCGTAGAATTCGCCCGGAGAAGTCGGCCGTCGTCGGTCGGCCTCCGTAGCCGGTCGGCACCAGCGTCACGTGACCCCGGGCGCCGAGA
>Ga0222714_10004865_pt1 | contig 13019 bp, 11 predicted proteins | sample C33_3DmetaG_FD_165048 | JGI IMG/M metagenome (GOLD analysis project Ga0222714, IMG submission 165048) | Estuarine water microbial communities from San Francisco Bay, California, United States - C33_3D | ecosystem: Environmental > Aquatic > Marine > Unclassified | place: USA: California... | reverse complement strand
TTCTAATATAAATATCTGTATATGCGATTTTCTATCATCATATAATGTACGAATTACATTGTCTATCTCACCATCTGGTATGGTTTTAATATCATTATCAGATAGATATTTTTCATAATTTGTTTTAACATAAAAATGTATTAAATCCCTGATATTACTCTGAAGACTCATTATAACTTAAAGATACTATATTATTTTTAAATAAACTTAAGTTTATTTAGTTTATATTTAATAAATTTTAATATAAAATGATAAATCTTATTAAATATTTTTACCGATATACATCATTGTTTTATAAAATATACAGATATATTGCGAGTTATAATAATACTAAAACTCATGACATGGTATTATTAGATTCGTTGATTCATCAAATTAAATTATGCGGTTCTGTGGCGATTAAATTTTGTCAATGGTCAATTCCTAAATTAGAAGTTATGCATCTCAGTATAGAAGATATTCATAATAATATTAAACCATTATGGTTAAAAAAATTAGAGAATTTTTATGAAAATTGCGAAAATCATGATATGAAACATACCTTGAGTTGTTATAAGAAATCATTTAAAACCGATATAACTGAAGATTATGAAATATTAGATATAATTGGTTCGGGGAGTATTGGTCAAGTTTATTTGCTGAAAAACAAGCCACTTACAAAATTTACGGAACCTAAACAATATGTTATGAAAATATTACACCCTCATGTTAGAGATGAAATATATTATTTCAGGATTTATTATAATATAATCAAAAGATTTTCATTTGTAAAGGAAATACTTAATAAAAATTTCCCATTTGATATCAATGGATTCATAGATTGTTTTGATGATCAAAGTAATTTCATAAATGAAAGTAATCATTTATTATCATTTCAAGAATATTATAAAGATAATAAATCTGTTATTATACCTAGATTAATAAAGGTTTCGGAAGATATAATTATTATGAGTTATGAAGAAGGTATAGCATTTGATGATTTAAAATGTAATAAATATGATAAATTTAAATATGCTATGTTATTAACTTCATTTGTAACTAATAATCAACGTATTAATAATCTAAATCATGGGGATTTACATAAAGGGAATTGGAAAGTTAGAATGGAAAATAATGAATTTAAAATAGTCATATATGATTTTGGATTTTCATGGAGAGTCCCCCAATCTAAAAAAAAATGTATAGAACAAGTCGTAGAAGTATTTGAAAAGGCTGAGTGTGATAGCGTAGACGTAAATAAACTATCGGGTGTTTTTCAAATGTTAATAAAAGATACTGGAAAAGAAGAAATTATTAAAGAATATCTACAAGGGAATATTGACCAATTAAAACCATGGGTTTTAGACCCACATCGTATTTTTAATATGGCGATTGAAATTTGTATAAAGAATAAAATGGAAATTGACCCTGTATTAATTCAATGTATAATTATTTTAATACAATGTGATAAAATATTTAGTGAATATGAATTTACATCAACCGAAAGTAATATGATAACGTCAACTAAAGTTTATCGTAAGAAATATTTAGATATGTTATCTTATTATAATACACACGATATTTTTCATGATTATGGTAAATTAATAGTGCAACTATTAAATGAAGAGCAAACAGAAATAAAAAGTATTTTTGATTGTAGTGAAATGCCTGATAGTATAAAAAAATTAGCATTGAATATTGAATAAATTTACATAAATTTGATTTTTAAATTACATAAAGTTTAAGAAAGTATTTACATTTAATATGATTGATGATTCTCATACCGAAAAAATCATCGATCAATATTTTAAAAGAAATAATATTCTAGTGAATCATCATATTGAATCATATAATGAATTAATTGATAACATCATCCCTAAAATATTATCACAGTATTTTCCATTGAATATAAATGTTAACAACGATAAGATAGGTAGCATCCAAATAGAAATTGTGAACATTAATGTTAATAAACCATATTATACCGAAAACAATGGATGTAGTAAGATAATGACGCCTCATATCGCTAGAAAAAGAAATTATACATATTCTGTGTCTATTAATTTAGATATTAACATTACATATAACATTAAGGAAAATGACTCTATTATCTTGTTACCATCCAAAACACTAACTGATATTCTGCTTTGTAAGATTCCAATCGTAGTTAAGAGCAAATATTGTGTTTATAAAGATGATTTACTCTCCGAATGTAAATATGATACAGGTGGTTACACTATCATAAATGGAAATGAAAAAGTTATTATTACACAGGAAAAAGTAGTCCCTAATATGATTCAGGTTTATCAAAACAATAAAATATCATCTAAATACAGATTCACCAGTGAAGTTAAGTCATGTAGTCCTAACACATTCGGATTAACTCGTAGTCTATCAATTAAAATCACAAATAAAGACTCTATTTACGATAATAACTTAGTTGCTCAGTTCCCTCATCTAAGGAACGATATACCTATCGTAATCTTATTCAGACTACTTGGATGCCTAACAGACAAAGAAATTATATATAATATAATTGACAATAATAACTCTGAAACAGACAATATAATGATTAAAATTTTACAAAAATCCATCCGTGATTATTCAGAATATAAAACAGAAAATGATGCTCTTGAATATGCTCTACATCATATTAATCACAATAACAATAACTTTTCAAATGAAGTCAAGTATGATTATTGTAAAAACATAGTGAAAAAAGATATATTACCACATCTGGAAGACAACATATCAAAAATACAATATATAGGTTTAATGATTAACAAACTTTTGAAATGTTATCTTGGAATTGAAGAATGTAGTAATAGGGATAGTTATAATAATAAGAGAATTGAAACAACGGGGGTTTTAATGGGAAACCTTATAAATCAATGTATCTCACGAATTACCAAAGATATTAAATCCTCGGTTATGAAAGAAATATCATTAGGATTAATGAATGCGAGCAATGATTATGGAAATATTATTAATGATGTTAATATTTCTAAAATGATTAAATCAAATTATATTGAAACTGTCCTTAAAAGTGCATTAGCTACGGGTAATTGGGGTATGAAAAATAATATCAACAAACAAGGAGTTTCTCAAGTATTGAATAGGTTAACATTCATGAGCACTCTTTCACATATGCGTAGGTTAAGTACACCGGTTGATAATACTGGTAAACTAATCGCCCCGAGAAAACTTCAAAATTCTCAATGGGGATATATTTGTCCAACTGAAACACCTGAAGGTCAATCCGTTGGAGTCGTTAAAAATCTCGCCATGATGTGCGAAATAACAAATGATATACCTAAAGAGCAATATATTTCATATATACAAGACTTTATCATTAAATTGTCCCATATTAATATTTATGAGATTAATAAGACACTATTAAGTAAGGTATTTATCAATGGCGAATGGGTGGGGTATACAGAAAACACACTACAACTAATTGAGAGAATAAAAGATTTACGGACAAAATGTATTATTCATCCTTATATATCCGTATCTTATTCAAATAAGGAAAATTCTGTATATATATTCTCTGATAGAGGCAGATGCACAAGACCATTATTTAAGCGTAGTATTACAGGGGTTAATCCAGATGATATTAAATGGGGTAATTGGGAATCAATCTTACTAGAAAATGATTTTATAGAATATATCGATACACATGAAGTTAATAATACTCTGATAGGTAACTACCTAACACAAAATGATAAGAATTATACTCACTATGAAATGAATCCAACGTTGATATTAGGTAGTATCGCAAATACTATCCCATTCTTAAATCATAATCAAGCACCTAGGAATACTTATCAGTCTGCTATGGGTAAACAGGCTATCGGTGTTCATTGTACTAATTATAATCAAAGATTTGATACATTTGCCCATGTATTACACTATTCACAAAAACCAATGATTAACACTAGGATTATGAAATATCTAAATTTTAATAGTCTTCCCAATGGTAATAATGTAATCGTAGCAATCGCAACATATAGCGGTTATAATCAAGAAGATAGTGTAATCATTAATCAATCCGCAATAGATAGAGGATTATTCTCGTCTACATTTTACAGAACATACAAAGATGAAGAACAAAAAAATCAATTAACTGGAGATGAAGATAGATTTTGTAAACCCGATATAAATAAACTACTATATCCAAAACCAGCTAATTATGATAAACTAAATAGCGATGGTCTGGTGAGTGAAAATACACACATAACACCTGATGATATCATAATCGGTAAAGTTATTCCTATTAAAGTCAAAGAATATAATTACAGAGATTGTAGCACAACTCCTCGCGTAAATGAACACGGTATCATAGACAAGAATTATGTTGATATCAATAGCGATGGATATAGATTTTGTAATGTTCGTATCCGACAAATTAAAGTTCCTCAGATAGGTGATAAATTTTCTAGCCGACATGGGCAAAAAGGTACTGTTGGAATGACATACAGACAAGAAGATATGCCTCGGACAAAAGATGGTATTGTTCCAGATATTATTATGAATCCTCATGCTGTTCCGAGTAGAATGACTATTGCTCAGCTATTAGAATGTATCTTAGGTAAATCTTGTTCCGAATTAGGATATCAAGGAGATGGAACAGGGTTTAATAATACAGATGCGAATGATATAATCAATAAATTAGAATCGTGTGGTTTCGAAGGAATGGGTAATGAAGTATTATATAATGGATTTACAGGTGATCAATTGAAAACATCTATATTCATTGGTCCCACTTATTATCAACGACTGAAGCATATGTCGGCAGATAAGGTTCATAGCAGAGCAAGTGGACCCATTGTATCTATGACACGTCAACCAGCGGAAGGTAGAATGGCTCATGGAGGACTTCGGTTTGGTGAAATGGAGCGAGATTGTATGATCGCTCACGGAGCATCATCATTCCTCAAAGAACGATTAATGGATGTATCAGATAAATATAGTGTATATGTATGTAATGAATGTAATATGATTTCAACTGGGAATAATAAAGAAAGTATCTATGAATGTAAGAAGTGTAATAATTACGGAGATTTTACTAAGGTTTATATCCCATACGCTTGTAAACTTCTTATTCAAGAATTAATGACAATGAGCATTGGACCAAGAATTTTAACAAACTAAATTTGATTTAAATTTATATTATCTTTTATAAACATTCATCAACATGGACGCGTCTCAAAATCAAAAACAACTTAACACAGATGAAAAAGAAAATACAATCACAAAAGCAAAACCAAAATCAGAAAGATGCCAACACCCCCAATGTAAAAAGAAACTCAAAATGATGAGTTTCACTTGTAAATGTGAATTAAAATTCTGTGTAGCTCATCAAAATCCACATAGTCATAATTGCTCTTATGACTATAAGTCTGAAAAATGTAAAACGATTGAACAGAATAATCCAAAATTAGGTAGTAAAGTAATCAAAATATAAAAATTATTTTCATATATTATTTTTTACTTAAATATTATGATTTTCATTTTATTATGAATCATAAAAAACGTATCCAGCAAATTTATAATTCACGCAAAAGAAAAAGATACAAGAAGAAGAAAAAAATGAAAATTATAAATCACAAAAAACTTATTAAAACTGATATAGCTTATTTTATTCATTGTTTACCAGAGGATATTCAAAAGCGTATCTATATAATTACATGGAAAATGATGTGGAGAGATTATGTCCCTTTAACTGCGAAGATTCCTTCTTGGCATAATCATATGAATTATGTTAAAAATAAACTATGGGATGCACAATTAAATAACATTCATTTTTTACACTTACCATTTAACACACTCCCTGAAAATAAAAAATGGATTATGGGATGCCAATGTGATTTCTGCCTAAATGATACAGAGGTTAATGTAGTTGAGAAACATATACATTATTTAATTCAGTATAGAAATTCATATTATTTCACAGACAATTTCATGCCCAATGAATCTATAAGTAGTTGGAATGAATATTTAGTCCCTGTTTATAGAAATCCATTTATTGATGATAATACTATCTTAAAAAAAGTATTTGATCCGCTTTGTGGTTCATATAAAGAAAATTATACAAGTAAAAGATTAAGGGAAGGAGGTAAATTTGAATTCAGTTATCCTTTTTAAAAATTTGATTATGATATTATATTATTTTTTAACTATTGATATAGAATCATGGGTGGAATTACACTCCTATCAAGTGAACAAGAAAGGAAGAAAGTATTTATTCAACTAGGTAATCGGTTTAAACTTCCGAAAGAAGTAGTTATTTTTCTTTACAATGTTTTACTGAATAGCATTAAAAGCGATTTCAGTTTAATAAAGAACTTTCATACAAACATCCTGAGTGCAAGGTTATGTGTCCCGGTATCTTTGTCTATTGATATAGACGATAAAATGATGAATCCGACTAATCTATTTCAATACAGATTACCTTTAGATAGAGGGAACGAATGGTTAATACTACACGAATCAAAAAAAAGAGATTCACTACTCAATTATGGATTTTATAAGGAATTAAAACCAAGAGATATTATTCTTCATCAGATAAAAATGTATGGAGAGATAAATTTTATTAAAGATTTTGATATCAAAGGAGATGTTCAATGTCTTACAATTCTAAAGGGTAAGCGAAGGATTCGCTTTATAGATGACCATGAATTATACATATTTGACGATTATTTCAGATACAAAAATTCTAACGGTTACAATGTTATTGCCTATCCGGATGGTTATCAAGGGGTATGGTTAGCATGAATTTATGTCACCTAATTCAGCGAATAAATATTATTCATAAATTTTTTTTCTGAGTTCATAAATTTGATTTCATTGAATTTCTTGTTCATTAGCTTTACTCGCATTGACTGGAAACAGTTACCGACACACTCTACTCTCACACCCACACAAGGAGGCTACAGGAGGCAGCAGGGTGGAAGACTACCGAGACCGAAGAGAATGCCTTTCCGCTACGAACAGGGCAACAGCGGCGTTGGCACATGGGCATATCCATCCCCGACGGATGACCCCCGCTGGACTTGGTGTTCCGATGAACCGGACGAGACCAAGTGGCCTGCGATCAAGCGGAAACAACGTGACATCCAAGAGGAGTTGTTGCGTATCCCGAAAGCCGCTGAGACCATCCAGCGTCACTGGCGCGGATACAAGGGTCGCGAGGAAGTCCTCGCGAGATTCTTCCCAGAAGATCTCGCTAAGAGGAATGGGACGCAACCGAAGAACCGTAACTCAAGACATCGCCTCAACATCAACACCCTCAACTACTACGACGAATACTGGAGTGAGCCACTGAGCGGCGCAAAGCTCAACAAGCTGGGCTTCCACGATGACACTGTGGTCGTGGACTACATCGAAGATGAAAATGAGTTCACAATGGAGCAGAAAGTAGTCAAAGTTGACTTCACACCGCGCGGAGTCCGCCCACTCGACTACATTGTGAAGATCCTTACCAAGATGGAAAAGGATAAGTCGCCTTTGGAACCCGTATACAACCTAGGCGACCGGTTCACAATCAACGCGATCGACATTTTCCTTGGAGACATCATCGACACTCTGAGCGCGGGTTTGCGATACTGTATTCCAAACCACTCCAGCATCAAGATTCCGACCGCATGGAGGATGAAGGTCATTGATTTTCGAGTTCAGTTCAGATTCTTCATGGGTCTGGACCATGACAAGCTCCCAGAACAAAAACCTCTTCCGAAGAACGACAAGATCATAGAATCAGACCAAGACCGTGCGTTCCACAAATTGGCCGAGGAACTCAAACAAATGCGCTTGAACGGAAGGTGCGTGCTTCCTCATCAGTTACCAAGATCAACTCCTGAGCGCAATAGCTTTTGCGCAAGTCCGGAAGAATGCGACTTGATGGACCGACTGAATCGCCTCATAGCATCTAACAAATAAACACAAAAAGACAAAAAAATACAGAAAATACAAAAAGCAAAAAAAATTTTTTATCTGGTTTATTATTTAAACATTATACGATAATCTATTATTAGAGTATATGCGTGTCATTCAAGATATTAAATTAGACTTTAGTGATGTTCTTATTCAACCTAGAAACACTTCACTAAATTCTCGTTCAGAAGTAGATTTACAGAGGGAATTTAAATTTCTTAATACGTGTCAAATATGGAAAGGAGTTCCGCTTATCGCATCTAATATGGACACTGTAGGAACACCTGAAATGTATCATTCTTTAAAAAATCATGGTATGCTGACTTGTTTCCATAAATTTTTAGATGATTACCCTGATAATGATAGGAATAAATACATCGTTTCTATCGGTATAAGAGAAGAAGATTTTAACAAACTAAGTGATTTATATACAAGGTCTCCAGAAAAATGTAATCTTGTTTGTGTAGATGTAGCGAATGGTTATATGGATTCATTAATTACTTTTTGTCAACGAGTTAGGGAACTAATACCGCAATGTATTCTTATCGCGGGCAATGTAGTAACAGGTGAAAGAACAAAAGAATTAATTTTAAATGGAAAAGTTGATATAGTAAAGGTTGGTATTGGGAATGGTTCTGTTTGTACAACTCGTATACAAACAGGTGTTGGTATGCCTCAGTTTTCCGCTATAATTGAATGTTCAGAAGCTGCTCATAGTGTCGGAGGTTATATTATTTGTGATGGAGGTATTACATGTCCGGGAGATGCGAGTAAAGCATTCTGTGCTGGTTCTGATTTTGTTATGATGGGTTCCATGTTAGCGGGACATGAAGAATCGGGTGGCGAAATCATTAAAGAAGGTGATAAATTATATAAGATTTTTTATGGAATGAGTTCTAAAGAAGCTATGGATAAACATTATGGTGGAGTTAATGGTTATCGTTCAAGTGAAGGTAAATGCGTTAAACTAGAATATAAAGGACCCGTGATCAATACAATCAAAAATCTATTGGGTGGTATTCGTTCAACTTGCACATATTTAAACGCAAAAAAAATTGAAGAATTACCTAATAACGCGGTATTTTATAGAGTTAATAATCAGATTAATACTATCTATAATTAAAATGAATCCTCACTATCATCGTCTAATACGCTAATATTTGTTAACTCTGTTGGAATATATCTTTCTCTAATTTGAATTGGAATTTCATTTATTGGCATTTCAATATCTTTATATGCTTCAAAAATATCATCAGATTGTTTTAATCCAATTTTATTCATCTCTTCAAATAAGTAATGAAATTTTAATGAACGACCTATCCAATCTTCACGAGATCTAATTAATAGAGAAAGTTTTAATTTTAGAGATTTGTTATCATCAATAAATTCATTTAATCGGTTATCTGTTATTCTTAAATTATATTCTTTATCTTCTAATTCTGTTTCTAATTTGTATATTTTCATACGATATACCTGATGAGTTACTTTAATTTCTTCACGTAAAATATTCATTTTCTCTTCATATTCATTCTTATATTTTTTATGAATTTCATCTAATTCTTCCAAAAGCATATCATTTTCATGTTTAATTTTCTCTTTGTCTTCATCTTGTGATATATTATTCACTTGAATTATATTTTTATGAAAGTTTTTCATCCACGGAAATGTTATCGTGTCTTCTTCTATCGGAGAAGGCACATAATCCATTTTATATTAAATGTTATTTAAATTTATTATTCACTTAATTGAATTATCAAATTTTACACCACTTATATCAAGAGTTAATTCGCCTATAGTTAGTTTCCAAGAAGATGGATTCACACTTTTTAATATGAACTTATTGTTTTTATATATTAATGTCCTTCCTATATTAATTTCTTGTTTACTATTATCTAGGAATTCATTATAACTTTTAATATGAATAGGTGAACTGTTTAATGCCAAAAATGTAAATCTAGGTAATGAATTAGATAGGTATTTTTTTATATCAGTATATACTTCTTCATAAATAGTTGGTTTAGGCTTGATTATAAAATTACCATTTTCACATTGATATCTCAATTGATCTTCTCTATATTGTTGATTTTCAATAAATTCTTTCATTACTTGAACCGGATTTTCATTGTTCATAAACATTGTGCTATACATGTTGGTTATTGCGAAAAGTAGTAATATAAAATTAAGCATAGTTTGTTAATGTATTCATAAACATTAACAAATCAAATTTATATTTATATTATTAAATATGTCAGATGAAGAAAAAGGTATTGATACTACTATTATTCCAAAATTTAAGGATATTAGTTTAGTAAAATTAGATGATGTTCAAACAAAAGATAAAAATATAGATGAGGAACTACGTGATATCATAAATAAACATTCTTCAGAAATAGATAGTCTAAAAAAACAAAAGAAACACGCAAGAAATGATGATAGTAATCCTTCAACACCAAGGCATATTAAATATATCTACTCCAATATATTTGATGAAAAAGAAGAATCAGATAAAGAATGGACAGATATTAAAAGATATAGATTTCAAAAATGTTTATGGAAATTAAAATATAATCGTATAGTTAGTTCATTTTATCTGAATAATCTTAAAAATAAAGAACATAAATGGTCATGGATGATAATCGTTATTTCAACTATGACATCAGGATTAACTGTTGCAAATAACGTGGACGAAGTAAATGCTCCATTCAGAAATTATAATACGTATGTAAATGTGTTGTTAACTGTTTCATCTATGAGTACTAGTTTAATCGCCGCATGGATAAAAAAACAGATGTTCATTGAAAAAATAAATGAAATTGATAAATATTTATATGAATTAAATTCTCTTTGTGAAGATTTAGAAATACAATTATCATTGTTGAATACTGACAGACTAAAATATGATGAATTTAAAACAGAATATATACCGAGAATGACTAACTATTTAAAAACAAATCCTATTATACCTCCCCAAGAATGGAAAAGATGTATCAGGGAAATTACATTAGATTATCCGGAACTCTTAAATGTTGACGATAGCGAAGATAATAAAATGTGGCCTTGGTATGGAGATCTTATTAAGGATCCGGAAAACGATGATGATGATGCTCCTCACGTCAGATATCCGACATCATTTTACAAGAAATTTAAAAAGACACCCAAAGATAAATATCTATCAACATGTTGCGGTAAAAAAAAAATGAAAATAGTATATGGTAGTCATAATGATCCTTAGATATCCATAGTAATTTACAGTTAAAATTTGATTTTATCATACCTAAAATAAATATGCGCAATTTGGATGTCATTAGACACAAATCAACAAAAAGCAATAGATTCTTGTAAAAGAGGTGAAAATATATTTATAACTGGACCAGGTGGAACAGGTAAAAGTTTTCTGATAAAAAAACTATTAAATTATTTCATTGATGCTGGTAAGAAAATTGCGATATGTGCTTTAACAGGTGTATCAGCTGAGTTACTTGGATGTAATGCGAAAACAATTCATTCATGGTCTGGAACAGGCATTTTGAAGGGGAATTTAGATCGTATAATTAAGAATATTTACAAAAAAGATAAAGATAAAAACTGGTTAAACACCAATGTATTGGTAGTAGATGAAGTTAGTATGATGAATAAAAAATTCTTTGAGTCATTAGATAAAATTGGTAGAAGAATTAGAAAGATAAATAAACCATTTGGTGGTATTCAACTTATATTTCTAGGTGATTTCTATCAGTTGCCCCCAGTGGGAAAGGAACATGATATGGATACATTTAAATTCTGTTTTGAATCTGATGTATGGAAAAAGACATTTCCAAAAACAATTGTTCTAACTAAAATTTACAGACAAAATGATTTAGTCTTTTCAGAAATCCTAAATTCAATTAGAGGAGGGAATATAACACAAGAATACTTTGATATTTTAATAGAAAGAAAAATTAAATTTAAAGATCAAGATAAAAGCATAACAACAATAGCTCCTAAAAATTATCTTGTTCATAGAATAAATAAAGCAAGATTAGACAAACTAACCGGTGAAATTCAAATATATAAATATGAATTTATTACAACAGATGATTATGATTCTAATATAGAAGAAGAAATATTACAATCGGCTAAAAATGAATTAAAAGCAGAGATAACAGAAGAGATACATCTTAAAATCGGAGCAAGAGTAATGTGTACTTGTAATTTAATAACGGAGGGAGAATATCAAATTGTAAATGGTTCGCAAGGTGTTGTGACTTGTTTTAATGGAGATTTACCTATTATATCTTTTGATAACGGTTTAACTCAAACAATAGATTATCAAGTTTCTATGAGTGATGAAGTAGAAGGTTTAGGAATAAAACAGATACCATTAATGCTTTCATGGGCTATAAACATTCATAAGAGTCAAGGTGTTACTCTTAAATCCGCAATAATAGATATAGGGGATGATATATTCTGTCCGGGACAAGCATATGTAGCATTATCTCGTGTAAAATGCTTAGAGGGTCTACATTTACTTTCTATTAATGCGACAAAAGTGGCATGGGCGAATAAAAAAGTAAAAAAATTTTATGAAAATATTCAAGAATCAGATTCTGAAGAAGAACATGAAGAAGAATATAAGAGAGAAGAATGGGATGATAATTATGAATATGAATCAATTAATTTATAAAATTTTACGAACACATTCCTCTAAACTATACTCTTCTTTCTGAGGTATCTTAAAATTTTTACCTTTGTATTTCATATACTTTCCATAAGGACCCATATATATCTCTACTTTATGACCATCAAGCTTTCCTAAACATAATGGATACCGAATAACATCTAAAACATTTTCTAAACATATATTTTCATAATCACACGGCTTCTTTTCTAACAGATACTGTAATGTGAAATTCTTGGTCTTATAGGATATATATGGTCCATATCTACCATTTTTTAGAATAACAACTTCACCTTTGTATTCACCTAAATTTCTATCTTTTGTAATAGTCTTATTACTATTTTTAGTCGTTTTTAATGAACTTTGAATCGTTAAAATATCCTTAAATGAATCATACACTTTTCCTACGACTGTTTGCCATTCTAACTCTCCATTTGATACTCGGTCT
>Ga0222714_10004864_pt1 | contig 13025 bp, 5 predicted proteins | sample C33_3DmetaG_FD_165048 | JGI IMG/M metagenome (GOLD analysis project Ga0222714, IMG submission 165048) | Estuarine water microbial communities from San Francisco Bay, California, United States - C33_3D | ecosystem: Environmental > Aquatic > Marine > Unclassified | place: USA: California... | reverse complement strand
GTTCCGGTATACACTTCAGCATTCAAATACAACTTAGCTAACAAAGCTTGTGCTGCCGCTTTGGACGCATGGCCATATACCACGGAAGAGGCTGGGGTTAGGCTTGGCTCAACGGCTAAAAGTTCTGATTCCACATACGCAAATAAGTCTGCCCGTGTGATTCGTTCTGGTTGAAAAGCTCCAACTTTATCATTCTCATCAACAAACGGAACATTACCAAATAAATCCATGGCATGATAATAACTCAATGCCCTTAAAAATCTAGCTTCGTTGCGGTACATACGGATCATCTGCTTGTCGCTTTCACTGAACCCTCTCTCCTCTAATTTCCCATCGTTTGCTTGACCAATGAATTCATTACATAAGGTGATTTGATAATAGATGCGATAGTACATTCCTTTAACCCACACATTCTCTGCATTGATATCATTCTTAACCAATTCAGGAATTCCTGGGTCATTCCATCCACAAACCGCTTCATCTGTAGGTAATTCCTGCAAATTCCAAAGTACACGCACATATGCCGAGAAGCCCTCATCGATGCCCGCAATGTCGGCTTGTCCTGCAGGACCCTGATTTCCAGTCATGGAAAGGCCGGAATACAATTTTGCCAATACTTTAATGTAATTGTTTGGGTCTTTGTATACGGTTTCTGCATTTAGCCCGTATTTTGGGGATTGATTTAATTGTTTATTACAAGAGAAACCGAGTAACAAGGTTCCTAGTAATGCAGTATATAAAATTGACTTTTTCATGATCGTTAATTTAAAAATCAAAGGTTAAATTCAAGGTATAAACACGTGGTCTTGGGTAGAAATTATTATCTACTCCGCCACCCACTTCAGGATCTTGACCGGAATACTTCGTAACAACAAATACGTTTTGAACAGAGAATCCAGCGTTCAATCCAATCTTGTTCTTGGTGAAGCCAAGTTTTCCGAAGTTGTATCCCACGTTGATGTTATCAACACGCAAGAAATTCGCTTTCTCTAGGTAATGGTCAGATAACAACTGGTTCGTGGTTGTTTTTTGTACTTCATCTTCATAGTACAGGGAACTGATGTTATTTAAATATTTCTTTGTTCCTTCTACTGCGGTAAAGGTTCCACTGTTTGAATGAATATTGTTATAAATCGTCGCACCCAATTCGCTACGCATGGATACCCCAGCATACCATTTTCCATATTGAAAATTCAAGGCTGTTCCAAGGAAGATTTTTGGCGCCACTTGGCCCGCATAATAACGGTCTTCGATGTTGATTACGCCATCGTTATTACGATCAACAAAGGCATTCGTGTCTTTCCATTTATCGGTTGCTGTAATGACGCCATCGCCGTTCATGTCGATGCTTGCTTGCTGACCAACTTCGATCAAGCTGCCGTCAGTGTCATATTGCTGCTCATACAGGAAATACGTAAAGGTTGGATAAGCCACTTGATGAATCAACACTTGGTTACCAATGCCTCCGGCGATACCACCTACTAAGATCCCAGGAGAATTCGGGTCTTCAATTTGAGATAACTTTGTCACTTGATTCACGTTATGCGTAGCATTCACCATCCAATCTAAGCGCGTTTTCTTTTTTGCGATAATTCCAACATTCAAGCTCGCTTCAATCCCCTTGTTTTCCATCCCACCCACATTGGTTAAAATTTGATTGGTAAAGTTCGTTCCTGCCGGTACCGCTACCGTTGCAAGAAGGTCTGAAGTAAGTTTCTTATATACGTCGATGGAACCGGAGATTCGGTCTTTTAACAACCCGAAATCCAATCCGATGTTGTAGCTCGTGGTAGTTTCCCATTTCAAGTTCGCATCAAATCCTGCGGGCCGAAAGACTGTATAATACTGACCTCCAAATGCATATTGCGCCGTTGGGCCACCTTCAAAATAATTACCTATATAAGCATAATCCCCAATACCATCTTGTTGCCCTGTTACCCCCCATCCTGCACGAACTTTCAACATATTAATTGCCTTGAAATTCTTCATGAATTCTTCTTGGCTAATGATCCAAGCCGCAGAGGCAGCAGGGAACCAACCCCAACGTTGCTCTGGGCTGAAGCGTGAAGAACCATCACGACGCATTGAAACATTTATCACGTAACGATCATTCAACGAATAAATAGCACGTGCATAGTAAGAAAGCAAAGCGTTTTTCGTATAAAAAGGGTTAGCTGCAGCTAGGGCAATGATAGAATCTTGAGCTTGGTTGTATGTCGGATTGTTCGGGCTTTCGGTATACCAATCTTGATACGAATACCCGGCCGTAACATCTAACATTTGTCTGTTAAGTTTATCCCCAGAGTTATAATTGGCATAAGCCTCGATAAGTTTATTTCCTTTAGTTTGACGATATTGACTGTAGCTTCCTTGGGTGAAATATCCAGCCGCAGAGGTCGCTTGGGTTTCTGTATATCCAGTTCCTTCAGACTGGTCTGTACCGACATTCACCACCGCTTTAAGCTGCGGTAAAAACGGCATTTTGTACGTCGCTTTTGCATTACCGATGTAGCGATTAACCACACTTCGATCCTCGGACTGCATCAACAAGCCAACAGGATTTCGTGCGGAAAGCGTGTTCGGTTTACCGTTGTCCAACCATTCATAGTAACCTCCAAAAATGGTGTTTCCCGACATTACAGGCTTGGTTGGATCGAAGAAAGCAGCACCTAAAGCACCACGGTTGGCAAAAAACGAACGCGATTGCACCAATTTCTGGTTGATTTCAAACTGCAAAGCGCCGTTTAAAAAACTTGGAGTTAAATTAACCCCTAGGGAAGTTCGGTTTAAATTATCCCTTTTCAAAAGGCCGTTTTCATAACGATTCCCCACCGAAAGTCGATACGGCAACCCCTTGATACCCCCAGTTATGGAAACGTTGTTATCCACCACTACTGCGTTTCGGAATACTTCGCGCTGCCAGTCGGTATTAACGGTAGAATCGATGCCGAGCAATGCAATCTGAGCTGCTGTTCCTTTCGTGCGAATTAATTTACGAAGGGAATCACCGGAAAGAACGTCGGCATATTTTGCTACGGTAGAAACTGAGGTCTTGGAATCCCAAACTACTTTGACTTGGTTTTGGTTTGCTGCACCTTTTTTTGTGGTAATAATGATGACTCCATTCGCGGCACGTGAACCATAAATCGCAGTAGCCGATGCATCTTTTAATACCACAAATGACTCAATATCATTGGGGTTAATTAATGACAAAGGGTTGGCAGCACCTGCTATACCCCCATTATCTAATGGGACTCCATCTACAACAATCAAAGGGTCATTACTAGCATTAATAGATGTCCCACCTCGTAGGCGTAAGGTACTCCCTGAACCTGGAGCGCCATCGTTGGAAGTAACCTTCAATCCCGCGACTTTTCCCATCAAGAGTTGTTCAGGCGTTGCTAAAGAGCCCTTTAAAAAATTCTTCTCATTGATGATAGTAGCCGCACCCGTCAAATCTTTTGTTCTAGTGGTTCCATAACCAATAACAACTACCTCATCGGATGTTTTCTGATTATCACCAAAAACCAAATTTTTGGTAACGGTTCCGCCACCTGAAATTGCCACGTCAACGGTCATGTCCTCTAATCCAATCAGACGTAAGGTCAACACATAACTTCCATCAGCCAAACCGGTGATTTCATAGGCACCATTGACATCAGAAAAAGCAACTCCTTTGGTTGGCCCATCTGCTAGAACTTTCACATCGCTTAACTTATTTCCTTTGGCGTCTTCAATTACGCCATTAATTTTACCTGTTTGCGCAAATCCCAGGACAGACAAGGCCAACATTAATATCAAGGAAAAAGATTTACTAAATAATCGTTTATTCATAATCTCTTAAATTGTTGTTAGTTTTTAATTAAAGTGCTTCCAAATATACTTTTTTTTTCAAAATGTCATTATGACACAAAGAAAATTATGGGAATTTGATTTTCAATTTGTTACCATCCTCCAGTTTATAAAGTAGGCGTGCCGTTTTCGTTGTTGAGTCAAAAGTTATCTTGGTGTTTTCTCCTAGCAATTGATCATTGGTCCTACAAACAATTCGAGGTGCTTCAGATACATTGTGGATGAATAGCGTAACTCCTGGACTAAATGGTTTGCAAAACGGACTGTTAACGTTCACGTTAATTACGGAATTTCTCCTTGACTTTTTAAGGTAGTCAAATTCGAATAAAGTGAAACAATCCCCATTAAAATCTTGTCGTGAAGAGCCATCATCTTCGAATAACTTCCCTTCAGAGGCAGAAACCGAAGGATCGTAATAGAAATGTACCTCCACATTATTTAGAGAATATGCTTCGGTAGACTGTATGCCTTTTTTTGCCATCGGGATGAACGCACCAGCTTTTACAAACACCGGAATTTGATCCATGGTCAAGGAATCAAGGGTGGATTCATTCCAAACCATTTCCATCCGGGATCCCCAAAAACAGCGAGCTGCGGAAATGCTTTGATTTGGAACAACTCGTTCATCGTTGAATAAATTAAACCAAGGATGGGCGTCTGGAAAATCAATGTTGGCCACTTGCTGTCCTTTTTCGGTAATAGGAACTACATAAATATCAGGTCCCCACATGAATGCATCGGTACGTTCTATGAAATCTTTTCGGTTGGGATATTCCATAAAAACGGGACGCATTAAGGGTATGCCTGTTAATGAATTTTCATACGCGAGCGTGTAATTATATGGAAGCAAGCGATAGCGCCACTCAATGGCTTTCTTGGCCAGGGCTTTGGTTTTAGGGTCCTTAAAAATAGCTTCGCTTGCCACTTCTTGTTGAGCATGTGGACGGAATACCGGTTGAAATACGCCATATTGCAACCAACGTATATAGAGTTCCGGGTCATCGTTCGCTCCACCAAAGCCACCAAGATCGGAATGTAGGTATCCAATTCCTTGCAATCCTGCTTGAAGGGTGAGTTCTACTTGTGGCTTTAATCCGCCCCAGGTACGATTCACGTCACCCGTCCATGGAATCATGCCAAAACGTTGAGACCCGGAATATCCAGATCTCATCAAAATAAAGGGCCTAATATTGGGAAAATCCTCTTTATAGCCGTCTCTTATTAATCGAGCCCAATCATGACCATAGGTATTGTGTACCCGATTTGATCGACCATTGACGTGATACAGCTCATCGGGATGAACCTCCGGCTCACCTAAATCTCCCCAAATTCCTTCTACCCCCATGTCGATTAAGCCTTTATAGATATCCCAAAACCACTGTTTGGTTTCTGGCTTGTAAATATCCAATAATCCCGTATTTCCAAAATAAAAATCATAAGTAAAAGGCTTTTCGCCCGTCACGTCCGTGCACAACAATTTTTTGGCTTTGGTTTCTTCCCATGTTCGCGAGGTAGTTAAAATAAATGGCTCTGTAATCAAAACTGTTTTTACCCCATTATTTTTAAAATCCAAAATCATTTGTTCAGGATTAGGAAAGCTGTCTTTATGGAATTCAAAATTCCCTAGTGTGCCTTGGATGGTAGTGCCAAACCAGTATAAATCAAATACAATGGCATCTAACGGTATACTATCAGCTCTAAACTTTGATACCACCGTTCGTGCCTCTTGCTCTGAATGATACCCAAATCTACTTGCAAAATTACCAAAGATCCACCGGGGAGGTAAAGGTTGCCTTCCGGTTAAATCCGTATATGTTGTCACTAATTCCTTCCAATTACCCGCAGCGATAACTTGATAGGTTTTTCTTCCACCTGTTGTTTCGTAGGTAAGACTGCTATCTTTTTTCGAATCCAGGTCTAGAAAACCAGTGTACGAATTATCAAAGTGCAAGGCATAAAGCCGATCTGAAATCACCAAGGGCATGCAGTAGTTCATCTGTTCAGAATGCGTTTCATACCCGTAATGCGCCTTGTTGTATAGCGGTAGCCTATAGCCTCTACGGTCCATTCCAAGCACCCGATTTCCCGTTCCGAATAATTTTTCATCCTGACTCAAATTAAACTGAATCGTTTCCATGCTCGAATCTACATCATACCCCCATCGTTCAGATAGCAAGTATTTACCTTTATGCCAATACGTGATTTTAAACGGATTCGTTTGAATTAAAATAACAGGATTCATTTTCTTATCCCGATCTTCCTTGTGATAAATATGGATGAACGGGGGGATTAAGGCATTGGAGGAGGCGGCCCAAGTAAACGAATTCTCATCAGGTTTTTTTTCTACAGTGTGAGAATTGGCTTCATGCTTTTGACCGTTCGGAATAAAGGTGGTTTCAATAATGTTCGGACCATAGGATCTAAAAATGTACTCACCATCCGAAACCGCCACTTTAATTCCTGCAGGAATTGAAGCAATGCTCTTAAATTGACGTGTCGGATTTTGACTCCATATCTTGGCGTTAATCCACGAAAAAAATACTATGGCAAAGACCTTAGCTACAATTCGATAATCCATGCTGTTTTCCCTGAAATAGTTAATGATTTCTGCGACATGTCAATGAAGGTCTCTGATAACACCTCTTTTTTTAGGGGAATTGCCCTGATTGAAAATTGATCTAAGACATCAACAAAACGGCTCGTTGTAAAGGATTGAGCATCCAATGAATTATTCAGCACGACCATAATTTTCTTCTCGCCTAAGATTCTAAAATAAACGTACAAGTTGTTCTGTGGAACGTACTGCACTAAGGATCCGTCATGAATAACCGCTTGGTTTTTTCGCCAATTAAGCACCTTTTTCGTGAATTGAAAATACGCTTCTTGTTCTGGGGTACGTCCTAATTTTGAGCGTTTTCGAGCATCATCTTGCGCATAAAATGCCGACAGCGTATCAGTATCCCAACCACCCGGAAAATCTCGACGGATGTCCGCATCCCCGGCATCTTTAGAGCCCTTCATCCCAATTTCCGAACCATAATAAATTTGCGGAATGCCTCGAGTCGTGGCAATAAGCGTAAGAGCCAATTTATAATCCGACAAATTTGGACAATATTCATTGAAGCGCTGGGTATCGTGATTTTCCATAAATACCAACAAATTGTTTGGATTTTCATAGACAAAATCATTCACAAAATTCTCATAAATACGAGCCATTCCTTGATCCCACCCTTGATTCCGTTCATTAAACGCCTGCATGATTGCGTCGTGTAAGGTGAAATCCATTACAGCGGGTAGGCCACTGTTATACGAATCCAAGGCTCCAATTTTACTGTCTTTTTGCCAATAGGAAATTTGTGCTTGATTATGAAGCCAAACCTCACCAACCATGTTTAGATAGGGATATTCATCCATAATGGCCTTGGTCCATGTAGCAATTGCTTCTTTATCGTTATAGGAATAAGTATCAACCCGTAGACCATCTAAACACGCATATTCTATCCACCAAATGGTATTTTGAATTAAATAGGTTAAAAGCAGTGGATTTGACTGATTCATGTCTGGCATCGAAGAATCAAACCAACCATCTGCAGAAGCAGCATGATCTGATGCAGATGCATACGGATCCATTTGTGTACTTGTGCGATATGAAGATCGGGTAAACTGATCAAATTGATGAATCCACGTTTTCGTTGGGAGGTCCTTAATCATCCAGTGTTTACTTGACCAATGATTAGGAACTTCATCTTTAATCACTTTGAGGCCTTGCCGATGTGATTCAAGAACCAATTCTTTAAACCATGCATTTGTTCCATATCGAGGATCTACCTTATATAAATCTGATTGGGCATAGCCGTGGTATGAATAGGTAGGTTCATTATCTTCAAGTAATGGAGTTGTCCAAATCGTAGTTGCTCCTAATTCTTTAATATAGTCTAAGTGCTCAATAATCCCACCGATGTCACCCCCATGTCGACCTCCAGGTAGCGAGCGATTTCCAGGCTCTGTCATCCCCGGAAAAGTATCTTGACCCGGGAAAATGTTAGCAAAGCGGTCTGGCATTAACAGATAAATTACATCCTTAGTTGAAAATCCTTGACGAACCGCTGATTGGTACATGCGTTCTTCTAATTTAAAATCGAAGTGCGCAACTTCCTTATTCATGGTATTGGTTAAGGTAATTGGGTAGGTTCCAGCATTTCTATTCTGAGTCTCCAGCGTAACGAAAAGATAGTTCGGATTTTCTGTTTTCATGATTCCTATGACTTCCAACCCCTTAACATTTACCTTGTACTTAGCAATCTCTGGGCCGTGGATTAACACCTGTACCTGATGATGTTTCATTCCAACCCACCAATTGGATGGTTCCACATGGTCCAAAACGACCGTTTGCGCTGAGAATGATAGTGCAATAATTAACGTGTAAAGTGATAAATAGGTTTTCATGGAATCACAATTCTTTTTCTGGTTTGACCTGTGGATGAAATTTCGATATACACTTGATTTGTTGGCACTTCATCCAGTAATCTTCCCATCAAATCTACGCGTGTAACCCACTGCATTGGAGCTTCAATCGGTTCATTAAATCCAACGGAACAAGGGTTCGATGTGCCGTTGTAAATTAACTGATTCAATGCGGACGCACTGCGCTGGGTAATGTACGCCTCCAAGGAGGTGGAAACATGGTTACCCCATGCAAATGTTATCGCATCAAGAAAATCTTGATTTGAAAACCCGTAATCCAATCCTTTATAAGTGTCGGCAAGGGCCGAGGGACTAATTAAAGCTTGGGTGGCTTCCCAAATAGGTACCATAAAGTCTGGGGTAAAGTAAGTATTGATGTGTTGCTGCATATAAAAAGAAAACCGATCCTTAAAATAAGGAACTTGCATCAAACGCTTATACAAAGGGCGTAAAGCATTACTCGGAGACCATGTATAAATGTTTCTAAATTGCCAGTCAATGCCAAACCAATCCACACCAAACGTATTATCTAAATCGTATTCAATAAAAACAAATTTTCCATCTGATGGCCTTTGATACAAATAATAGTTGTTTTTATTAAATATATAACCATCCCATTGTCCAACTAAAATTTGAAAGGCCAACGAATTTAGCAACAGTTCTACATCGATAACTTCCTGAATTGCGCATGGAAATTCATCATTGGATGAATTATTTAACACTTCAATGAAATGAACCAGGCCAGAAAAATCATTTAATGCCTCATTCGTTTTTAATTCATATAGGGCTTCATAAGGCGCTTGTCCTGAACCTTGAAAAGTCATATCGGCACCCCACTTAGCTTTATATAAATTACCTGTATCGTCATTATTAAAGCGTGCCTCTACATATTGATCATCTAAATGTTCCACATTTATGTAAAGGCCTTTATATTCGTCATTTATATGTACTTCTACATAAGAAGTACGTGAAGCAGGTAATCCCGACCATCGAAGCATTTCTTGACAGGTTCTGCTGCGCATGATTGATACGTCATTATGCTCCCCGTTCAGATTCAAGGATTTTAAATCATACCATTTAAATCCGGGTTGATACTCATTAAAATCGATTTTAAAGGACTTTTTAGCCGATTGTAAGGAAGTGTTTCCGCGAATCCTGATGCCTACTGTATCAATGGTATCTGTAACTGTCGAACTTACATAAATAAATTGAGCAGGAAATTCGAATGAAGACCCTAAACTATCCCCTACCATAGTGTTAAAATCCTGGGGGCTCATGGTGATATAAATTTTAGCAACCTCATTTTGCAGAAAGGCATTTGAATTCGTTGGATGCAATAATTGAGAAAAAAATGCTAAGGGAATAATACAGGCAATACCTAATAATGATTTCATTATTTCACAACGGTTTGATAAGCGATCGAATTTCCTAATTTTATTAATACTAAATATGTTCCTGATGCAAGATTTAACTCGTCGAGTACTAAGTGGTTTTCCCCAACATTTGCCATTGCGCGTTGTTGTTTTATAAGAACTCCTTGCGCATCAAAAAGCTGAATTTCTACCGGTTGAAAATCAATCGAAGATAATTTGATCGTACATGTGGATGTTAAAGGAACTGGATAAACCTCAAAATTAAACCCAGGATTTTCTAAGTCTTCGATGGAAGCCACGGATGTAATATACGGTAGAGGCAAGTGCACATCGGTATATACTCTATATTCTCCGGGTTGCAGGGCAATGGAGGCATTAACATTGGTAACATTCAAGCTATCTCCTGTAAAGTACTCATACCACCAACCGGTATGTTGAAAGGCCGGAATTGCCGAGGCTGCGTTCACATCAATATTTACTAAAGAAACCCCATTCATTGTTGGATGATTCATAATCATGCGTTTAACGCCTGCACCAAGACTGGCTTGAAAATCTAAGGATCTGAAGGTCTCGTAATTGTTGCGCAAGGTCAACATAGCCGTATACACATCAAGCAATTGTTGACGTCTTCCTTGCTGCAAGTAATTCCATAAAATCGGTTTATTACACACTCTGCATGGATAATCAATGTCGATATCATAACCATACTCCCCAAATTGCCAAATCATTCGGGGTCCGGGTTGCGAAAGGAAAATTACCGCTAACCCTTGCATGCGACCGAGCGCCGTGTAGGGGTCTTTTGCATTGTGGGCCGGATTTGAAGCATTCCCGTACGTACTGGCCTCGTACATTAAGCGTTGCTCGTCATGACTTTCCATGTACGTCACTAAATGGGGCAAAGTCCAAGTACGGTTGGTATAAATCCCGTTAGTAATGCTTGAATTTGCAGGGAATCCCTTACCCGAATTTTGGTAGCCATAAGTTACATTCCCCCATAGCATGCAGCCGTAATCCGCCAATTGTTCTTCTTCATTGTTATCACACCAATGTTCGAGGATAATATATTGATCCGGGTCGATGGCCCAGATGCTATCGGCCATGCGCTTGATGTTATTTATTCGTTCAACACTAAAGTTAGCGGTTGTATTTGCAAATCCTTTCGTAAAATCGAAACGGAACCCATCAATGTTGTACGTTTCCACCCAATAGCGATTGACTTGATCTATATATTCTTTCGTAGGAGCCTTACTATGATTAAAGTCGTAGCCCCAACAATTTGGGGGATGAGGACAAACCGCATTAAACCACGGGCTATTCGTGGCAGGACGGCTATTCAAAGCATCCCAATACATATTCACCATGGGATTTTGTCCAAAGGCATGGTTAAGCACCATATCAATAATGACGGCGATCCCTCGACCGTGGCACGTGTCTACAAATTCTTTGAACTTCTGCGCCGTGCCATAGTATTTATCAAGTGCCATATGAAATGAAGGATTATACCCCCAGCTTTCATTGCCTTCAAATTCAAAGTTTGGCATCAATTCAATGGCATTAATTCCAAGGCGATCTAAATACGCAATGGTGTCAATCAGTGTTTGATAATTTCGAGCCGCCACAAAATCCCGAACCAACAATTCATATATCACAAGGTCTTTATTTTCAGGACGGGTAAAGTTGGTATTTTGCCAAGTGTAGGTAGATGGCGTGGTGTAAAAAACAGAAACAATTCCGGTCGTTAATCCGGTTGGGTATGGAGGTAAATTCGGGAAGGTATTCGCATTAATAAATGGGTCATTATTTGGGTCAAGCACCAAGGTGCTCATTGGATCCGCATATTTTCCTTGGTTCGTAATCATATATTGGTAACCATATGCCTGTCCTGGCTGAAGTCCATGTACAATAAGCCACCATCTATTGGAATCTACGGAGCAATTCATATGGAAGGCCCCAGTTGGTAACCAATTATTAAAATCTCCTACTAAATAGACATGATCTTTCTCCGGAGCATACAGTTGAAACAATGCGGTAGAATCGTTCAGCATCTGAACACCATTCTTAGTTCCAATAGGAGGGTTTTGGTAAGTTAGGGGTGGATTAACGGTATAGTAAACGCTATCTTTTATCACGGTGGTTCCATTATCTGCTTCAAAAAGCAGCATATGTGTTCCGGGAACGGATGCGGTAATGTTCGTATTAATGGCCAATGCATTTGGCACAGTTTGTAAAAGTACCCCATCTTCCTTTAAGCTTAAAGTAGCGGGTTGATTTGCTTGCGCGTTGAACGCAAAATTTTGATTTAAATCTAATAGGGGCATTTGGCTTGGATTGAAAATCGCGGCCTGTAACCCGCCGTTTACGGGGTAAACATCGTAATAAATATCGCTTCCATCTGCTTCACGCCCCACCACAGAGCCATTGGCATTACGAAAAACAAAGGCTAACTTAAGGACGGTGGTATTCACAGGGAATCCATAAAACGCATCGATATCAATGGTAATTGAATGCTTATTGTTTCCAAGATTGGTCATTTGCACATTGGCATCAACTTGCCCCCAATTGCCTTGAACAAACAACCAATTGGTGGGTGAAGTACTAGCTGTTGTAATTACGCCGGTATGGCAATACACCTGATTGGTGCCCACTAAGGCCCCATTCCCTTCGGTTGCATCATAAACAATGGTAACCACATCATTTACGGTAGGAAACGCGGGGGTTAACTCTAGGATTTGGGCATTCAAGTTAAAGAAGAAAAGCCCAAAGAAAAACAACAGGGTGTGTGTGTATTTCATAAAATTAAGATAAAGAAAAAGCCTACGTTTTCACATAGGCTTTTCCAAGAAAAAACTATAAAATTATTTTTTCATCAATTTTCCAGTTACTACATTACCAGCAGCATTTACTTGATAAATGTAAGAACCAGCCATAAGGTTAGCTGTAGAAACTTCAACTGAATTTTCTGCACCAGTAACCACTGATTTAGTAGCAACTACTTTACCAGACAAATCAAACAATACGATTTCTGCAGTATTTGCATTTGAGATAAAGTTAAATGTTGCAACGTCATTTGCTGGGTTTGGAGAAACTGTTAAGTTGCTAATTGCATTGTCATTCAAGTTCGCAGAACAAGAAGCAGCACAAGCATCCCAACAATAAGTTAACGTAGTTGCCGAACCAGGAACTACCAATGTACGGTTAATGTTTCCTGAGCCATCATCAACACCACAACCATCAGAAACGATAGTATTTAACGGATCGGTTCCTTCATTCATACCCCAGTTACCATTGATAAACTTGTAATACAAAGTTTGATCTACCGAAGAAGCTGGAAAATCA
>Ga0222714_10004863_pt1 | contig 13025 bp, 9 predicted proteins | sample C33_3DmetaG_FD_165048 | JGI IMG/M metagenome (GOLD analysis project Ga0222714, IMG submission 165048) | Estuarine water microbial communities from San Francisco Bay, California, United States - C33_3D | ecosystem: Environmental > Aquatic > Marine > Unclassified | place: USA: California... | reverse complement strand
CCAAACTGACGACCGAGTTCGGCCAGAAGGTGCGCGAGGCGACCGTCGACGGCGCAGTGATCATTGACACGCGCGACGAACTGGCCGGTCTGTCAGATTCCGACATTGATGCGGCCGCAACGCTGGCAGCGGAAAAGGGCATGGAAGGCAAGTTTGCACTCGCTTTGCAGAACACCACGCAGCAGCCGTTGCTGCCCGCGCTGGAAAACCGCGAAGTGCGTGAGCGTCTGTTCAAGGCCAGCGCATACCGCGCGGATCAAGGCGGCGATAACGATACACGGCTTCTGCTGGCGAAAATCGCTACATTGCGCGCCGAGAAAGCCGAGATTTTCGGCAAACCCGACTGGGCGACCTACACCATGTATGATCGCATGGCGAAGGAACCGGCCACCGCATTGGGCTTCATGGAAGATATGGTACCGGCCCTTGCCGCCACACAGCGCAGCGATGCCGCAATGCTTAACAAGCGGATCGCCGCCGCCGGGCTCGATTTCGAAGTCCAGCCGTGGGATTGGTATCGCTTTGCCGAGAAGGTGAAAGCTGAACAATTCGCGTATGACGAAAGCGAAGTGATGAAGTATTTCGAACTCGAGCGGGTGCTTGAGGACGGCGTGTTCTTCATGGCCGAAAAGCTTTACGGCCTTACTTTCGAAAAGCGTGACGATATCCCCGTCTACCATCCGGATGTGTGGGTCTACACAGTGTTCGACGCTGACGGCAGCGAACTGGGCCTGTTCTATTTTGACCCGTTCCAGCGCCCGTCAAAACGGGGTGGCGCGTGGATGAGCAACTTCGTCGATCAAAGCTATGAGACAGGCAACAAGCCGGTGATCTACAACGTGCTCAACATCCCGAAGGCCGCCGATGGCGAGCCGCAGCTGGTCAGCTTTGACTGGGTAGAAACCACTTTCCACGAGTTTGGACATGCGCTGCACGGCTTCTTCGCGGATCAGAAGTACGAGACATTATCAGGCACCGCTACCGCGCGCGACTTTGTCGAATACCCCAGCCAGGTTCACGAGATGTGGGTGACCTACCCGGAAGTGCTGCAGAATTACACCAAGCACTATGAAACGGGCGAAACCATTCCGATGGAACTGGTGGAGAAGGTCCAGGCCGCGTCCAAATTCAACCAGGGTTACGACTTTGGTGAAGTGGTGACAGCCGCGCTGCTCGACATGAAATGGCACGCGCTTTCACCGGAAGAAGCCGCAGCGATCGATACACCGGAAAAGGTTGATGCGTTTGAACGTAACTCGCTGTTGGCCCTGGGTCTGGAAATCGATCTGGTGCCGCCACGCTACCGGTCGAACTACTTCAACCACATCTTCTCGGACCCTGCGGGATATTCGGCTGGCTATTACAGCTATCTATGGACCGAGATGCTCGACAAGGACAGCCGCAAGTGGTTCCTCGACAACGGCGGTTTGAGCCGCGAGAATGGAGATCACTATCGCCAGACCGTGCTCAGCCGTGGCGGAACGATGGATTATTTCCAGATGTTCGAAAACTTTGCCGGTCGCCAGCCGGACGTGCAGCCGATGCTGATCAGCCGCGGGCTGCTTGAAGAGTAAGCTCTTCGGGGAATGCAGATATGAGAGGGCGGCCTTCGGGTCGCCCTTTTAATATGTGATAAGCGCGCGTGCGCCCGGCTCGCCAATCCACCGCGCATCCACGCCCCACACACGCTTGATGTTATGGGCCGATAGCGCTTCCTCTGGCGCGCCATCGGCAGCAACGTGTCCCGCAAATTCGTCTTCACTCAGAACGATTACTCTGTCCGCATGATTCATCGCAGCGGCAAGATCGTGCATCACGATTACCACGCCGGCACCAGCATTCGCAGCCTTTCGCAAGTGGCTCAGCAAGGTCTGCTGATGCGCCAGATCAAGCGCGGCAAGCGGCTCGTCCGCCAGGATCCATTGTGGTTCGCCCGCCAGCACGCGGGCAAGCAACGCGCGCGCTTTCTCACCGCCGGAAAGTTGAGAGGCTGGCCGGTGCCGCAATCCTTCGAGATCGAGCGCAGCGATGGCCGCTTCTACCGCCGCATCACCGCGATCGCGATAGGGCATACGCCCCAGCCGTACGAGGTTCTCAACCGCGACATCCCACGCAATTTCGGCCTCTTGCGGAAGATATCCAATGCGTTGCGCGCGTATTTGAGGATGCAACCCAGACAGCTCGTTCTCAGCGAGCAAAACGCACCCTGCCTTCGTTTCGAGGAGTCCGGCCAGCGCCATCAAGAGCGAGGACTTACCCGCGCCATTAGCGCCACAAATGGCTGTGATCTTGCCGGGTTCCAGCCTGATCGAAACCTGGTCCAAAACGAGCCTTGCCCCGCGAGAAAGCGAAATATTGTCTGCGCAGAGGATCATAGCCGCCCTCGCCGCATCTTGAGCAACAACCAGAGGAAGAACGGCGCGCCGAGCAGGCTCAAAGCGATGCCAAGTCTCAGCTCTGTGACCAGCGGCAAGATGCGCACCACGCTGTCGGCTGCCAGGACCAGGCACGCGCCCGCAAGTGCGCTTGGCAGGATCAGGCTGGAGGGCAAGCGGTCAGTCAATGGACGCACCAGATGCGGCACAATCAAGCCGACAAATCCGATAATTCCCGCGACAGCTACGCTTGCACCTACAGTCAGCCCCACTCCGCCGACCAGCAATGCGAGCAACAGATCCGCGCGCGCGCCCATGGACCGGGCCGCCACTTCGCCCAGTGTCAAAGCATCAAGCGAGCGCGCCTTAATGCCAAGCAATGCAATTCCCGCAAGCACCAGCGGTGCAGCCAGATAGACATCGCGCCAGCTGCGGTCGGTCAGCGCGCCATTCAGCCACATCACAATCTCGCTCATGGCAAAGGCGCTGGGCGCCAAGGTGATGGCGAGCGCGGTCAGCGCGCCCGCTAGGCTCGCGATCATCAGGCCCGCCAGTGTGAATAGCGCAATTCCGCCAGTGCGACCCGCAATAATCGCGAGCAGCGCCATGCCCAGTGCCGCTCCGGCCAAAGCCATCACCGGCAATGTCCATTGGCTGCCTGAAACACCCAGCCACAGGCTGGCCACGGCGCCCAACGCCGCCATCGGCGCGATACCGAACAGGCCGGGATCCGCCAGCGGATTGCGCAAATAGCCTTGCATCGCAGCGCCTGCCGCGCCCAACCCCGCACCGATCAGAATCGCCAGCAACGCACGCGGCAAGCGCAGCTCCATAAGGATCAGAGACGCACGCGGATCGGTAAAGGGATCGAGCCACACGCGCCCGGCAAGCAATGACAGCGGGAGCAAGATCACAAGAAGAGCAGCAAACAAGAGCGCGGCTCGGTTCATGATATCTGCTCACGTATCTGGCGCAGCCGCTGCATCGCGCGCGGTATCGTCGGACCGCCGCAATAAAGCAGCGTAGGATCGAATTGGGCGATCAATGTATCGGTTCGGGCTAACGCAGGATGCTGCTGTGCACGACTTTGCCCGGCCACTATCAGCACATCTGGCGGTGACGCGACAACTTGCTCAAGCGAAAGATAGTCTGCTTGCCCTAGCCCCAATCGGGCAGAATGGCTGGCAAATCCGGATGCTCGCAACAATTCGCTGATCAATTGCTGTTCGCCCGGGACAATCCCGCCCGGTTGCCACAAAACCGCGGACCTCTGTTCTCCAGCTCCAACGATTGAGACGGAATTGCGAATGTCTGCAGCTAGCGCTTCGCCGGAAGTCTTGCGGTCTATCAGCTGTGCAAGTCTGCCCACCTGATCAATGCTTTCTTCGACCGACATCGGGCTGTCAAAAGCCTCCACTCGCACGCCCAGCTTATCGAAGGCAGCGCGGGTGGCGGGCGCCATAAATGTGCTCGCCAGTACAATGTCAGGTTGCAACGCGACAATTTCCTCCACCGTTCCGCCCGTGACGTCATAACGCCGCGCGATTTCTTGCGGGATAGAGCTGGATTGCGGGTTGTCGTTATAGTGTGACAGTGCGAGAATTTGATCGGGATGGGCTACTTCGACCACTATCGCATCAAGGCAAGGGTTGAGACTGACGACGCGCGGCGCGCCGTCATCGCCGGCCTTTTCGCCAACCTCCGCAGGCGCGCAGGTGGCCAAGCCGGCCGTTAGTGCCGCGGTTAAGGCAAGCCGGCTACCGATAGCCATTGATGTGCGAAAACTCCCCATCATTCACGCGATAGGGACGTGCCCCTTTGCCTGCAAGCACCGGAAAGCTTTAGGCGAAATATCGTTGTCAATCCGGCGTTAACCCTGTCCCTGAACGCGACGTTAGCACCCATGCACTAGACGGGACGGCTTAACACACAGGTCGGGGTCGCACAATGCCAAGTCATTCAAATATTGCGTATTCTACCAATCGCGGCGCAATGTCGCGATTGCTGTTCGTGCCGGCGCGCGTGGTCGCCGCAAATGATAATGGCGCAGTAAAATCTACCGACCCTGCGATTGTCGAAGCGGCTTTGCGCCATTTCGCAGAGCATGGGCTTGGTGCTGCCCGCGCGGCGCGCCACCGTGCGGAACAAGCCTTCTTTGCGGACAAGCAGCCGGAATATCGCTGGTGGCTGGAGATTTGCCGTCAGCTGGACCGGCGCATGGCAGTAATTGCGGCGCGCGAACTTCAGGCCTGATCCCCTAATCTCCCTGCAACATAGAATGCGCCCGCCAATCCGCAGAAACCCTCCGTCTTTTTGGTAAGCACCTCGTTAACCTGTCATTGACAAGTTTGGGTTAATCCCGAGCGGTAATGGGAATGTCAGCGACAATCAACGCCATCAAAAGGCGCCTATCTGTCCGTTCGAGCCAGGACACATTGTCTGCGCGCGTGCGGCGAACCCTCGTATCGACCCTTTATACCCAACCAGCCAGCCTTGCGATCGGCGCGTTCAATGGGGTGGCCTCTACCGCGATTGCAGCGTGGGTCTCCGGTGAGCATATCCTGTACATCGGATGTATCCTGCTGACGGTGATCGCGATGGCACGCGTGGTTGCCTCGCTTGGTCTTTCCCCTGATCAAACGCATACCAGCACGCAGAAGCTCGAGCTGGTGTACGAAGTCGGTGCGTTCAGCTACGCCTTTGTGCTTGGCGGAATTGCCGCCTTGACCATTGCGCTGCAAACCACCGCTTCGGTCGAAGTGCTGATGATCGCCAACGCCACCTGCTACGGTGTTGGCATTTGCGCACGCAATGCAGGCCGTCCAACAATCGCGATGGGCCAGCTTTGTCTGGTCTGTTTTCCCATCATGGCCGCGGCGCTTTACATCGGCTCGCTCGCCCTGCTCGCACTTTTCGTGAACATGTTGCTGCTGATCCCGGCGATGGCTTCAATCACTTTGAATGTGTTCAAGGTTCTGCGCGATTCCATCGCTTCAGCGGAAACCAGTGCACGCATGGCCGACAAGATGCAGATCCTTGCTCGTACCGATGTTGTTACAGGACTCGCGAATCGTGCGGGCCTCAACCATGTGATGGTCGAAAGCATGAGGGGCCTGAAGGGCGACCAGCAGATGGCATTGATCTGGATCGACCTGGATCGATTCAAGGAAGTGAATGATTTGCTGGGCCACCCGATCGGCGACAAAGTGTTGGCAGAAGTGGCCAATCGCCTGCGCGAAGTCGTGCCTGAAGGTGCAACCGTAGCGCGCTTCGGCGGCGATGAATTCGTCCTCTACGGCCCGGTCGAAGACCGGAGGGAAGCCGAGCGGCTGGCCAGCGAAATTCATATTGAAGTCATGCGCCCACTAAGGGTTGACGGAAGATCGCTGGATGTGCGGGTCTCGCTCGGCGTTGCGCTGATGCCCGATGATGCAAAAGACATCGAAACGTTGATGCAGCGTTCCGACCTCGCACTCTATCATGCCAAGGTCGCCGGCCGTTCGCAGACCAGCTTCTTCAACCCGAAGATGACGCGCGATCTGGTGCGCCGCCGTGAGATCGAAGACGAGTTGCGCAGTGCAATCATGCGGGACGAACTGTCGATCTACTTCCAGCCGATCATTCATCTGGATACAGGCAAGATCCACACCTTCGAAGCGCTGGTACGCTGGTTCCATCCTGAAAAAGGTGAGCTGCGCCCGGACGAGTTCATTCCCGTAGCTGAAGAAACCGGCGTTATTGTTACACTGGGTAATTGGATTACCGCGCAAGCCGCCAAAGCTTGCGCGCAATGGCCGGAGCATGTCAGCGTTGCGGTAAACCTTTCGCCTATGCAGATCCGCGCTCCGGGGGCAGCTCTGGGCATCATCAACGCCTTGCGCGAAGCAAATCTTGACCCGCACCGGCTCGAACTTGAAGTCACAGAGAGCCTGTTCGTGGATGACAATCATGCCACTGCGGCATTTATGGAAGAGCTCTCGAGCCGCGGCGTCCGTTTCGCGCTTGATGACTTCGGCACGGGGTATTCTTCGCTGGGCTATATCAACAGCTTCCCATTCTCGAAGATCAAGGTCGACCGCAGCTTTGTGTCTGGCCCCAATGTTGGCAAGAAGACCGATGCTATTATTCGCGCAGTGGCCAAGCTTGGCTCGCAACTCGACATGGATATTGTCGCCGAAGGCATCGAGACGATCGATCAGGTCCAATCCGTTCGCGAAGCCGGATGTACGCTGGGGCAAGGTTATTACTTCAGCCGCGCTGTCCCAGATTATCTTGCGGCTATGCTGCTTACGCAGGAAAGCGATGACGATAAGCCTGCGCGCGCAGGCCTGACACACTTCGCCTTTGCGGGCACTTCTTGCAAAACAGCGCAAATTCAACAATTTTGATAGCTCTTATTGCTATTGCGAATAGTTATCAAATATTCAATCGAGTTGCATGCTTTTCGCGGTTGCTTTCGCGCGCGTAGCCGCCTAGGCCTCTGGCAAGTGTCCCGGTGCGAAATCCCCCCGGACGCAGGGGAAACGTGCCAATGTGGCTAGGCAGTTTTTATGCGTCTGATGCATTAATCGCGGAAAGGATTTTCCCTCACCATGGCTCGTAAAAAGATCGCGCTCATCGGCGCCGGCATGATCGGCGGCACGCTCGCCCACCTCGCGGCGAAGAAGGAAATGGGCGATATCGTCCTCTTCGACATCGCGGAAGGCATGCCGCAGGGCAAGGCACTGGATCTGTCGCAATGCGGCCCGATCGAAGGCTTTGACGCGAATATCAAGGGTTCGAACGACTATGCCGACATCGCGGATGCAGATGTAGTGATCGTGACCGCTGGTGTGCCGCGCAAGCCGGGCATGAGCCGTGACGATCTGCTAGGCATCAACCTCAAGGTGATGAAGTCGGTCGGCGAAGGCATCAAGAACAACTGCCCTGACGCATTTGTGATCTGCATCACCAACCCGCTTGATGCGATGGTCTGGGCGCTGCGCGAATTCAGCGGCCTGCCGCACAACAAGGTCGTCGGCATGGCAGGCGTGCTCGACAGCGCGCGCTTTGCGACCTTCCTCGCATGGGAATTCGGATGCTCGGTCAAGGACGTCAACGCATTCGTCCTCGGCGGCCACGGCGACACTATGGTCCCGGTCACCAGCTACACCACGATCAACGGCATTCCGGTGAATGACTATGCTAAGATCAAGGGCGTGCCCGCAGACCGCATTGATGAAATCGTAAAGCGCACGCGCGCAGGCGGCGGCGAAATCGTCCAGCTGCTCGGCAATGGCTCGGCCTATTACGCGCCTGCCACCAGCGCGATCGCGATGGCCGAAGCATACCTCGGCGATCAGAAGCGCATCCTGCCGTGTGCGAGCTATGTCGAAGGCAAATACGGCCTCGACGGGCTCTATGTCGGCGTTCCGACAGTGATCGGCGCAGGCGGCACCGAAGAAGTGATCGAGATCGAACTCAGCGACGAAGAGAAAGCGAATCTCAAGGTCAGCACCGACGCGGTCGAGGAACTGCTCGAGGTGTGCAAGGGGCTTGATAGCAGCCTTGCTTAAGCAGGTTTCCCTTCTTTGCCTCCTCGCGCTGTCCGCATTCCCCGCAGCCGCACGTGAGGTTCATCGTGCGGAAATTGCCGAGGATTTTGCTCCCAATGTCGCGCCCGAGCGGCGTGTCTATTGTTCTGACACACAAGTGGTAACGCTGGCTGACGGAACCAAGTACCGCGCTTGCGTCAATTGGCGCGCACAAAGCAAGTCGCGCCTGATCCGCACCTATGCCGCACTCGAAGGGCCAGATGGCGATACGGATGCCAATGTTGAAATCGCACGCGCGTGTTTCGATCTGGCTGTTGCCAGTCAGAACGATCCCTATCGAACAGCATTCGATGTCAACACTTTTGTCGATGGTGCGCGGGCGCATTTTTCCCTCAGCGCCAAAACCCGCGCGATGATGCGCACCAATGAATACTCTCTGCGCGTCTACGAACGTGGCGTGTGGCTTGGCTGAACCGAATTAGAAAGACGGAGTTTTGTGAATGTCTATCCTCGTCAACAAGGACACCAAGGTCATCACGCAAGGGATGACCGGTAACACAGGTACGTTCCACACAGAGCAAGCTGTCGCTTACGGCACGCAGATGGTGGCAGGTGTTACGCCTGGCAAAGGCGGCACCGAGCATATCGGCATTCCGCAGTTCAACACGGTTGGCGATGCGAAGGCGGCAACCGGCGCGACCGCTTCGTGCATTTACGTGCCGCCTCCGTTCGCGGCGGACGCGATCCTTGAAGCGATCGATGCAGAGATCGAGCTGATCGTTGCCATCACCGAAGGCATTCCGGTGCTCGACATGGTTCGCGTGAAGCGCGCGCTGCAAGGTTCCAAATCGCGCCTGATCGGCCCGAACTGCCCGGGTGTTCTGACACCGGGCGAATGCAAGATCGGCATTATGCCGGGCAGCATCTTCAAAAAGGGCAGCGTCGGCGTTGTCTCACGTTCCGGCACGCTCACTTACGAAGCCGTCCACCAGACAACTATGGTTGGTCTTGGCCAGACCACCGCGGTGGGCATCGGCGGTGACCCCGTGAACGGCACCAACTTCATAGACGTGCTCGACATGTTCCTGGACGATGATGAAACCAAGTCGATCATCATGATCGGCGAGATCGGCGGCAGCGCGGAAGAAGAAGCCGCTGAATTCATCGCCAATGAAGCAAAGAAAGGCCGCAAAAAGCCGATGGTTGGCTTTATTGCTGGCCGCACAGCGCCTCCGGGCCGCCGGATGGGCCATGCTGGCGCAATCGTATCGGGCGGCCAGGGCGGCGCGGATGCCAAGATCGCAGCGATGGAAGCTGCGGGTATCCGCGTATCGCCAAGCCCCAGCGAACTTGGCACAACGCTCGACGCGCTGCTGAAAGAACTGGCTTAACTTTTCCTCCTCCCCGGAGACCGAAATGGGTAACGAAAACCACGAGTTTCTGCCTGAAATGGGCGACCAGGAAGGCCCTCAACAGGGGCCCAGCTGGGGCAATCCGCGCTGGCTGGAAACCGTTGCGGATTCAGGCGCAGACCTGACAGCTGCGCTTGATCCCACGACGCTCAAGGCAGAGGTCAAACAAGCTGCCGCGGCGGCTGGCAAGCCAACTGACCCCAAAGCGGTCGAAAAGGCGGCGAGCCTATCGATAGCGGCGATGACTCTGGTGCGGCTATATCGTGTGCGCGGCCATATGGCGGCGGATCTGGATCCACTTGGTCTGCACAGCCATGAGACACCAAACGACCTAACACTCGATTTTCACGGGCTTGCCGGCAATGAAGATCAGGAAGTCTATGTTGGCGGCGTATTGGGTCTGGAATGGACGACCGTTCGCGAACTCTATGACACTTTGCGCGCGGCCTATTGCGGCAAGGTTGGCCTTGAATACATGCACATTGCCGACACAGAAGAGCGGCGTTTCCTGCAGGACAAGTTCGAAAGCCCGGGTGAAACGATCCAGTTCACCGACGAAGGCAAACGCGCGATCCTGGCCGCTGTGGTTCGCGGCGAGGAATATGAAAATTTCCTCGGCAAGAAATACGTTGGCACCAAGCGTTTCGGCCTGGATGGCGGCGAAGCGATGATCCCTGCCCTGGAGGCGGTGATCAAGCATGGCGGCCAAGCCGGCGTGCGCGAAATCATCTATGGCATGGCGCACCGCGGCCGATTGAACGTGCTCGCCAATGTGATGGCCAAGCCTTACAAGGTGATCTTCCACGAATTTTCCGGCGGTTCTGCCAGCCCGGAAGACGTAGGCGGCTCTGGCGACGTGAAATATCACCTGGGCACCAGCACCGATCGTGAATTTGACGGGATCGAAGTGCATATGAGCCTGGTCCCCAACCCGTCTCACCTTGAAGCGGTTAATCCGGTGGTCCTGGGCAAAGCCCGCGCGCAGCAAGCGATCCGCGGCGATCTGGACAAGCACGAGCAAGTCTTGCCAGTGCTGATCCACGGTGACGCAGCATTCGCAGGGCAAGGCGTGGTGTGGGAAAGCCTGAGCCTTACGGGCATCAACGGTTACAACACTGGCGGTTGCCTGCACTTTATCATCAACAACCAGATCGGTTTTACGACCGCTCCCAAATTCTCGCGCGGATCACCTTACCCGTCTGACGTTGCCAAGGGCGTTCAGGCACCCATCCTGCACGTCAATGGCGATGATCCAGAGGCCGTGACCTTCGCGTGCAAGCTCGCGGTCGATTATCGTCAACGCTTCAAGCGCGATATCGTGATCGACATGTGGTGCTATCGCCGCTTCGGTCATAACGAGGGGGACGAGCCGAAATTTACGCAGCCGTTGATGTATGACGCGATCGGCAAGCACAAAAAGGTCAGCTATCTCTATGCAGAGCGCTTGATTGAAGAAGGCGTGATCGAAAAAGGCTATACGCCTAAATTGCGCGACGACTTCACCGCATTGCTCGACGAAGAGTTTGAAGCAGCCAAAAGCTACAAGGCCAATGAAGCCGACTGGTTCGGCGGACGCTGGGCGGGCCTGAACAAACCGGCCGACCCCGAAGGTTCGCGGCGCAACATTGAAACGGCGATCGAAAAGAAGCTGTTCGACAGTTTGGGCCGAACATTGACGACGATCCCGGATGATCTGAACGCGCACCGCACGCTGCAGCGCGTGATCAAGGGCCGTGCAGACATGTTCGAGAGCGGTGACGGTTTCGACTGGGCGACTGCGGAAGCGCTCGCATTCGGCAGCCTCGTAACCGAAGGATACGGCGTGCGCCTGTCCGGACAGGATTCGGGCCGCGGCACCTTCAGCCAGCGCCACGCAGTCTGGGTCGACCAGAAGACCGAGGACAAATACCTGCCGCTGTGTCAGCTGCCGCATGGCAAGTTCGAAGTCTATGACAGCCCGCTGTCCGAATATGGCGTGCTCGGTTTTGAATATGGCTTTGCCATGGCAGACCCGAAAACACTGGTCCTTTGGGAAGCGCAGTTTGGCGATTTCGCCAATGGTGCACAGATCATGATCGACCAGTTCATCGCGAGCGGCGAAGCCAAATGGTTGCGCGCAAACGGGCTCGTGATGCTGTTGCCGCATGGATATGAAGGTCAAGGGCCAGAGCACAGTTCTGCGCGGCTTGAGCGTTTCCTTCAGCTATGTGCGAATGACAATATCCAGGTCTGCAACATCACAACGCCGGCGAATTACTTCCATGTGCTTCGCCGCCAGATGCATCGCGATTTCCGCAAACCGCTGATCATCATGACGCCCAAGAGCTTGCTGCGCCATCCCCTCGCCAAGAGCAGCGCAGACGAGTTCATGGGAGACCATCACTTCATGCGGATCAAGTCTGACATGACAGATATTGCAGACACGAAGGTAAAGCGTCTGGTACTGTGCAGCGGCAAAGTCGCTTACGATCTAATGCAGAAACGGGACGAGGAAAGGCTCGACGATGTCTCGATCATCCGGATCGAACAATTGTACCCCTTCCCCGGCGATGCGCTTGCGGTGCGCCTCAAGCGTATGAAAAAGCTTGAGGACGTTGTTTGGTGTCAGGAAGAGCCAAAGAACAATGGTTCATGGTTCTTCGTTGATCGGCTGATCGAGCAATCGTTGAGCGATGCTGGTCATCCCGGCTTGCGACCGATCTATGCCGGGCGCGATGCATCCGCTTCGCCAGCGACAGGTCTCGCAAAACGGCATCAGGAACAGCAGGAAGCGCTAATCGCGGAAGCACTGGGCCTGAACAGCAAAACCAATTCCAGTAAGTCTAAGGGCTAAGGACCACATCATGGCCACAGAAGTTACAGTACCAACTCTGGGTGAATCAGTCACCGAAGCGAGCGTTGGCGAATGGCTGAAGCAGCCGGGCGACACGGTAGAGGCCGATGAGCCGATTGTTTCGCTAGAGACAGATAAGGTCGCGGTTGACGTACCTTCGCCTGTCGCGGGTGTGATCGGCGAGCACAAGGTTGCGGTTGGCGACACCGTTGAAGTCGGCGCAGTGATCGCGATCATCGAAGAAGGCTCCGGCGCACCGGCCAAGAAGGCTGAAAGCAAGGAAAGCGCCCCTGCCCCGGCTGCAGCGAAAGAAGATACCTCTGGTAGCAGCGATTCCATCACCATGTCGCCGGCGGTGCGCCGCGCCGTGCTGGAACACGGGGTCGATCCGACGACGATCAAGGGTACCGGCAAGGACGGTCGCTTGACCAAGGAAGATGTTCTGGCCGCAGCGCGCAACAAGCGCGATGGCGAGAGCGCATCTGCACCGGCCGCGGCACCGGCGCCTGCCGCTGCTGTAGCAGCAGGTGATCGCAAAACTGAGCGCGTCAAGATGACACGGATGCGCCAGACCATCGCCAAGCGTTTGAAAGGCGCGCAAGACAATGCCGCGCTGCTGACTACGTTCAATGATGTCGACATGTCGGCGGTGATCGAAGCGCGCAGCAAGTACAAAGACATGTTCGCAAAAAAGCACGATATCCGTCTGGGATTCATGGGCTTTTTCGCGAAAGCCGCATGTCTGGCGCTGAAGGATGTGCCCTCGGTCAACGCCTATATCGAAGGCGATGAGATCGTCTATCACGACTATGTCGACATCTCTGTCGCAGTGTCCGCGCCAAACGGGCTGGTCGTTCCGGTGGTGCGCGAT
>Ga0222714_10004862_pt1 | contig 13025 bp, 6 predicted proteins | sample C33_3DmetaG_FD_165048 | JGI IMG/M metagenome (GOLD analysis project Ga0222714, IMG submission 165048) | Estuarine water microbial communities from San Francisco Bay, California, United States - C33_3D | ecosystem: Environmental > Aquatic > Marine > Unclassified | place: USA: California... | reverse complement strand
GTTGTCGTAGTTGCGTTGCAGCCACTCCGAGTAGCTGCCGCTTCGGTAGAAGTCCTCCGCTGCAGCTCCGTTGTCCGACAGGAAGACGACCAGCGTGTTGTCCAGGACGCCCTCGTCGGAAAGGGCGTCCAGGAGCCGACCGACATGGTGGTCGAGGTTCTCCACCATCGCGGCGTAGAGCTCCATCTTCCTCGACTCGATACGCTGCTCTTCCGCGGACAGCTGCTCCCATGGCGTGATTTCCTCACGACGAGGTGGAAGCGTCCGGTCGCGCGGCACGATGCCCGCGCGCTGGAGGGACTCGAAGCGGAGTTCACGGAGGCGGTCGTACCCCATGTCGTATCGTCCCCGATACCGATCGAGGTATTCGTCCGGGACCTGGAGGGGCCAGTGCGGTGACGTGTAGGCCACCCAGGCGAAGAAGGGGCGCGCCTCCGGGAGCCCGTCCCGGATGAAGCCCAGGAGTCGATCCGTGTACACCTCCGTCGAATAGCCGCCCTCGGGCCAGCTTCCATACGCGCCGTCGTCCCAGTACCTGGAGACGCTGTCCCGGCCGGAGAGCGCGATGTCGCTGAAATGGTCTCCTGCGCCCTGGAGCAGCTGGAAGGAGCGATCGAAGCCCGCAGCCGTCGGCGTGTGCTCCGGTCGGGTGCCCAGGTGCCACTTCCCCACCGAATAGGTCTGGTACCCGACGTCCTGGAGGAGCTTCGGGAAGGGGACGACCCGATCGGACAGGTATCCCTCGTACCCCGGCTCCGCGTCCAGCGGAGGCGGGGCGCCGCCCTGCATGCCCATACCGGCGACGTGGTTGTCGTTGCCGCTGAGGAGCATGGCCCGGGTGGGCGCGCACATGGGGGCCGTGTGGAACTGGGTGAAGCGGACACCCCGGGCGGCCAATGCGTCGATGTTCGGCGTGGAGACGTCCCCGCCGTAGCTGCCCAGGTCCGCGTAGGCCAGGTCGTCGGCGATGATGAGCAGGATGTTCGGCGGGCCCGCGTCGGCTTCCGCGGAGGGAGGCGACGGTGCACACGATGCCATCGCCAGCAGCGCTGTGGCGATCAGAGGGGAAGAGGCGTTCAGGCGCATCGGTCCGGCTCCCTGGGGGCCTGTGGGTCCGCTCAGGCTACGGTGCCGGCGAATCGCCCACAACCTTTGTGCTATGCGCCCGAGACCTCGGCGAGCGTTTCGTCCAGAATGCCCAACGCGAGGTCCACATCGACCTCGTCGGCCACGAGCGGAGGCAGCAGCCGTACCACGCTCTCACCCGCGTCGAGCACCAGCAGACCCTTTCGGAAGGCCGTCTGGACCACGGCCTCGGCCAGCTTCTTCGCCGGGGCTCCGCCCCTGGCTGGATCACAGAGTTCGAGGCCGACCATCAGGCCCAGTCCCCGCACGTCGCCGACCACCTCGTGTCGAGACGCGACGTCCGCCGCCCTGGCGAGGAGGTGCCGGCCGACCCTGGCCGCCTGGTCCACCAGGCCGTTCTCGACGAGCTCCAGCGTCGCGTTCGCGGCCGCGCAGCATACGGGATTGCCGCCGAACGTCGAGCCGTGCGCCCCGCTCTCCCAGAGGTCCACCGTCTCCCGAACCACGATGGCCCCGATGGGCATGCCCGACGCGAGGCCCTTGGCCGTGAGGAGGATGTCGGGCTCCACGCCGGCGTGCTCGCAGGCGAACATACGACCGGTGCGGCCGACGCCGGACTGGATCTCGTCGGCCACGAGAAGAATGCCGTGGCGGTCGCACAGACTCCGGAGGGCCGGAAGGTAGTCGGCCGGCGGGACCACGTATCCGCCTTCCCCCTGGATGGGTTCGACGACGATGGCCGCCACGTCGGAAGGGTCCACCCGCCGGGCGAAGAGGTTCCGCTCGATGGCCGAGACACACGCCAGTTCGCACGAGGGCCAGCTCTTCCCGTACGCGCACCGGAAGCAGTAGCCGTAGGGTACGTGGTGGACGCCGGGGAGCATCGGTCCGAAGCCCTTCCGCTGGAGAGCCTTCGACGACGTGAGGCTCATGGCGCCGTAGCTCCGGCCGTGGAACGCTCCGTCGAAGGCGACGATCTGGGTGCGCCCCGTGGCCCGTCGAGCCAGCTTGATCGCACCGTCGACGGCCTCCGTGCCCGAGTTCGTCAGGAAGACGCGCTTGGGCGTGGGACCGGGTGCGAGTCGAGCCAGCCGGTCCATGAGCTCGGTCATGGCGGGGTAGTAGAAGTCCGTGCCGCAGACGTGCAAGAAGTCCCCGGCGGCACGCTGGATGGCCCCGACCACCGCCGGATGCGCGTGGCCCGTCGACGCAACACCGATCCCCGCCATGAAGTCGATGAACCGGTTCCCGTCGACGTCCTCCACCATGGGTCCCTCGCCCCGGGCCACCACGAGCGGATAGGCCTTGATGTAGCAGGCGCTGGCGAGGGTCGACTCCCGATCGACGATCGCCCGGGCGCGCGGCCCCGGCGGCTCCACGACGATGCGCGGGTAGCCGCGCTCCTGCGCCGCGACGGCGACATCGGACGATGTGCTCAATTCGGGTCTCTCCATGCGGACGGGCATCGACGGATCACGGGTGCCGCACCATGGGCGGAGGATGCCCGAGCAGCAAGTTCCTGTCATGCCCGATCTTGCGCGCGCGGCCCACGCGGGGTGCGATGTGCCGCTCTGGGCCGACAGCCCGACTTCCGCGCTCACCGCCCACCCTTGCGACCGGCGCCCTGGAGCGGTCGGTTGCCACGATGCGCCATCGCCCCGACCAGGAGATCCCGGTGATCTGCATGCCCTCGTGCGCGCCTGCCGGGCGCCTTACCCCACTGCTGTCGTCTCTCGTTGCCTGCTCGGTCCTTCTCGCCCACGCGGCCACGCCCTCGTGGGCCCAGAGCCCGCGCGCCCGAGACCTGGGAGTCCCCTTCGACGGGACGACGGGTCCGTTGAACGCCATTACGGACGTCTCCGGCGTCACGGTGGGTCACACCACGCTCGTTCGTGGGAGCGGCGACAAGGTCATGGGGCAGGGGCCGGTGCGTACGGGCGTGACCGCGGTGTGGCCGCGCGGCAAGGACATGCGTGAGCCCGCCTTCGCGGCGTGGTTCTCCCTCAATGGCGACGGAGAGATGACCGGCACGACATGGGTCGAGGACTCCGGGCTGCTCGAGGGACCGGTCATGATCACGAACACGCTCGGGGTGGGCGTCGTGCACGACGCCGTCGTTCGGTGGGAGGCGCGACGCAGCCTCGAACAGTACGATGGCGACTATCCTGCCTGGGCCGCATCGCTTCCCGTCGTCGCCGAGACCTGGGACGGAACGCTCAACGACATCTTCGGGCTGCACGTGACCACGGAGGACGCGTTCGGCGCCATGGAGGCGGCAGCGTCCGGACCGGTGGTCGAGGGCAACGTGGGCGGCGGCACCGGGATGATCTGTCATCGCTTCAAGGGTGGGATCGGGACGTCTTCGAGGACGGTCGCGGTCGAGGGCGCCCGGTACACGGTGGGCGTCCTCGTCCAGTGCAACTACGGAAGCCGCGAGCAGCTCAGGATCGCCGGCGTTCCGGTGGGCCAGGAGATCCCCGATCTGATGCCGGCGCGCCCGGGCGAGGGGGGCGCGCCCGAGCCCGCGGACGACGGAGCGGATCGCGAGGGCTCCATCATCGTCGTGGTCGCGACCGACGCCCCCCTGCTTCCGCACCAGCTCAAGCGGGTCGCCCGGCGGGTGTCGCTCGGGCTCGGACGACAGGGGAGCACGTCGGGGAACGGCTCCGGCGACATCTTCATCGCCTTCTCGACGGCCAACAGGGACGCCGCCGCGGGACTCACTCCGGTCACGCGCCTCGAGCTCCTCGCCAACGACCATCTCAATCCGGTGTTCGGGGCGACGGTGGAGGCCACCGAGGAGGCGATCGTCAACGCGCTGGTGGCGGCGGAGACGATGACCGGGGCCGACGACGTGACCGTTTACGCGCTCCCGCACGACCGTCTCCGCGAGATCCTGCGCCGTTACGGAAGGCTTTCGGGATGAGGCGATCGACATCGGCGGCCGTGCGCGCCGCCCTCTGCGCCGCCCTGGTCGCGGGAGCGGTCGCCGCGTGTGGATCCCCCAAGACGGGTGGCGAGGCGGAGGCTCCGGCGGATGCGGGGTCGCCGTCGGGCCCGCACGAGGTGGTGCTGGACAAGAACGTGCCCGCCGCGATGCGCGACGGCGTGGTGCTCCGCGCAGACGTGTACCGGCCCGATGCGGAGGGAACGTTCCCGGCGCTGCTGCAGCGCACGCCCTACTCCAAGTACGCCAGCACCTCGCCGGAGACCTTTCGCCGCATCGCATCGCACGGGTACGTGGTCGTGGTCCAGGACACCCGAGGGCGTTACGCCTCCGACGGGGAGGCGATCCCTCACGACGAATCGCACGACGGGTACGATACCGTGGAGTGGGTCGCGAGCCTTCCGTACGTGGACGGCCGCGTAGGGATGTGGGGCGGGAGCTACCTCGCCACCACGCAGCTGACGGCGGCGTCCCTGGCACCGCCCCACCTGGTGGCCATCGCGCCGAGCTCCTCGTACACGAGCCGCTACGACATGGTCTTTCAGGGCGGGGCGTTCTACCTGTCCGACGGCCTGGGCTGGAACCTCGGGCAGGCGGCGGACGTCCGTCGGCGACGCGACGGGGCCACCTTCGAGGAACGTGACGGCCCTGTCGGGCTCACCGACGAGGAGCGGACCCGGATGCGGGAGGAATGGCTCTGGCACCTCCCTCTCGCCTCCATCGACGCCCTGGACATCCGCGAGCTGGCGCCCGGGTACTTCTGGATGCTCGAGCATCCGAGCTACGACGACTTCTGGATTACCTACGACATCGGGCGGCGACACGACCGCTTCGAGGTCCCGGCGCTCCACACCACGGGCTGGTACGACACCCTGCTCAAGGGGACGCTCGAGAACTTCCGTGGCATTCGCGCCCGCGCGGCCACCCCGGACGCTCGGGACGGTCAGCGTCTCATCGTGGGTCCGTGGACGCACTCGAGGCCGACTCTGCGGAGCACGAGCATCGACGGCGTCGAGTACGGCCCCCAGGCCGGGTTCGAGTACGAGCGCCTGCTACTGGACTGGTACGATCACTGGCTGCGTGGCGCGCAGAACGGCGTGATGGGCGGAGCCCCCGTCCGTCTCTTCGTCATGGGCGTCAACGCGTGGCGCGACGAGCAGGAGTGGCCCCTGTCACGCGCCGTTCCGACGCCGTTCTACCTCCATTCGGACGGTACGGCGGCATCGTCGATGGATGGAGGGCGTCTCGACCCGCTCCGGCCGGGAGCGGAGCCGGCGGACAGCTACGTCTACGACCCGAACGATCCGGTGCCCACCGGGGCCATGAGCGGATACTCCCGGTCGCCCGCCGACCCGACCTCCATCGAGTCGCGGCCCGACGTGGCCGTCTACACGAGCGAGCCCCTCACCGAGCCGCTCGAGGTCACCGGGTATGTGGAGCTCGTGCTCGTGGCCTCGTCCTCGGCGCCGGACACGGACTTCACCGGCAAGCTCATCGACGTCGCGCCGGACGGCACCGCGCGCACGCTCACGGACGGGATCGTGCGGGCCCGGTACCGAAACGGCTTCGAGCGCCCCGAGCTGCTTACTCCGGGCGAGCCCGCCGAGCTGCGCATCGACCTGTTGGCGACCAGCAACGTGTTTCTTCCCGGGCATCGCATCCGCATCGAGATCTCCAGCAGCAACTTTCCGCGCTTCGACCGCAATCCGAACACGGGCGAGCCCTTCGGCACGGGCGCCGATGTGCGCACGGCCCGTCAGACCATCCACCACGACGCCGAACGCGCGTCGTACGTCCTGCTTCCCGTGGTACCGGGATCCTGAAGGAAGTGAAGCCATGACGCTCGCAACAAGCTCCGCACGCCCCTCGCTCCTCCCTTCGTCCTTCGCCGTCTGCGCGGCGGGGGTCGCGCTCCTCGCCCTGGCGGTCCCGGTCGCCGCTCAGTCCTTCGACGTGATCATTCGAAACGGCCGGGTGCTCGATGGGTCGGGAAACCCCTACTTCTACGCCGACGTCGGCATCCGGGGCGACGAGATCGTCGCGGTCGGCGATCTGTCCGGAGCCAGCGCGGCGCGCTCCCTCGACGCCGAAGGGCAGTACGTCACGCCCGGCTTCATCGGCCTGCACGAGCACATCGATGGCTCCTTCGGGCCTGGCATCCTGAACGGGCACAACTACGTCACCAACTACACGACCCAGGGCTTCACGACCGCGGTCATCAACTCCGACGGCTTCCCCGGCGTCTGGCCGCTCACCGCCCAGCGCGACTCGCTGGAGAAGGTGGGGCACTCGCTCAACGTGGTTCCGATGGTGGGCCACGGAGCGGTCCGCGAGATGGTCATGGGGACGAAGCCTGAGGAAGTCATGCGCCACGCCACGGAAGCCGAGCTCGAGGAGATGCGCGCGCTGGTGCGGCGGGGCATGGAGGACGGCGCCTTCGGCATGAGCACCGGCCTCGAGTACACGCCCATGCGCTACAGCTCCATGCGCGAGGTGCAGGAGCTGGCGAAGGAGTTGGCGCCCTACGGCGGCTTCTTCCAGGCCCACATGCGCAGCCAGGGGCGCTACTCCAAGTGGCTTCTCCCCACGCACATGGACCACCCGACCCAGACCCACGTGGACTGGATCGACGCCATCGTCGAGATCGTCGACGTGGCGAAGGTGGCGGACATCCCCGTCATGATCGACCACATCCACCCGAAGGGGCCGCGGGAGTGGGGCGTCAGCAAGGCGACGACGGAGATGATCGACCAGGCGTGGGACGACGGGCACCAGGTGTATCTCAACATGCACTCCTACGACGGGTATTCGGCCTACATCACCCTGGTCCCCCGATGGGCGCTCATCCGGGGCGAGGTGCCCGGCCAGAGCGCCGCGGACGACTTCCCGCCGGTGGACTACACGGGCATGCTGGACAACCTTCGCGAGCGCCTGCGCGACCCTGCGACCCGGGAGAAGATTCGCATCGACGCGGAATACGAGACGATCCGGCAGGGTGGAGCGGAGAACCTCCTCATCGTCGACTTCACCGACCAGGCGTATGTCGGAAAGACGCTGGCGCAGGTGGCCGAAGAGCGGGGGGAGGACGTGTTCGACACCATCATCTGGCTCCAGATGACCGGTCTGCCCCAGCCCGGGGGCGTGCTCTGGATGGCGATGGCCGTCGGCATGGTGGACATCGAGGAGTGGATGCGTCAGGACTACACGGCCGTGGCGCTCGACCGGATGTCGGACGATGGCCAGCGCACCAGCAAGTCGACGCACCCCGGGCAGTATGGAACATCGGGACGCCTGCTTCGCGAGTTCGTGTTCGAGCGGGGAACGATCACGCTTCCCCACGCCATCCGGTCGATGACCGGCCTGCCGGCGCAGATCCTCGGGCTCCAGGATCGCGGGCGTATCGCGGTGGGCCAGAAGGCTGACGTCGTCGTGTTCGACCCGGAGACGGTGCGCAGCGACGCCACCTACCTCGACCCCTACGTCTTCCAGGAGGGCATGAACTGGGTGCTGGTCAACGGCCGGTTCGTGGTCGACGAGGCTCGGCCGACCGACGAGCTGCCCGGAATCGTCCTGGAGCGGCAGCGGACGGGCCGCCCCGCGCGTCCGAGGATGGAGGACGGGGAGGGGTAGGTCCGGGGCGACCGACCGAACAAGAAGCTGGCGGGATGGTCGTTGGAAACTAATGTTCGCGTTCCTTTCTTACTTCTGCCGTGCGCGTTTCGCGCTGGGCCAGGTCGCTGCCACGACCCGCGGCGCCGAATCGAGGTCGAGTCCATGAGTCCGGACGAAGCGCGCAGTCTTCTCGAGCTGAGCCCGCTCGCGTCGGAGCTTGAGCTCCAGAACGCGTATCGGTCGATGCTTCGTGTCTGGCATCCTGATCGTTTCCAGGAGGGCTCGCAGCTCCACGAGGCCGCCACGGCGCGTACCCGGCGGCTCATCGAGGCCTTCCGCGTTCTGAGCGAGCGGGGGGTCGGTGCGACCGACGCGGATGCCCCGCCGCCATGCCCCGCTTCTGGACTCGATCCGTACGGCGTGGCTCGCTCACCGCTCCATCTGACCGAGCCGACGCCGGAGAAGACCCGCGGCCGGTACGTCGCTCCGGGCCGCCCCTCGTGGCGGGTGGGGGCCGCCCTGATCGCCGCGTCCGTCGTCACGGTGGTGGGCGTCGGCGTGGCCCTGTCGGTGGCGGAGCGCGAAGCGGCATCGTCAGCCCGTGAGACGCTGGTGCCGAGCCCGGCTGCGGAGGCAGCGGGCGCGACGTCAGCGGTCGGCACGGTGGTGCCTGTCGCACGCTTCTCCATGGCGATCGGCTCCTTCCGTGACCTCCGCCGCGCCCGGGCGCTCGTCGGCGACGTGGCCGCGCGCGCGCCGGAGGTCTGGACGACGATCGCACCGGTGGAGGTGAAGGGTACTGTGTTCTACCGCGTACTGGTGGGCATGAGCGCCGACCTGCCCGAGCTGGAACGGAGCGTCGAACCGCTGCGGACGGCGCTGGGTGAGGATTCCGGGGCGTGGCTGCCGCGGGAAGCGGGTCTGACCTTCTGTGTTTCCGAGTCGGGCTCGCTCGAAGACGCGCGCGCCACCATGGAGCGGGCACGCGAGCTCGGCATCGAGACGTTCGCGCTCGGCGTGGCATCACCTCGGGGAGACGGCGCGGTGCGGGTGTGCGCCGGTTCCTACGAGGGCCCCGAAGAGGGGGCGTACCTGAAGCGGGCACTCGAAGAGGCCGGTTTCGTTGTCGTCCCGCGGGCCCGGTCCGGGGAGCCGCTGGCGCGAGAGCCGAGCGCCTCCTAGGTCCGGGGCCGGGACCGACCGCCAACCGGTCTTGCGGCGAGGGGCGAGGGGCGGGGATGTTACGATCCCCTTCCTCGATCCGGGAAAGCAGCATGTCCCCTCACCGACCGTGCCGTCCGCGCCTCGTTCCCGCGTTCCTTCTTCTCGCGGCCCTGGGCGGGGTTCCGTTGCCCCTCGCCGGTCAAACCGGTCCCGCGGATGCCGCTCTCTTCTCGTCCATGCAGTGGCGGAGTATCGGCCCCTTCCGGGGCGGCCGCTCGGTCGCGTCGACGGGGGTCGTGGGTGACCCGCTCACCTACTACATGGGTACCGTCGGTGGCGGTGTCTGGAAGACCACCGACGCGGGTACCACGTGGAGTAACGTTAGCGACGGGCAGCTCGGGACGTCGTCGGTCGGCGCGATCGCCGTCTCGGAGTCGGATCCGAACGTCGTGTACGTGGGCATGGGCGAGCACCCGATCCGCGGTGTGATGACGTCGCACGGAGACGGCGTGTACCGGTCGACGGACGCCGGGCGGACGTGGTCGCACCTGGGGCTCGAGCGCACGCGCTCCATCTCCCGTATCCGCATCCACCCCCAGGACCCGGACATCGTGTACGTGGCCGCGCAGGGCGCTCCGTACGGCGCGAACCCCGAGCGCGGCATCTACCGCTCGGAGGACGGAGGCGCGTCGTGGGAGCTGATCCTCCACGTGGACGAGGACTCCGGTGCGTCGGACCTCGCCATGGACATGACGAACCCGCGCATCCTCTACGCCTCGTTCTGGGACCACCGCCGGCTGCCCTGGCAGGTTGTGAGCGGAGGTCCCGGAAGCGGCTTCTGGAAGTCCACCGACGGCGGTGACAGCTGGTCCGAGATCAACACGGGCCTTCCCGAGCTCATGGGCAAGACCGCCATCGACGTGTCCCGGGCCAACCCGGACCGCCTCTTCGCGATGGTCGAGGCCGATCCCGGAGGAGGGCTCTTTCGCTCCGATGACGCTGGGCGCTCGTGGCGCCTGGTCAGTGAGGACTGGACGATCCGGGCCCGCGCCTGGTACTACATCGAGGTCTTCGCCGACCCGATGGACGAGGAGACGGTCTACGTCCTGAACGCTCCGATGATGAAGTCGATCGACGGCGGTCGGACGTTCACCAGCGTGCGGGTGCTCCACGGCGATACCCACGACCTCTGGATCAACCCCGACGACAACGACGTCATGATCAACGCCAACGACGGCGGGGCTCACGTCTCGTTCAACGGCGGGACCACCTGGTCGACCCTCGACAACCAGCCGACCGCCCAGTTCTACCGCGTCAACGCGGACAACCGCTTCCCCTACCACGTCTACGGGGGTCAGCAGGACAACTCCTCGGTGGCCATCGCGAGCATGGGGCAGGGTGGCGTGACCTGGAAGGACTGGTACGCGATCGGGGGGTGCGAGAGCGCGCGCCCGGCATTCGATCCGGACGACCCGCGCTTCGTGTACGCCGGCTGCTACATGGGCATCATCAGCGAATACGACCACCGGACGGGGTCGTCCCGCGACGTGGCGGCGTATCCGGTCATGCCGGCGGCGCTGCAGGGCCGCGAGATGAGGTACCGCTACAACTGGAGCGCGCCGATCATCGTCTCGGCCCATGATCCGAGCGTCATCTACCACGCTTCGAACCACGTGGTACGCTCGCGCGACCGCGGCATGTCGTGGGACGAGATCAGCCCGGACCTCACGCGCGACGACGACGCGAAGCAGGGATACGGAGGCGGCCCCATCACCAACGAGGGCGCCGGAGGGGAGATCTACGGGACCATCTACGCGTTCACGGAGTCGCCCCACGCCGCGGGGACCATCTGGACGGGCAGCGACGACGGCCTGATCCACCTCACCCGGGACGACGGAGCAACCTGGGAGAACGTCACGCCCGACGGCCTCGGCGAGGTGATGGTCAACGAGATCACTGTCTCGCCCCACGACCCCGCCACGGCCTACGCGGCGGTGAGCCGCTACAAGTTCAACGACTTCACGCCCATGGCGTACGTGACCCGCGACTTCGGGCGGAGCTGGACGGAGATCATCGACGGCCTCGGTGACGACGCCTGGGTGCATGTGGTGCGCGAGGATCCCAGGACGCCCGGGCTCCTGTATGCGGGTACCGAGACTGGGGTGTACGTCTCCTTCGACGCGGGCGACAGCTGGCAGTCTCTCCAGCTCAACCTGCCGAACACGCCCATCAACGACCTGATGGTCCACGAACGTGAGAACGACCTGATCGCCGCGACGTCGGGCCGCTCGTTCTGGATCCTCGACGACCTGTCCCCGCTGCAGCAGGCGAGGGACGTCGCGGCCGGCCGGACCGGGAGCGAGCACGCTCTCTTCCAGCCCCGGCACGCCTACCGTCTCGCGGGCGGAGGCGGGTTCGGCGGAGGAGGCGGGGGGCAGAACCCGCCGCCCGGTGCGATCCTCGACTTCGTGCTCGGGGAGATCGAGGAGGGACAGGAGGTGCGCGTGGAGGTCCGCACGGAGGCGGGCGACCTGGTGCGCACCCTCTCGACGGAGCCGGACGAGGACGTCAGCCCCGCCGCGCGGCCGCTCCAGGTGCGCCCCGGCCACAACCGCATCACCTGGGACCTCCGGCACGAATCGATTCCGAACATTCCCGGCGCGTACGTGTTCGGCTCGCTCGCGGGCCGACGGGTGGTGCCGGGCACGTACGACGTCCGGCTGGTGGTCGGCGACTGGATGATGGACCGTCGCCTGGACGTTCGTATGGACCCGCGGGTGGATGCGACCATGGCCGACTACCTCGAGCAGGACGCCTTCGTCGCGGGGGTCGCGGCCGAGCTGACCGCCATCCACGACGCCGTCAGGCGCAACAATGAGGTGCGCGGCCAGATCGAATCGCTCCTCGAGCGCATCGCGGGCGAGGAGGCGGCCTTCGAGGTCACGGAGGCGGGCGAGGTGCTGTCGGGCGACCTCGAGACGGTCGCGGACTCGCTCTACCAGAGGCGTGTCGTGGACGGCCAGACCGTCATCAACTTTCCGTCGCGACTCAAGTTCCAGTACGTCTTCCTGCACGGCAACGCGGACGGCGCGGAGGCTGGCGTGAGCATGGGCTCGCGCGACGTGCTGGGCGACCTGCGGGCGCGCTGGACGGTGCACCAGGCCACGAACGACGAACTGCTGGGGCCGCGGCTGGACGCGTTCAACCGGCTCGCGGCCGAGGCGGGCTTCAGCGTGATCATCGCGCCGCCGAGGCCTCGACGGCCGATCTCGTAGGGACTGCGGGAAGCGAGGTGCCGGGGGGGCGGGCCCGATCGGGGTCCGCCCCCCCGCGCGTCAGCGCCCCAGGAACGCCCCCACCCGACGAAAACCCTCCTCGATCCGGTCGAGGTCGTGCACCAGGGGTCCGTACGAGACCCGGATCCCGTTCTTCAGCGACGGCCCGAATCCGCCCCCGGGCACGAAGATGACACCGGTGACCGGCAGCACCTCGCGCACGAACGCATCGCCGTCGCGGCCGACGTCCACGACCGTGTAGAGGCCTCCCTGCGGCTCCAGGCAGCGCATGCCGAGGTGGCGATGGACACAGGCCACCGTGTGTTCCGCGGCGCGACGGTACAACTCGTTCGTCTCGGCCATGTAGCTGGCGAGCGAACCCTCGGCGAGCGCCTGCTCGAGGTAGACCGCGAGGGCGTATTGGTGCACGGTGTCCGGGCAGAGCGCCGTACTCTGCTGCACGACTTCGAGCCCGTCGATCACGTTGGGCGCGGCTTCGATCCATCCGAGCCGCCGACCGAGCCCCCGGCACCACTTCGAGTTCGAATGCAGACGGATCAGGTTCGGGTGCTCGGCCGGACTCGCCGAGAAGTGCCGGGGCACCGGTTCCGCGAAGCACTGCGCCCGGTAGGCGAAGTCGACGGCCACGAAGCAGTCGGCCCGCGCCGCCATTTCCAGCAGGTCGAAGAAGACGTCGTCGCGGATGAGCCTGCTGGTCGGGTTGTCCGGAGAAGAGAAAAGGACGAGCCGGGGCGCGTGCTCGTCGAGCACCTTCGCGAAGCCGTCGAGGACCGCGCCCGCATCGGGCATGTACGTCCACGACGCGGCATCGAAGACGGGGAGCCAGACGATCTCCACGCCCTCCGGACCGAGATCGAGCTGAGGGCCGTAGTTCGCGTAGGAGGGATCGAAGAGGACGACGCAGTCGCCGGGGTCGAGGA
>Ga0222714_10004861_pt1 | contig 13028 bp, 9 predicted proteins | sample C33_3DmetaG_FD_165048 | JGI IMG/M metagenome (GOLD analysis project Ga0222714, IMG submission 165048) | Estuarine water microbial communities from San Francisco Bay, California, United States - C33_3D | ecosystem: Environmental > Aquatic > Marine > Unclassified | place: USA: California... | reverse complement strand
GATGGTCGTACGGCCGGCAGGCGTCGATGATGGCCTTGGAGTTGTACGGCGCATCGTAGCGGTAGGCGACGAACATCGGATCGTTCTTCGAACCCATGCCGCGCTGGATGATGTCGATGTCGGTGACCGGATCGCTGCGCGTGGCCACCGCCCACATCACTTCCTGCAGGTTCGAGGGATCGATGTCCTCGTCGACGACCACGGTGTAGCGCGACATGTAGGCGCCGACGCCGCACTGGTTGAGGATGTGGCCGGCCTGGCGCGCGTGGCCGGCATAACGCTGCTTGATCGCCACCACGTTGAACATGCGCGCGCCGCCGATTTCGTGCGCCCACACGCTGGCGACGTCGGGCACGCCGGCAGCGAGCAGCGCATCGAACAGCAGTGCCGAGCGCATCACCGCCTTGGAATACGAATAATCGTTGGGCGGTTTCGCCGGCGGGCTGCCGACGATGATGGGATCGTTGCGGTAATACACGCGTTCTATGGTCACCACCGGGGCAGTGCCTTCCTTGCCCGGGTAATAACCGTGGAATTCACCGAACGGCCCCTCGGTCCTGACGTCGCCGGGATGGCACCAGCCTTCGAGCACGATTTCCGCTGCGGCGGGCATCGGCAGCCCGGTCAGTTCACCGTGTACCACGGACACCGGCTCGCCGAGGATGGCGCCGATGTAGTTGTACTCGCACATGCCGAAAGGCACTTCGATGCCGGAGATCAGGTAGCCCAGCGGATCGCAGCCGATGACGATGGCCACCGGGAAGGGTTTGCCGGCTTTCATGTACTTGTCGTACTGGATGGCGCCGTGCTTGCCAGGAATCATGTCGAGGCCGACATGGTTTTTGTCGAAGGCCTGCACGCGGTAGGTGCCGACGTTGACCCAGTCGGAATCGAAGTCCTTCGTCACCACGCAGCAGCCGGTACCGATGTAGGGGCCGCCGTCCATCTCGTGCCACAGCGGCGACGGGAAGATGTTGATGTCGACGTCCTTGCCGGCCTGGATGTTCTCGAACACCGGACCGGTCTCGGCCGGCACCGGATCGTACTTAGTCGCTTCCGCCTGCCAGCCCTTGGGTTTGCCGCGCAGGTTCTGCACCAGCTGGTGGTGGTTGCGCTCCACCGGCAGGCGCAGGATTGACGACAGGCGCGCCGGGCTCGCGGTGCTGCAGGTCAGCACGCGAAAACCCTTGGGGTAGCCCTTGATATCGTCGAACAGCAGCGCCGGCGCAGCGTCGATCTTGACGTTGAGTTCGCTGATCGCGCCGAGCTCGAGCTTGGCGTCGGCGCCGGGCACGTCCTTCAGTTCGCCCAGCTTGCGCGCGGTATCGAGCCAGGCGCGCAGATCCAGGGGATTTCCGGCAGGACGTTTCGCCATGGTCAGCCCTTGCGTTTTTTCGCCGCCAGTTTCACGGCCTTGATGATTTCAGTATAGGCCGCGCAGCGGCAGAGGTTGCCCGACAGGTAATGGCGGATCTGCTCTTCGCTCGGCGCGGGATGTTCGTCTAGCAGCTGCCGCGTCATCAGCACGAAGCCCGGGGTGCAGAAGCCGCACTGGAAGGCGCCGGTTTCAATGAAGGCCTGCTGCACGGCATCGAGTTCGCCGTCCGGCTGCGCTTCCTCGACGGTGCGCACGTCGGCGCCATCGACCAGCGTCGCCATGGTCAGGCAGCCCGACACCGCGGCGCCGTTGACGATCACCGTGCAGCAGCCGCACAGGCCCTGGGCGCAGCTCTCGCGCGCGCCGTAGAGGCCCTGGCCCTGCAGCAGTTCGACCAGGTTCTGGTGGTTGCCGGCATGCGCGGTCACCGCGCGGCCGTTCAGCGTGAAGGTAATGTTTTTGTGCGTGGTGCTCATGTTCGTTTTGGCCATGGCTCAGTCTTCCAGCGGCTTGCCCGCATTCTTGCGCAGGCCGCGATACACCGCTTCCGCGGTCAGCGGCAGGCTGGTCAGCCGCACGCCCACCGCATCGTCGATGGCGCTGGCGATCGCCGGCGACACGCCGAAGGTGCCGCTCTCGCCGACACCCTTGGCGCCGAAGGGTCCGGTCTGCTGCACCATGTCCACCGCTTCGTTCTCCATCAGCGGCGGCACGTCGCGGATGCCCGGGATCTTGTAATCGGCGAGCGAGGCGTTGGTCACCTGGCCGCCGTCGATGTTCATGCACTCCGACAGCGTGAAGCCCAGCTGCATGATGGTGGCGCCGGAAATCTGGGTCTCGACGATCGCCGGATTCACCGGGCGGCCGACGTCAACCAGGTTGACCAGCCGCGTAACCTTGAATTCGCCGGTCTCGGTGTCGACCTCGACCTCGGCTCCGGTGGCGCCGATCATCCAGAACGGCGTCGCATCCGGCGTCTGGCCGGTGCCCGGCTCCGGCGGCGTGTACGGCGGGATGAAGCTGCCGATGCCGACGATGTTGCCGGCCTGCATGCCGTATTTTTTGCGGAAGATGTCGGGAATCGGCGTGGTTTCCGCCGACAGGCCGACGTCGCGCGCCAGCTGCAGCAGCTTGTCGCGCGCGTCCTCCGCGGCATTCTTCACCGCGTGACCCATGTGGTAGGTCGAGCGCGAACCCAGCGTCGCCATGTCGTAGGGCGTGACGTCGGTGTCGGGATGCACCACGCTCACCCGCTCCACCGGGATGCACAGCGCCTCGGCGGCAAACTGCGCCATCGCGGTGTCCGAACCCTGGCCCATGTCCACCGTGCTGCAGTAGACGATGCAGCTGCCGTCGGCACTGAGGTTGACGATGGCCACCGAAGTCGTCGGCGAAATGCTCGCCTTGAAGCCGATGGCGATGCCGCGGCCGCGGCGGATGCTGCCGCTGCCTTTGTCGAAGGGTTTGTCCCAGGCCATGCGGCTCGCCAGGCGCTCCAGCACTTTTTCGATGCCGGCATCGCGCATCAGTGTGCCGGTGGCCTGCGGCCGGCCTTCGCGCAGGATGTTTTTCCGGCGCATCTCCAGCGGATCGATTTTCAGTGCCTTCGCGATCATGTCGGTGTGGCTCTCGTAGGCCCACACCAGTTGCGGAATGCCGAAGCCGCGCAGCGCGCCGGCCGGCGTCAGGTTAGTGTACAGCGAATAGGAATCGATGGCGACATGCTCGATGTCGTACGGCCCCGGCGCGGTAAAGCCGGATTTCTGGGTGATGCGCGGCCCGATGTCGGCATAGGCACCACCGTTCCACCACACCTCGCATTCGCGGGCGGTGATTTTTCCGTCTTTGCTGACGCCGCTCTTGATGCGCAGCGTGGTCGCATGCTTGGTCAGGGTGTAGAACTGCTCTTCCATGGTCAGCGCGATTTTCACCGGCCGCGCGGCAATCAGCGCCGCCGCCGCGGCCAGCGCTTCGAGCTTGATGTAGAGCTTGGCGCCGAAACCGCCGCCCAGGTACGGCACCTTGACCCTGACCTTGTTCTCCGGCCAGCCGAGCAGGCGCGCGATCTCGATGCGCACGAAGGACGGGCTTTGCGAGGCGGTGTGGATCACCAGCTGGTTCGGCGCCGGGTCGGCGACGGTGACGAAGGGCTCCAGCGGCAGGTGCAGCACTTGCTGGGTGCGGAAGCTGTGCTCGAAGACGTGGTCGGCTGCGGCAAATGCCTGCTGCGCATCGCCGCGGCGCAGGTGGAAATCGAGCGCGACATTGGTATCGCGTTTGTCCTTCAGGTGCTTGAGGTCGGGAAAGGTGCCGGCCGGCTTCAGCATCTCGTGCACCACGGCTTTCGAGGTCATCGCCTCGACCTCGTCGAACACCGCGGGCAGTTCTTCGTAATCGGCCGCGATCATCTGCGCCGCGGCCTCCGCGACATGCGGGTCGGCAGCCAGCACCAGCGCCACCGGTTCGCCGACGTAATGCACCTTGTCGATCGCCAGCACCGGCTGGTCGTGGAAAGCCGGGCCGTAATACGGTTCTGGAATCAGCTTGCAGATGTCGGCCGAGGTGTACACCGCGTATACGCCCGGCAGTTCGCGCGCGGCGGAGACGTCGACAGACTTGATCCGCGCATGGGCGACCGTGCTGCGGAAAATTTTTCCGTAGAGCATGCCCGGCAGGCGCAGGTTGTGCACGTATTCCGCGCGGCCGGTGACCTTGGCGCGGCCTTCGACACGCGGTAGCGACTGTCCGAATGCAGCGCCGCTGTTGTTTTTGCCCAGTATGGTTGTCAAATCATTTACTCCGTCATCGGGTCAGGCCGTCAGCGCCTTGCGTACGGCGCGGCCCGCGTAAACCCGCAGCAGTTCTTTCTTGTAGGCCGCCGAGCCATGCGCGTCTGCGTTCAACTCGGCTTCCGCGGCAGCGGCCTCGCCGGCGCGCGCAAGCACGGCATCATCGACGGCTGCGCCGCGCAGAACCGCTTCTGCCTCCGCGAGGCGCAGCGGCTTCTCGGTGGCGGCGCTGATGACGACGCGCGCGTCCTCGATCACCCGGCCGTCGGTCAGCAATGACACCGCGATGCCCAGCGTCGGCCAGTCGTCGGCCGCGCGCGTGGTCAGTTTGACGTAGGCCGAGCGCCGGCCGGCCTGCGAGGGCACGATGACCTCGCTGATCAGTTCGTTCTTCGCCAGCGCGGTTTCGTAATAACCGGTGTAGAGGTCGGCAACCGCCAGCGTGCGTGACCCCGCAGCCGCGGCAGTGACCACCTGCGCGTCCAGCGCCATCAGCACCGGCGGCAGGTCCATGTGCGGATCGCCGTGCGCCAGGTGCCCGCCCAGCGTGGCAACGTTGCGCACGCGCACGTTGGACAGCGTCTTCAGGGTTTCGATGATCACCGGCGCGCGGGTTTTGACCATCCGCGCGCGGCCCAGCGCGCTCAGCGTGGTCAGCGCGCCTATGCTCAGCCCGCCGTCTTCGGCGCCCTTCACTTTCGAGTAGCGCGCCTCGACGCCGCGCAGGCTGACGAGCCGCGTCGGCTGGAACACGCCCGCCTTCATCATCAGCATCAGCGCCGTGCCGCCGCCGAAGGCGCGCACTGAAGGATCATCGCCGTCGAGCAGCTTCAGCGCCGCCTTCAGCGTGCGCGGTTCAGCCAGTTCGAAGGGAATCATGCCGCCCCTCCCGCTGCGGCCGGCTCGAATGCCGCGCGCAGGTTTTTCGCAAACTGTTTTTCCATGTCCTTGGCCTTGGATTTCAGCACCGGCTGGCCGATGCTGCCGAGCTTGCCGGTCAGCGCGGTGTCTATTTCATACTGGATCACGGTCGTGTCGCCCGCCTCCACCAGCTGCGTCGAAGAGGTGGCCGTCAGCCGGCCGACCAGCCCCAGCGGCGCACCCTCGATTTTCGCCGCAATCCTCTCCGGCGCCGTCATTTCGGTCAGCTCCACAGTTACCTTGAACTTGAACGTCATGTAGGCAACCTTGGTCTCAAGCACGGCATCAAAACGCCTGTCGTCCAGCGGCACCAGGTCGCGCACGCCGTCGATGCAGGATGCAAAAAAATGGATGTCCTGCAGTGTCGCGAATACCGCGGCACGCGGCGCGCCGACTGCAATCTCCCCGCTGAATTTCATTGTATTGAACCGAAACGAAAGCGGCCTACTGTAACGGCAGCACGAGTGAAAATCAATGCGCGCAGACGTTTGCACGGACGAAAAAAACCCCGGCGCCTTGCGGCGACGGGGGTTCTGTCGATGGCCTCGCGCGGACGCGATGCACCGTCCGCGATCAGCGCGTGCGGCCGGCTCCGGCACCGCGACGGTTGTCGGAACGGAAACCGCCGCGCGACGGCGGCGCGCCGCGGCGTGCTGGCGGACGGCCGCTGCGCGGAGCGGAGTCGGTGCGCACGGGATTTTTCGCTTCGAATCCCGGCACCGTCCAGCGCTCGATGGCGCGCCCGATGTAACGCTCGATCTGTTTCAGCTGGCGCACGTCCTCCGAGGACGCGAACGAAATCGCGGTGCCGGTGGCGCCGGCACGGCCGGTACGGCCGATGCGATGCACGTAGTCCTCGGCCACTTTCGGCAGGTCGTAATTGAACACATGCGAAATGCTGGCGACGTCGATGCCGCGCGCGGCGACGTCGGTAGCCACCAGCACCTTCACCGCGCCGCTGCGCAGGCGTGCAAGAGTGCGGTTGCGTTGCGACTGGTTCATGTTGCCGTGCAGCGCCGCGGCTTCATGCCCGGCGTGGAACAGCTTGTCGGCCAGGCGATCGGCGCCGTGCTTGGTCGCCGTAAAGACGATGGACTGCGCATTGCATTCTTCCGAACGCAGCACGTGGTCGAGCAGGCGGTGCTTGTGGCTGCCGTCGTCGACATAATGCAGGCGTTGCTCGATATTCTCGTGCTCCAGTTTGGGCGCCGCGACGGAGATCAATTTGGGATCACGCAGCAGTTCGCGGCCGAGCTTGGCGATGTTGCCGTCGAGCGTCGCCGAGAACAGCATGGTCTGGCGCGTCGCCGGGGTTTTCGCCGCGATGCGCTTGACCGGCTCGATGAAGCCCATGTCGAGCATGCGGTCGGCCTCGTCCAGCACCAGCAGCTCGAGGCGCGAAAAATCAACCTTGCCCTGGTCGATGAAGTCGATCAGCCGGCCCGGCGTCGCCACCAGCACGTCAAGCGACTGCTCGAGCATGCGGCGCTGTTTCGGGTACGGCATGCCGCCGAGCACGGTGCCGGTGCGCATGTGGCGCATGAACTTGCAGTACTTGTCGACCGCGGCCGTCACCTGCATGGCGAGTTCGCGCGTCGGCGTCAGCACCAGCACGCGCGGACCGCGGCCGTGCCGCGCCGGGGCCAGCGCCAGGCGCTGCAGCGCGGGCAGCACGAAAGCAGCGGTTTTTCCGGTGCCGGTCGGCGCCGAAACCATCAGGTCGAAGCCGGTCAGCGCGATCGGTATCGATTGCGCCTGCACGGGAGTGGGTTCGGTATAACCCGCGGCGGCCAGAGCCTGCACCAGGGCGGGATTCAGATTCAATGAAGCAAAAGACATGATTGATTACTTTCAAAAAGCACAACGACTGCACAACCGCACACAGCCAGGCGCAGACGGAATCAATCCGCTGCCGCAGGGCTGACGGTTCTACAGCTATATACGCGCAGGAAATGCCACTGCTGTGAGGCAGGCCGCGACTGAATCGCGGCTGCGGCCACCGGCGCACGGGTATCGTCGCTAACCGTGGCGGAAGCAGCTATTCGGAGAAGGGAGCTGAAATCGAAGGGGTCAGGGACAGATGCATCCTGAAGCGTAAACCGGATACTGCCGCTTCAAGGTGCGCGCAATATACCCGTAAGTGCCGGAAATAGCGAACCTTTTTCCCGGCAAACGCACCGGCGCAGGGCGCTACCCCCTTCGCGGCGGCCGGGAAAAAGTCCGGTAATTCAAGGCAATAGCATGTCGCGCATGCTACAATCCGCCCCTTTTTTCGAAGGCCCCACCCGTGTCCGTCACCGAGCAACGCCCGCTGCGCAACATCGCCATCATCGCCCACGTCGATCATGGCAAGACCACGCTGGTCGACAAACTGCTGCGCCAGTCCGGCACCTTCGCCGCGCACGAGCAGATCGCCGAGCGCGTGATGGATTCGAACGACCTCGAGCGCGAGCGCGGCATCACCATCCTCGCCAAGAACTGCGCGGTGACCTGGAAAGGCACGCTGATCAACATCGTCGACACCCCCGGCCATGCCGACTTCGGCGGCGAAGTCGAACGCGTGCTGTCGATGGTCGACGGCGTACTGCTGCTGGTCGATGCCGTCGAGGGCCCGATGCCGCAGACGCGTTTCGTCACGCGCAAGGCGCTGGCGCTGGGCCTGAAGCCCATCGTCGTGGTCAACAAGGTGGACCGCCCCGGCGCGCGCGCCGACTGGGTGGTCAACCAGACCTTTGATCTGTTCGACAAGCTCGGCGCCACTGAAGCGCAGCTCGATTTCCCCGTGGTCTACGCCTCGGCGCTGAACGGTTATGCCGGCAACGATCCGGATGTCCGCGAAGGCACGCTGGAGCCGCTGTTTGAAGCGATCCTCAAATACGTTCCGATGCGCGAGGACGATCCCGACGGCCCGCTGCAACTGCAGATCTGCTCGCTGGATTACTCGAGCTACGTCGGCAAGATCGGCATCGGCCGCGTCAACCGCGGCCGCATCCGTCCCGGCCAGCAGGTCGCCGTACTCAAGGGCCCGGACTCGACGCCGGCCACGGCCAAGGTCAACCAGGTGCTAGGCTTCCGCGGTCTCGAACGCGTGCAGATCAGCGAAGCCCAGGCCGGCGACATCGTGCTGGTCAACGGCATCGACGAAGTCGGTATCGGCATCACGCTGGCCGATCCCGAAAAACCCGAAGCCCTGCCGATGCTGAAAGTCGACGAGCCGACGCTGACCATGAATTTCCAGGTCAACACCTCCCCGCTCGCCGGCCGCGAAGGCAAATATGTCACCAGCCGCCAGCTGCGCGAACGCCTGCAGCGCGAAGTGATGAGCAACGTCGCGCTGAAAGTCGTCGAAACCGCCGACGCCGACGTGTTCGAGGTGTCGGGGCGCGGCGAACTGCACCTGACCATCCTGCTCGAAAACATGCGCCGCGAGGGTTACGAACTCGCGGTGTCGCGCCCGCGCGTGGTGATCCGCGAAGTCAATGGCGAGAAGCAGGAGCCGTACGAAATGCTGACGGTGGACGTCGATGAAACCAACCAGGGTGCGGTGATGGAAGCGCTGGGCGCGCGCCGCGGTGACCTGCAGGACATGCAGCCCGACGGCAAGGGGCGCGTGCGCCTCGATTACCGCATCCCGGCGCGCGGCCTGATCGGTTTCCAGTCCGACTTCCTGACCATGACCCGCGGCACAGGCATCATGAGCCACGTCTTCGACGACTACGGCCCGATGAAGCCCGACATGGAAGAACGCCGCAACGGCGTGCTGATCTCCGCCGAAGACGGCAATGCCGTCGCCTACGCGCTGTGGAAGCTGCAGGAGCGCGGCCGCATGTTCGTCAGCCCCGGAGATCCGCTCTACGAAGGCATCGTCATCGGCATCCACAGCCGCGACAACGACCTCGTCGTCAACCCGATCAAGGGCAAGCAGCTCACCAACGTGCGCGCCTCGGGCACCGACGAAGCGGTGCGCCTGGTGCCGCCGATCCAGGTCACTCTGGAATCGGCGATCGAATTCATCGCCGACGACGAACTGGTCGAGATCACGCCGAAGTCGATACGCATCCGCAAGCGCCACCTCAAGGAACACGAGCGCAAGAAGGCCAGCCGTTCGGATCAGGCCAACGCCGCCTGAGCATGAACGACGCAGCACCGGGAGCCGACACGCCCTACGCACTGCTCGGCGGCGACGCCGGCGTGCGGCGGCTGGTCGATACCTTCTACGACCTGATAGACGCTGTGCCGGAATACCACGGCATCCGCAAGCTGCACCCGCAGGATCTCGCCGGCTCGCGCGAAAAACTCTACCTGTTTCTTTCGGGCTGGCTGGGCGGCCCGCCACTGTACGTCGAGAAACACGGACATCCGATGCTGCGTGCGCGCCACCTGCCTTTCGCCATCGGCATCGCCGAACGCGATGCCTGGCTGGCCTGCATGCTGCAGGCGATGGAGGACAGCGGCGTGGAAGAACCTTTGCGCGCCGCGCTGCTGAAAGCCTTTTTCGGCACCGCCGACTGGATGCGCAACCGCCCCGAAGCAGGCGCCCGCTGATTGCGCTCCGGCCGGAGCGAAATCACGAAACCGGGGAAAAGTCGTAGAATTCCCCGGTGCAGAAGTCAAAAACAGATCCCGCCGTACAGACCCGGGCGGGCAAACTCTTCACCCGTCTCTGGCAAGGCATCACCGCGCACGGCCGCACACTGCGCGAACGCCGCCAGCAGCAATGGCTGGCGCAGGCCGCCGAAACCCTTTATTCGGAACTCGGGGAAGCGTCGGGCGTCTCCGTCGCCCGGCGCATGCTCGACCGCTACGCGGCGCTGCCGGCGGAAGGCAAGCTCGACTTCCTGCACCTGCTGGCGACCGAATTTTCGACGGATGCCGCAAGAGTCGACGCCGCGATCCGCGACTACCAGGCCCGCCCCGATGCGACGACGGCGCAGCAACTGCACCGCGCCAGCGAATCACGGCGCCAGGAACTGCTGCGCCGCCTGAACTTCGCGCCCAGCGGCACCGCGGGCCTGCTGCGCATGCGCGAAGACGTGCTGCGCTGGCTGCCCGAACATCCTGAACTCGCCGAAGTCGACGCCGACTTCGAACACCTGTTCCATTCCTGGTTCAACCGCGGTTTCCTGCAGATGCGCCCGATCGACTGGCACACGCCGGCCGTGGTGCTCGAAAAAATCATCCGCTACGAGGCGGTGCATGAAATTTCGGGTTGGAGCGACCTGCGCCGCCGGCTCGATCCGCCGGACCGCCGCTGTTTCGCGTTTTTCCATCCGACGCTGACCGACGAACCGCTGATTTTCGTCGAGGTCGCGCTGACCCATGACATCCCCGATGCCATCGCGCCGCTGCTCGCCGACGGCCGCATGCCGATCAGCGCGAAATCCGCCCGCACCGCGGTGTTCTACTCGATTTCGAACTGCCAGCCCGGACTGAAAGGCGTGTCCTTCGGCAATTTCCTGATCAAGCAGGTCGCCGAGGAACTGATGCGCGAACTGCCGCGGCTGCGCAGCTTCGTCACGCTGTCGCCGGTGCCGGGTTTCGTGTCATGGCTGAAACGCACGTATCCGCAGGTCCCGGTGCTCGACGACCTGGCGCGTCCGCAGTGGCATGCCGATGCGGCGCTTGCCGCGCGCATGCAGCCGGAACTGCAGGCACTGGTCGCCGAATACCTGCTCGAAGCGAAAAACACCAGGGGCCGCCCGGCCGATCCGGTCGCGCGTTTCCACCTCGGCAACGGCGCCGGCATCGAATACGTGCGCTGGCTGGGCGACGTCTCCGCCAAGGGCCTGCGCAACGGCGCCGGCTTCATGGTGAATTACCTCTACGACCTCGATAACGTGGTCGCCAACCACGAAGCCCACGTCAAACACGGCACCATCTTCGCAGCACACCGCGTGCGCAAACTACGCCCCGAAGGAAGTCCCCTTGGGGGACGCCCCGCAGGAAGCCCCGAAAAATCCGGCGCCTGATCAGCGTTTGTTGCCGAGCAGCGTCTTGCGGCACTTGCGCGCGCCGCAATAACAGGGATGTTCGCGCTTCTGCTTGGCGGTGTGGCGCTCTTCCAGCACCAGGTTGTAGTCGTACGACAGTTCCTCGCCGCGCCTGATCGCGCGCACTGCGTCGATGAACACGCGGCCGTCTTCCTCGTTCGCTTCGCAGTTGGGCGCGCAGGAATGGTTGATCCAGCGCGCCGGCCCGCCGCGTTTCGTGGCGTCGATCACCACCTTGTCATTGGCCGCGAACAGCATGGTGTGCGAGGACCCGTCATGCAGATCGCCGTAGAGACGGTCGGCTTTCGCATGCGTCATGCGCTCACCGGTGTATTCAAGGATGCGCGCGCCTTTCGCGATCGCCGTGACCGCAAACACACCACGGCCGTGAATCGGAGAATTGCGCACCGCGACGCGCGGTTTCGCTATTTTTTTGGCCTTGGCTTTTTTTACTAACCCTTTGTTTTTAAGCGTTTTTTTTACATTTTTCCGGGTATTGCCGGATTTTTTCTTCTGGCTCATCGCTTGCGGGGTACCTGGGTAGTGATTGAAGGTTTGAGAAAGGTGAAATCGCAGCCCTCGTCGGCCTGCGTGATCTGTTCCATGAACAGTTTGCGGTAGCCGCGGGTATCGTCGACACGCGGTTTCGGCAGTTTGAATTTTTTGCGCCGCGCCGCGAGCTCGGCGTCGCTGACCAGCAGTTCCAGTCTGCGCGCCGGCACGTCGAGGCGGATGCGGTCGCCGTTTTGCACCAGCGCCAGCGCGCCGCCCATCGCCGACTCCGGCGTCACGTGCAGCACGATGGCGCCGAAGGCGGTGCCGCTCATGCGCGCATCCGAAATCCGCACCATGTCCTTGACGCCCTTGGCCGCGAGTTTTTTCGGGATCGGCAGGTAGCCGGCCTCCGGCATGCCCGGCGCACCCTTGGGTCCGGCATTCTTCAGTACCAATATGTCATCGGCGCGCACGTCGAGTTTCGGATCGTCGACGCGTTCAGCCATGTCCGGCAGCGATTCGAACACCACCGCACGGCCCTCGTGGCGCGTGAGCTTCGGATCCATCGCAGCCTGCTTGATGATGGCGCCGCCCGGCGCGAGGTTGCCGCGCAGCACCGCGATGCTGCCGCCGGCGAACACCGGATCCTTGAATCTGCGCACCACCTTCTGGTCCCACGCCGGAAGCGCAGCGGCGAGATCCTCGCCCAGCGTCTTGCCGGTCACTGTTTTCGCCTTGAGGTTCAGCTGGTGCTTCAGTTCGCGCAGGATCACCGCCAGGCCGCCGGCCTTGTAGAGATCCTCCATGTAACCCTGCCCGGTGGGCTTGAGGTCGACCAGCACCGGCGTCTCGCGGCCCATCTTGTCGAAGGCATCGAGATCGAGCTTGATGCCCAGCCGCCCCGCCATCGCCGCCAGATGGACAATCGCATTGGTCGAACCGCCGACCGCGAACAGCACGCGCAGCGCGTTTTCGAAGGCCTCGACGGTCATGATCTTGTCGGGCGTGAGTTTCTCTTTCGCCATCGCCACCGCGCGCGCGCCGCTGGCCTCGGCCTGGCGCAGCCGGTCCGCCATCACCGCCGGTACGCAGGAACCTCCGGGCAGCATCATCCCCATCGCCTCGGTGCACAGCGCCATCGTGCTAGCGGTGCCCATCACCATGCAGGTGCCGGCCGAAGGCGCCAGCTTGTTGTTGATCTCGCCGATCTCCTGCTCGGAAATCTCGGTGGCGCGGTACTTGCCCCAGAAACGGCGGCAGTCGGTGCAGGCACCGAGCCGTTCGCCCTTGTGGTCACCGGTGATCATCGGCCCGGTCACCAGCATGATCGACGGCACGTTGGCGCTGGCCGCGCCCATCAGCAGCGCCGGCACGGTCTTGTCACAGCCGCCGATCAGCACCACCGAGTCGACCGGCTGGCCGCGCATCATCTCCTCGGTGTCGATCGCCATCAGG
>Ga0222714_10004860_pt1 | contig 13028 bp, 18 predicted proteins | sample C33_3DmetaG_FD_165048 | JGI IMG/M metagenome (GOLD analysis project Ga0222714, IMG submission 165048) | Estuarine water microbial communities from San Francisco Bay, California, United States - C33_3D | ecosystem: Environmental > Aquatic > Marine > Unclassified | place: USA: California... | reverse complement strand
TGACGCCGAGCTTGTTTTCGCTGGACTTCTGCTCCACAACCCATTCGTCCGGCCCCCAGTAGGCATTGGGGTCGGCTGCGGGTTGTCCGTCGAGGTAAGTCGTCAGGGTGCGGATGCGCTGCACCTTTGCACCAACGAGATCTTCGTAGGTGTTTGTTAGTCCGGTGATGGCTAAGCCGACGTTGGCAAAGGTGATGCTGGGGCGCTCCAGTTGGCCGGTCGTGTTCAACTCAAAGCCACTTGCCTGTAGGGGCAGGGCAACGTAGGTCTCGCCGTCATAGACCACATCATTGCCATTGACTTGGGTCCAGTTGCAGAACCTGTAAATAGATTGTTCGCTGGATCCAGCGGGCAGGAGGATGGCGATGTCGAGCGTGAAAAGATCGACGACTTCGGGAAGTCGACTTTCTATGGTTTGCGCAATAGGAGGTTGCTGAGTCATGCGTAGAAACGCTCTAGGTCAAATGTGATTTGGTATAGATCAGGCGCGATGTAGTTGAGTTCCCAGCCATCACGCAGTAGATACTTTTTGGGACTTTCAGTGAGGGTAACGGTTACTCGAAGATTGTTTGGAATTGTTACGCTTGTAAGTACACCGGAGGCAAGGTTTGCCGTGTAGTTAGATGGCCTGGTGTAGCCGGCAAGATCCAAAGTTGAGATGTTTGTGTAGCCCAAAATTGCGGTGCCGGACGTGAATTTAGTGTTGAAAGTTTTTGTGCTGTCGGGGGGTGACCAGTTAAGTGCGGTGTCGGCGTAGCGCTTTAAGTAGGCCTCTATGGAAAATGCTTCGATCCCGGACATTACGGGAGTGATGCAGCTCCAGCTTTCGCGCTCGGCATTGAGGCCGTCGCCGAGGATTTGGCTGTAGCCGTCGCCAAAAGTCACGCGCTGGAAGCGCTTGCTGCGTTTGACCTTGCTATCGAAGGTGAGGCGGAGGTCGTCGAGATCCAGGAAGGTCATCGTAGTACGCCTCCGCTGCGGCGCTCATTTACCAGGGTTGCCATCACGATACCTTGGACTTGGTTGGCAATCTGCTTTTGGGCTTGGGCGCTTAGGGATTCGCCCGTGTTCTCGACGGAGATGTTGATCGAGCCAACCTCGACCTTGCTGCCGCTCATCTGGTCGTTGGGGACGATGGTGCCCGAGCGGCCGGGGACGAATAACTCTGGGCCGCGTTCGCCGACAACGTACGGGGCACCGGCAGTTACAGGACCACCTTCCGCTCTAAAACCTAAAGCTCCACCAAACCCTCCGATATTTAAGTTTGAGGGGAAAGCAACGGGACCAGCACCTGTAAATCCTTTGGCCTTACTACCGCCACCGAAAATGCTCGTGGCGCTTTCAATAGCTTTAATAACCAGTAACTGTGTGATTATTTGGGCTGCCATATCAAAGAACGAGTTTGCAATATTTTTGAACAAGTTTGATAAGGCTTCTTGTGTTGTAGCAGTGCCTTCAATAACGCTGTAGAAAGAATCGGTAAATGCTGTGCCAATACTGCGTGCTGCTGTTTCTACTTGGTTTGCCGGTTCAAGTAACTTGGCCAAATCTTCTTTTGCCTGCAGAGCAGCCTTTTCCATCGGAGAGACTTGCGCAAAAGATGTCTGCGTACCAAACGCCAACGCGGTGTTGTTTGGTACAGGCCCGGCAAACGGTGTACCCTGGAAGGCGCTTCGCCCAAGTTCATTACTAATTCCTTGGACGGTAGTAAGCATACTTTCATAAGCTTCCATACGAATTTGCGTAATTTTTGCAAGCGCAATTTCGCTGTTGTATACATTCAATACCGCTTTTTGATTTTCATCCAATAGTTCGTTTATGCTGTCCTGATTTCGTAGATACTCATAACTGACTTGAAGGACTTTGCGCTCCGTTTCATCTGTTTCGAGCAACAATCCCAGCTCTTCGTCCATGTTGTTGCGAAGAGCTAGCCCGGCTTTTCTCGAAGTTTCCAGCGCTCTCGCTAGTTTTTCTTGTTCTTGCGCTTGTTCACGAGCAGCCTGAACACTGGCGCGCTCCAGGACTGCGTTTTCCTTATTTAGCGCATTTCGTTTAATTAGTGCTTTGTTACTTTCGTACTCCTGTTTAAGTAAATCAAAAGCAATGTTGCGACTTTCCTTGGAGGCTCCTGCAAATTTTGTGGCAAGTTCTCGCTGTTTGTCAATGTATTCAATACGTTTACGCTCCAGCTCGGCGGTTTTTTCGGCTTGAATATTGGATAATTCTTTGGCTGTTGTGCCTCCTGTCGTTGTTGCCCGTGCTAATTGTAGGTCGACTCCGGCTAAATCTACCCGTGTGTTTAGTGCGCTGATAAGTTCTTGCGTTTTTGATACAGCGTCGTCTAATTCACCATTAAATAAAGACATCCACGCATTCATATTTTCGAGGGCGTCTTTCCCGGCGACAAACTCGATTGCCATTGCAGTGGCACCTTTTATGCCTGCACCAACTCCAGATACAACAAAGTTAAAAGTTTTAAGAATTCCGTTTACAATAGCAAGTGCTCCAGTAAGAGCAGTTGTAAACGGTAAAGCTAGTAAACTGACACTGTAGCTAATGGTAGCTGTAAAGTTGTTCCAGGTGGCGTTTAGTAAATTACCGGAATTAGCAATGTCTTGTTGAGCGTCGGCAAATACGCCTGTTTGTATTGCTACCTCGTTAGCAACTACTGCCTGCGCGGCTACCTGATCGCCTATTTGTTTGTACAGCGCTACTTGATCGCTGAGGTTTTGCGTTATATTTATGCCAAGTTCTTGTAGTTTTTCTAGATCAATATTTCGTACAGCGTTTCCGAGATCTACGGCCTTTTGTACTGCTGCGTCCAGCTGTGCGCCGATGGCGCCTCCAAGAATTTGACCTCCAAAGCCTTTACCGAAGAATGAGCCAAGGGCAGAACCAGCGACACTACCTGCACCTCCTCCAAAAAGAAGTGGGAAGCCGACGCCTAACGCTAAGTTTTCTGCAAACTTTCCTGCGCCACCGTATTGAGCTGCTTTTTTGGCTAGGCGAGATACGATTGAATCTTGATTCAGAAGTGCTTCACTTTGATTCAAAAGTAAATTTAACTTCATTCGTTGGTACATAATGTCTGTACTTAAATTTTTATTTATCTGAGCTTGATATGTTGCTTGTGTACGTGCGGCGGCTGCCGCCGAATCTGCTTCTACGGTGCCAAGCTGTGTGGCAGGACCAATCTGAAGGCCTGCTTGCTGACGCGCCAGTCGGATTATAGTTTCGTACCTTTCTCCCAAAATTTCCGCTTTTGCTGCGGCCTGTGCATAGGCCCCGGCTAAATCTTGAACTTCTTGGCCTTGATTCTGCAGACTTACGGTTCCATTTCTTATCTGGATATTTACGTTGCGTAATGCTTCTGCAAATACATCAGCAGTTTGAGCTGCTCCGGCGTATGTAGCACTTATTTGTCTCGTACCTTCTTTGTTTATAGCTTTAGCACGGGTTAAAATTTTGTCGAGTGCGAGTGCAACTTGATCGGCCCCAGCTCCAGCTCCTGGTTTTAATAGATTTATAGGTTTTAGCTGTTTTGCTAGCGTCTGTACGCGAGCTACCGTTGCGGCGACACGATCGAGGCTGCGCTCGTTGTACTTAACGTTGAGCAGAATATCGGCGTTGTACTGGGCCAAAACGCTCAACGACTCTTCTCAGTAGTGTAGGGCCAACGCAAAAGAGCCGCCGGGGTTAGCGGCGGCGTTTGGCCTTTTCGATTTCCTTTTGCTGGTCCTCGTTCAGGATCGAGAAGTAGGCGCTCCAGCCAAGGAGTTCTTCGGCGGTCATTGTGGTGCGGACTTCGCCGAGGCTTAGTCCCAGTTCCTTGGCGACGCCGAACTGGAGCATGAGCCAGTTGTCCTGGCGAAGCTCCTTGGCTAGTTCTTGGGGTCGATGGGCTCGCCGTCGTCGGTGAGGATTGCCAGCATCAATGCTTGGAGGTCCTTGTCTTTGACTTCGTTTTTGAGGACGTCGATTTCGCCGGCGCTAAAAAGCTTGGTGCCGTTTTCGTCCAGGGCTTTGGCGATCAGCAGTTGGAGGGCGAAGGCGTTGGCGTCGTCGGACTTGGCCTGCTTTTGGGCGCGTTCGCGCTCGGCCATCGTCAGGGGTGCCACCCACATTTCAAAAACAGTGCCGTCGGAAAGTTCGACAGATTTTTTGACTGGCTCCAAGTTGGCCGCTTTTTTGAGGCGGTCAATGGCGCGGACTGGAACGGGCATGAACGAGATGTGTTCTTCTACTACTGTAGCGGAATAGAAGCAATAAAAAACCCCGGCGGTGAAGCCGGGGTGTCCCACACAAGAGGCAGGTTATCAGGCGGATTTGCTGAAGTCGAAGGTGGGGGTGCCTGCAGGGCGGAAGTTGACGGTCACCGATTGGGCGTCGTCGGGGTTGATGTTCAAGCTGGCGGAAGTCAGCACTGCATCAAAGGCGATGGAGCGGCTCAGGCTTTCGCTGAGGGTGCCACCGCTGAACACGCGATCGGTGTACAGCTTGAAGGCGGCGCCGTTTTGCTGGCGCTGGAGCACGTCTTCCACCATGCGGTTGGAGAGGGCGGCGTCTTCGTTGGTCATGTAGACAGTGGCGGTGCCGCTGCCGTCGCCGAAGCCAGAGATGTAGCTGCGGAAAGGCACGTATTGGCCGGGGGTTTGACCGATCGTGGTGACGTCGATCTCGGCGCGGCTGATCTCGAAGCTCCAGTCGCGGACTTGGCCGACAACGGCGAAATCGGCGTAAGCGACTTGGAACTCGTTGGGAGCGGCGACGGTGCCGTCGTCGGTGATGTCCAGAGCAGCGCCACCGGCAGTGGCGGACACTTGGAGAGCACCAGTGGCAGCGGTGTAGCCGATCACGTAGTAGGTGGTGCCGCCGGTGATGCCGGCAGGAAGGGTGCCGCTACCGGAACCGCCGGTTTGGCTGTTCACGACGGAGAATTTCACCGGATCGCCAACCTTGAAGTTCAGGTAGGTCTCGACGGTGATGGTGTCGGTTCCGGTGTTCACGCCAGACTCACCGAAAGTTCCGGTGGTGCCAGCGGGCTTGTAGTAGAGAGCGCCGGACGTGCCGGACAGTACGGTGGTGGCCATTGGCTTACCAAAGACGACGTTGTGGGCGGGCACTGCCCGGCTTAATACAGGTTAGCGCCCATCAAATACATTTCCTACGACAGCACAGTTGCGACGTAGGAAGTGTCAATTCGTCCCATGAAGTGGGGAGACTCTTCTGTTGCAGAGAATGTGGGGCCGTTGACTTCACCGACTTTAAAGTAAACGCCGGCTGTTCCCTTAGTGCCATTGTTTAGGGTTTCCAGCACGTTGACGGCGGTTGTTAGCAAGGTTTGGTTGCGGGCAGGACCACGGCCTTTTTCCGTAAAAATGCGGATAACAATCGCTCCACGGGCGTTGTCCACGCTGCTGGTAAGCGTGGGTTCGTTGGTAATGCCGAAAGTAACATTGACGCGGACGTATTCCGTTGTTGTATTTGGTGGAACGGCAGTGATGTTGTCAAAATAGACAGGGACTGCTGGAGATAATGCGCCAAACGCGCTAAGCAGAGGGTTTTCGACGGCGGCGCGGATTGCTTGGTAGTTCATCAGCCGAAACCTTTAGGTGTGTAAGTACCAAAGCCTCGACGGGTTCCAGTACCGAGGTCTTTTTGTAGTGCGCCGCCGTTGATGTACGTGACGTACCAGTCCAGTGGTGCGGTGCTGCGGTTTTGGCTGCCGCCACCACGGACTTCACCTCGTTTTCCGCCTTCGGGGCGAGTGCCGTAGATGAGGCGATCAGGAGCAATCGTGCCCCTGCGAACTTTCTCTTCGGGAGGATCAAATTCGACTAGATCTTGGGCTTGATCTGCGTAAGGCATACCGTTGACTATGCGATACAGCGTGCCGGCCTTAAAACGTGTCGCTGGGACATTTCGCAGGTTGTACGTATAGATTTTGCCCTCACTGCGTGCTCCTCCAGGGGCGGCGCCATCCTCTAAGGCGTACCAAGCAGAAGAGTATTTACCTGTCCATGCGGGGCCGCGTTCGGCCAAGCTGTTCATTATGTCGACAGCGGCGTTTCGTGCGGCTTCAACTGTTGCCGCTTTAATGTCGTTTACTAAGAATTTGATGTCGCGTTTAGCCATTATTGGGGTCTCGCTATGAGGACGTGCATGACGGGATTGTCGCCGCGATAGCTGGTGATGGCGATGATTTTGGCCTCGCGGGTGGCGCCATCCTGGGTGTACTGGATGCGGTCGGCCTCGGTGGGGTAGTACGAGCCAAGCTCGCTGGTGCCGATGATGACCTTGAGGTCGGTGGTTTGGTACAGACCCTCGGATTCGCGGGGGGTTAGACGGGTGATAACGGCTTTGAGGGTGACGTTGGTGTCGGCCCCAGTGACGTTGCCGGTGGTGGGGTCGTAGGTGCGGGGTGTGGTGGTTTTGATGTAGGTGATGGTTTGGCCCCAGTCGGCAAGGACTGAGGTGGGGATTGGGGCGAAGACGTCGTCGATGAGGCCCATGTCAACCTCGGAATAGACGGACGGCGTAGTTGGCGGCGCCGCCCATGCAGTAGGGGCCGAGGTAGGACTGCAGCCAGGGGTAGACGTCGAAGACGTTGTTGATGACGCCGCTGGTTTGGCTGGTTTTGTTGTATTTGACCTTGAGTTCGCCGAGTTCCACTTCGTCGTAGATGCCCGTGGTGCCGGTGGTGCCGGTGATGGCGTCGGTGTCGTTGGCGAGGGCGCGGGCCAGCTCGTAGGTGGCGACCTTGACGGGCTCGGGGATTAGCGTGCAGGCGAGGTCGATGCCGTCGACGGTGTATTCGTCACGGGGCCACTTGAGGGCTTGGGTGGTGGTGCAGCGGTCGCCGTAGAAGCTAAGGGCGTCGATCCAGCGGGTGGCGGAGATGAGGGCGCGGTTCTTTTGGTCGTCGGTTTTGCTGGTCCAGGTGCTGCTATCGGGGACCGTCTCGAAATAGGTGTTGGCAGCGGCCAGCGTGACGTAGCTGTTCGCCGAAGCTCCACTCAAAGTGGCGTCGATGACAGCGGCCACGGCTTAATACATCCTTTGTTTGAGTCTAGCGCCAGTCCTGAAATTCCTTGATTTGGGTGGAGAACTGAGGAGAGCAGCGTGGTAAACCTCGGCGCCTTGCATCTCTAATTCGGCTTGGGCTTCGAGATGTTGGCCGTAGGGGACGTCAACAACGGAACGCGATTTATCATGTAGTACGAAAAGACGGACGATTCCCATGCCTGCTCGCAAAGCTGCCAACGCTGAGGTCAGTGTAGAAACGCCTGCGGTTTCCGCTGCTCCAGGGGCAAAGGTGCGGTCGCTTGAGGTGGTTGCTGAGGCGATTCGTGCAAAATTTGCTGCCGGTGAAGATGCCGAGTCGATCCAGCAGGAGTTGGCGGTTAGCCCGCATGTGTTTCGGGAGCTGCTGACCCACTCGTACAAGATGGTGGGTAGGGCGCCTGAGATTTTTGAGTATCAGGAGAAAATCAGGGTTGGTGAGATTGAGGGTTGAGTAGATAAAAGAAAAGGCCCCCGGTGTGGGGGCCTTTTTGGTGCGTACTGAAGATCAGTATGCGGTGGTGTCGAAGGGGGTGTTGACAAGCAGGCGGCACAGGGGCACTTGCTTGGCAGCACTGAACACCAGGCTCCAGGAAGCGGTGTCGGCCAGGTTGCCGGTGGTGGCAGCGTTGGTCGGGTTGTCGCCGGCCACGTTCCACTTGGTGCCGGTCACGTGGTAACCGTAGTGGTAGTCGACGGCCAGGATGTCCTGCATGGACAGGATGTTGCGGTCTGCACCAAGGCGCAGATCCTGCTGGATGCCCTCGCTGACAACGCCAGACTTGAACAGGTAGACCGGATACTTCACCGCGTGGGTGGCAGTACCGCCGGCCAGGTAGGTCAGCTGGTCGTCGATCACGACGCGCAAACCGGCAAAGGTTGCGACCTCGGGTTGGGTCACGCCCACACCGCCGCCGCCCCAGACGATGGCGCCAGAAGCAGCCAAAGCAGAGGTGCTGAAGGTCAGCATCCCGACTTGCTGCAGGTAGTACGCCACGTTGGAGTGCATGGCGATGGCGTCGAGTTCGTCGCCGCGCTCACCCAGCTTCGCCTTGGCGGCCACCACGTTGGCCACGTTGATGAAGTTGGCCTCGGTCATCGAACCGGGCACACCAGCAAACGTTTTGTTGGTCTGGTTGGCGCCAAGCACGCCGGCGCCGCTGATGCCGCCGAAAAGACCAAGCAGTTGGGCTGCCAGGGTGGCGGTCTTCAGCTTGTTGATGGCGGCGGTCAGCTGGTTGCGGACGTGGGCCAGTGGATCGGCACCCGAGCCGAGTTTCGAGAGGTCGTCTGCGGCGTAGGCGAAACCACGGTGCAGAATCGTCATGATCTGCTCGTCGGCAGTGACGTTCTGGGCGGTCAGATAACCCAGGCCACCGTTCCAGCTGGAGGTGGAGAGGATCTGGGTTTCGGTGGGGGCGATGGGGTCGAAGAAGGGCACGCGCACGCGGGTGCCGCCGGCACGGGCGTCAAGGGCAGCGTTGCGCTGGATGATGCCGCTTTGCACCCACTTCGATTGCTCGAAAATGCCTTCAGCGGTGTACTGAAGGAATTCGGGGCGGGTTACGAGGTTCGAGAGAAAAGTTCCCCCGAAGTTGCTGTTAGAAGCAGACATTGGGTAGCTCCAGTGGAGTCAGGTTTGGGGAGGTGCCCCACAGGGGCTAGATGCCGGCCTCTGCTCGTAGTAGACGGGCCTTGTCGGGGTCGGTGGAGAGCATCACCATTTGTTCGGTGACGTTCCAGCCGTCCTTAGACCAAGGGTTGCTTTGGCCGGGAAGGGCGGTGGCGCGGGCACTACCCGTGACACCCATGCCGGCGCGGTTCGTAGCTGCAAAATGATGCTCGTAACCGCTGCCGGGGTTTTTCAAGTTGGTGATGTATTCACCAACTGGAACTTCGATGCCGCCGACAACAGCCACAGGCTGACCGTCCTTGGCACGTAGGTTCTCCTGCAATAGACGATACAGCTGATCGGGTGCCAATGCACCAGCCTGGGATAGTTGGGCGATGGCCGCAGATTTGATTTGTTCTTGAGTGAAGCCTTGGCGGATTTGGTCGACTTCGGCTTCTTTTGCGGACAGCTGTTGCTTGAGTTCGGCAACAGTGTTTTGCGCTTCTTCCCAGAGAGTTCTGTATTCGCCGGATTCGGCAAGTTTGGCGGTTTTGGCTTGCTCTTGGGCGATGCGGATTTCGTCGAGTTGTTTCTGCAGGTTTTCGCGGTTTTCGCGGTCCTTGCGGCGCTCGGCGATTAGTTCCTGGTTCTTTGCGCGGAGGGCTTCGAGTTGGGCGGCCAGATCGGAGCTTTCAACCACAGGTTGAGGGGCAACAGGCTCCACAGGAGCTTGTGTTGCTTGCTGTTCTTCGGGCACGGTGATGTACTACTTGGACGTTTGTATCCTACAACTAAATTGCTACACAGCTAAAGGAGTGGAGGGTTGCGTGATGAAGAGCGCTCCAGTTTGAGTTGAGATGGGGTCTTGATTTTGGGTGGTTATGTAGGTTTCGTCGAATAGGAGAGTAGTGCCAAGGTAAGCTTTTGTTATGCGGGTGGAGCCGAGATAAAGGGCGGACAAAGAGGTGGTGCCGATGTATGCGGGCATTAGACGATGATGTAGAGGGTGTCGGCGTCCTTTGTAGGGAGGGCGTCGTAGTTGGCTTGACTGATTTTTACTGTGTTACTTATGGATGTGGCTCCAGTGATGCCGGATGTAACACTTCGAACGATGTTCACCCATGTAGTGTCGTAGTCTGTAGAGCTGGCTTTGACGGCGGCTTGGTTGGTGGTGCCGCCGGATGGAAGGCCTGGACCGGGGTCGCCTTGGGCACCAGTGTCGCCACGGGGGATGGTGAAGTTAAGGGTGGCGGCGGTGCTGGTTCCGCTGTTTGTGACTGAAACGTTGGTGCCAGCGGAGCCGGTGGTGACGGCGCCAATGGTGATGGTGGCGGCTGTGCCGGCCGTGCCTTGGGGGCCGGGGTCGCCTTGAGGGCCTTGGGGGCCGGTTGCTCCAGTAGGGCCGGTTTCGCCTTGGATGCCTTGCTCGCCTTGGGGGCCGGGTTCACCTTGGATACCTTGAATACCTTGGATGCCTTGGGGACCGGTTTCGCCTTGGGGGCCTTGAGGACCGGTGGCACCGGCAGGTCCGGTTTCGCCTTGAGGGCCGGTGGCGCCAGTCGCGCCGGTTGCGCCTGTGGTGCCGGTGTTGCCTCGGGGGATTACAAAGTCGAAGATGGCGGCACTGCTGGTGCCGACGTTGGTGATGGAGGCGCTGGTGCCCGGGTCGCCTGTGGTGACGGTGCCAACGGCGATTGTGGCGGCTTCACCGCTGCCGCCAGTGCCGCCAAGGTTGCCGCCGACGGTTAGTCCACTTAGTTGAGTGCGGGTGGCGAGTTCAGTGCCGTCGCCCCAGCCGTCGGAGGTTTTGGGGCCGTAAAGGGTGAGGGTGTCGGTGTCGATGTACCAGTCGCCGGGGGTGCCTTTGGTGGGGCTGGGGGTGCCAATGCCGGAGTGGATCGTGTTGAGAGCGTCGACGCGCTGGGTTAGGCGCACCAGGGCGGTGACTTGGGCGAGCGTTAGTTGCTCGGTTGGGGTGGCCATCAGCGGGAGAGGAGTTCGATCAGGCGGTCAACGCGGTTGGGGGTCATTTCCTCGGGGGAGTCCTCTTCTTCGGGGGTTTCGGCGGGTTCGAGGATGGCGGTGGCGGGTTTGCCGGCGGCTTCCAGTTCGTCTTCGACGTTGATGTTGTCGGGGAGGATTTCGCCGCGACGCAGGACTTCCAGCAGCATGGCGTCGCTGATCTTGCCCATGTCGTTGAGTTGGGCCAGCACGGAGATGTCTTGGCCGATTAGGCGGTAGTAGTCGAAGTCGCGGTCGATGGTGATTTCGGGGGCTTCGATTCCGACGTATTGGGAGGCGAATGCGAAGGCCTGGTTGAGGGCGCTCTCCAGCTCTTGGCTGATGATGGAGAGGACGCTGTTGGATTGGGCTTGGTCGATGCGTTTGGCCTCGGCGGATTCGGCGACGAACTTTTGGCCGAAAAGTTTGGTGACGCCGAGGGTCGACATTTGTTGCTCCAGCGACTGGAGTTCGGCCATTTGGGCGTCGAAGCTGGTGGCGTCGGCTTGGACGTAGTACGCCTTGTTGCCGGGTTGCATGGCGATGGCGTAGTTGACGCCCATCGTTGCGCTGCCGGTGGTGTCGTCCCAGCCCTCTAGGACGAGGGTGGGCATGGCGGCGATGTGGAGGGCGTGGATTAGGTCGGCTTGGCGTTGGTAGTGGGTGATGTTGAGGTTGGCGATGTCGAGGAGTGGGGGTTGGGAGATCAACGCGCCACGGCGGTTGCTGTAGATGGGGACGAGGGGGATTTCGTCAAGGCTGTAGCCGCCGGTTTCGGTGAGTTCGACGGTTTCGGTGCTGCGTCCCAGTGTGTAGAGGTCGTAGCGGCCTGGGTAGATGACGCGCATTTCCTCGACTTGTTCTTCGCCGAATTCGTTGAGGGGGCGGACGTCGTAGTCGTGGATGCGGACTTGGAGGAGACGGTTGGTGACGGGTTCTTTGCGCCAGCCCCAGATTTGGGGGGCGTCGATGTGGACGAAGTAGGGGCGGCGGCCTTGGGCGCGTTCCTCGGCGAGGTTTCGGGCGCCCATGGCAGCGGGGTAGTCCACCAGGATTGCGCTGTGGCCGTAGGTGAGGCTGCTTACCAGTGCGCGGCGTGCGTACTCGTTGATGTTGGAGCCGATGCCGTCGATGTTTTGGGAAAGCTCCAGCCAGTAGGGGTCGCCTTCGATGTGGATGGGTTTGCGGAGGATGGCGCCGGCGGCGGTTTCGATTAGGCGGCTGGTGTAGGGGCTGAGGACGCTGCGGTCGACGCGGGTTTGGTAGGCGTCGTCGTCTTCGCGGGGTTCTTGGGGAAGATATGTCTCTGACATATCCCGGATGTAGTTGGTGCCGTTGGTGACGGCGGCCATGACGCTCCAGTCGGGCATCATGCCGATGACGTCGAGGCTGCGAACGAAGGGGGATTCGCTGACTACAGCTCCAGTTGGGGGGATATTGGCGCTGTAGACCACGGCTTGACTCCTACTTTGTACTTATTTTGGCAGGTTATTCGTCGTCTTCCTCGTCCATCTCTTCGATGGGGATCAGTACCTCGATGCCTTGTGCCAGCTTGGAGACGAAGCAGCCGAGGATTGCGGGTTCGGTGGGGGTGGTGAAGATAAATGTGGCGGAAGTTGTGCCTTCTTCGCCGTCTATTTCGACGTGGATGCAACTTCCGCTAATAGTTTCGATCATTAGCCGTGGTATGCCACTGCAATGTGTGGCGCGATTGAAGGGGTGCCAGAGCTGATGGAGGCGATGCGCATACGGATTTTGGAAGCAACTTTGCCGTCGTAGAAGTAGACGTATTGGCCGTTGGAGTTGATGGTTTTGCTGGTGTCAATGGTGAACCAGTTGCCGTTGCCGTTGAAGCTGGCTTCGAGGGCGAGTTGGAAGTTGGCGCCGCCCGTTATGCTGGCGGCGAAGGTGTAGCTGCCCGAGTGGGCGTTGACTTCCATCCAGTCGTCGACGGCGGTCATGGTGGCGCCGGTGTATTCGACGATGTTGGTGAAGCGGTCGATGACGGTGTTAGCGACGGCGGCCATGGCTATTTCCTCCGTTTTTTGGCGGTTTTGGCGGCGGCACGGAAGGCGGCGGCGGTTGGGGCGCCCTTAGTGCCGGGTTTGCGCATCTTTTCGCCCGAGCCAGCCGCGATGCGCTTGCGTTTGGCTTGGATGTTGCTGTAGAGGCCGCGTTTTGCCATTACTTTTTCCTCTTTTTGCGGGACATGCCGGCTTCGGATAGGGCAATGGCGATTGCTTGCTTGCGGCTGGCTACTTTTTTGCCCGAGCTGGACTTAAGACTGCCCGATTTGTACTCGGACATTACTTTTTCCACCTTCTTCTGGGCTTTGGTGGGCTTCTTTTTGGCC
>Ga0222714_10004858_pt1 | contig 13029 bp, 20 predicted proteins | sample C33_3DmetaG_FD_165048 | JGI IMG/M metagenome (GOLD analysis project Ga0222714, IMG submission 165048) | Estuarine water microbial communities from San Francisco Bay, California, United States - C33_3D | ecosystem: Environmental > Aquatic > Marine > Unclassified | place: USA: California... | reverse complement strand
CACCGACGACGATGCGTTGGAACGTGTTTTCGATGATGTCGTTCGTGATGACACCACCCCGACCATCTTTCACGGAGCGAATCGCACATTCGTTGAGAAGGTTGGCGAGGTCGGCGCCACTGAAACCGGTGGTTTGGCGCGCCACGTCGCGGAGAGACACGTCTTCTGCGAGGCTTTTGTCTCGGGCGTGCACCCCTAAGATGCGTTCGCGACCATCCACGTTCGGTAGCGCGACTGAAATTTTCCTGTCAAATCGCCCCGGTCGGAGGAGGGCTTCGTCCAGGATGTCAGCTCGGTTCGTCGCGGCGAGAACGATGATTTGAGTGTTCACGTCGAAACCATCCATCTCGGTGAGGAGTTGGTTGATGGTTTGCTCGCGCTCGTCGTTCGATGCCATGCCCCCCGCGGTTCGCTTTTTACCGATTGCGTCGATTTCGTCGATGAATATGATGCAGGGCTGATTCGCGCGAGCGATGGCAAACAGGTCGCGGACGCGCTTGGCACCCACGCCCACGAACATCTCCACGAAAGAGCTCCCAGAGACATTGATGAAAGGGACGTCGCTTTCCCCAGCGATGGCGCGCGCTAACAGGGTTTTCCCCGTTCCGGGAGACCCCGTGAGGAGGGCGCCTTTGGGGATTTTCGCACCAGAGATTGCGTATTTTTCCCCATTCTTCAAAAAGTCGACAATCTCCTCCAACTCTTCTTTGGCGTTATCGATGCCTTCGACGTCGGCGAAACGCGTGTCCAGGGCTTCGTCAACTCTGACCTGAATGTCCTGTTGCATTAAGGATTGTGGATTTGCCCCGATGCCACCGAAGAAAAAGGCGCGAATGAGAATGAAACTCAACGCGAGCAGAAAGAACATAGATATGGTATCCGCGACATTCGTTGGTTTCTCCATATCTATGCGAACATCTGTTTCCGCGTCGGTCACGAGCTGCCAGAGCGCGGGGTTACCGATGACCTGAGCATCACCCACATTGCCATCTTTTTCGAGAAAAATGACTTCGGCGGTGTTTGGTTTAAACACGACTTCCTGAAGTTTACCAGTCTTGAGTTTTCGAACGAACTGGGTGTACGTGTGACGTTCGGGGTCTTTCGTCGTACCCACGTTCACTGGTGGCGCTTTAATTGGGCTTTTAATTACTGAAAACATTCGTGTGTCTTATTAATAATATATCTATTTTTTCTTTATAATTGTTTGTACTTCATCGTACAGAAGTGACAACACCGCAAACTGGTAACTCAAAAACGTGACGAGCGTCGCCTCGTAGTTGAACTCGTACGGCGTCATCTTTTCAAAGAGTGCCACCGAGAGAGGCACGAGCAACGAGGATTTTGAAAATTCAAGGTGTTCCACATTTCTCGAAAGCATTTCCAAGTAGGCGAACGAGGCGCCCGCACCGACGAGTGCAGATACGAGCCCGGGTTCACCACTCGTGATGCCGTAGTACGTCGTAAAAACACTACCAACGGCGAGGGTGTTTTTACGAAGTTTTGTTTTCAACACGGGGTAGTTTGTCGAACATCTGACATTGCATAGCATGTATGTCTTTTTTATTAAACTTCTAAAATCTCTAAATTTGTAAAAAAATACATTTTTTTGGCGTGACCACCTATTGAAAATCCCTCAAATTCGACGTGTTCCACGTGGCGAGAGTGCACGAACCCAGCATCACAGAGTTGCTCGTCGTTGCGGTCCTCTTCTTCAGACACCTCGAATTCACGGGCGTACGTGACGTGTCCCAAGGTGTACTTTTCATCAATGGCTTCCACTTCGGTGACGAACAATTTAACCTTCATGGTATGTGCGTATCACCCCACGATGATGGGCACTGGGGGTCTTTTTACTTTGAACGACCAAAAAACATCACGACGATAACGAGTATAATAAAAGCTAAAATATACCACTTATATTTCATAATATCGAAAGATTCAACTAAAGGCTCGGGCGACGGCACGGGCGAGGGTCCGATCGGCACGGGCGGGGGCGTGGGTGCAAAACAATCATTATCCGTGACATACGCACTCTTTTCAGCATCTGTGCAGTTGTCCTTGTCTAAACAATAATCACAGGTTTCTCCTTCACGACATTTGCAACAACTGGCGACAGCGTCCTGAGGGTATGTGATGTTTTCAATAGGAGCCATGAATCCGGATTTACACAGGTCTTCACTGACTGGTAAACACCCCTTTGGTATGACATCAATTGTATCACCACCAGTTTGACCAAGTTCGCTTAATATGGTATCGTATTCTGTGTCACCCGCGATAACGGTCGACGAGCTACCAACGGCACACTTCATATTACTTTTATACATTGAAAAAAACTATAGATTTAGATTTCATGTTTCACCTTTTCGCGGTTCGCCATGTGCAACGCCTGGACGTCCGCCTTGTTTTGACCCGTGTATGGGACCGCGTAGCCGTTGTCGCACATCCACTTGTTCACGTTCGTCCACACGCCACCCTCGGACACCCACACTTCACCGAGCACGCGACCAAACTTCCCACGCGAGTCGGATTCTGCACATCGAATCTCAATTTCGATGTCATCCTTGTCCGACTCCACCGCCTTCAAGCACCACTCCTTCAACTTTGTCTTCGAGAGGAGGCCGTACTTCTTCTCCTCCGCATCCGACGTTCTGGATTCCGGGGTATCGATGCCCAACAGACGCACGCGCTGAGACGTGGAGACGTCGAAGCCGAGGTCAATCGCGACATCGATGGTGTCACCGTCCACGACGCGTTCGAGCGCTTTGATGCGATATTTGTAGTTGCACTCCGGTGCTTGATACTCCATTTTTATTGTAGACTTTGAAAATAATCACGACCACGTCTTCACGTAGTTCATGATGTTCGTCAAATTGTTTCGGTACATACCATTTATTTCCCGGTCAGTGTAGTTGTGTGATGTTTTGAAGAATTTTTTAAAAACATTCATGACATTTTTTAATTCATCCATGTCTTTTGATATGGTTTGAACGAGTTGATTGTGTTTTTTTTCTTCTTTTTTCAATAATTTTCGGTTTCCCACATAGCCCATGATGGTGATGAGTTTATTTGCCTGTGCTTGTTGACGTTTGACTCTTTTATGAACGGTGTCCACTTTGTTTCTAATTTTTCCTAAAATAGCATCCACTTTTTCTTCTCGGGACATGTATTTATATGTATGTGATATTAAAAATATATATGTATTGTAGTAAGATGAAACTTGAAAGACTGGTTCAAATCGCAAACCAGGCGAAGACGAACGCGCAAAAGAACCGAGTCGGCAACGCGTTGTTCAAGCTCATGGATGACATCGAGTGTAATCCCGCAAAGTTCTTGTACAAGAAAAACAAGGACACTCTCCAAATCACCGAAGGTGTGAATACACTTGGAGAGGGTGCGTTTGGTGCGGTATTTTACGGATGTTTGGATAACGAGTGTCGCACCCGAGTGGCTATCAAGTTTTCCAAAAAAAGTTTAAAGTCTGAGTACGTCATTGGGAAAAAGCTGGCGGAATTGGGTGTCGCACCTCGAATGTATCGGTACGGGTATTGTCCGTCGAAGAAGATGGAATTCATATACTACGAATACGCGAGTCATGGGAGTTTAGATGATTATGTGGACAAGTATAAAAATTTTTTAAAGGCGTCGGATTACAAAGCTATAGTGTATCAAGTGTACTCTTTGTTGCGTAAAGTTTATAAAAAATATCCATCGTACAAACACTATGACCTTCACGCTGGGAATGTTCTCGTCAATAAAGAACGTGGAAAAATGCGCGTGTTGTTGACTGATTTTGGTTTGTCTGAAATGAAAGGTGTTCGGAGCCCCCTGCTTAAAAAGGCGTGGAGACGAGACCAAGCCCCGGACGCGCTCGTTTTCACGTACTACCTGGGGAAAGCGTTGAAACGCATCCCACCCACGGCGGTATCATTTTTCCAGTACGTTGGGGAAAGTGAATACTTTGCGAAAGATACATCCATGAAAGTCATCGCCGACTTTACGAGACATCCATTCATGAAGGGTGCACACAAATCTGTATTGCGCGTACCACCGGCTCCAGTAATTTAAAGCATTGGTGTCATTTAATGTATATACACATGGAGGATTACGTGAATCAAATTAAAAATAAAAGCACGTTTCTCGTGGACATCGGCGCGAGTTTCGGGGCGGGTCCAATCGCTTCGTATTTCGATACGTACTCGGGACTTTGTGTGGAGTGTAATCCCCAAAAGTTCGGCGTTCTGTGTCAGAGTGTGACGAATGAAAAAATCCACAAACACCTCGGTTTCGCCACACCCGAGAACATTGTCGACCTCTTTGAAAAATACAACGTCCCTAAAAACATTGACATTTTAAAAGTCGACATCGATGGATATGATTTGGAATTGATTAAGACAATCATCGAGAAAGGTTATCGACCCGCCATCATCATCGCCGAAATCAATGAAAAAATTCCACCTCCGATTTCATTTCAAGTGAAGTATGCACCGACCTACTTTTGGGACGTGAGTCACTATTACGGATTTTCTATACAGGCGGGGAAAGACGTCCTCGAGCCTCTTGGATATAAGATTAAGCAGATTTACGACCACAATAACATCATGATTCTCGACACATCCGTGTACGACATGAAGGAGGATGTCGACGTCGCTGAAATCTATCGCACCGAATATTCCGAAAACGAGGCCGCGTTGAAGGCTTTACCATGGAATCAGGACGTCCACCATTGGACGAAGATGACACGCGAACCCGAAAAGCTTTTGGACGAAATTTCTGAATATTTCACCAAGGCACACCGCGCGGATGAATTTGAAATCAGTGTTTCATCAAATATGTAAAACTTGTAATGCTTCATTCACACCTGGATGTCTTTCTATGTCCTCCATTCCCATCTCCACGTGGTGCATGTATGTGAGGTCCAATCCCTGCATTTTGTACACGATTTCTTCGAGTCCGTTGGCTTGACCGAGGTCACTCTGGTCGAGGTCCCCAGTGATTATCAATTTAGTATTAGGTCCCAATCTCGTGAGTAACATCTGCATCTGGTTTGGCGTGGCGTTTTGCATTTCATCCGCGATGATGAATGCGTTGGTGAACGTTCGCCCACGCATGTAACCCAGAGGCTCGATGGTGATGTTTCTTTCTATTTGCATCCTGGACAAGTATTGTTCGAAGATGTCATACATGGGTCTGGTCCATGGTTCCATTTTTTTATCCATAGTCCCAGGAAGATATCCAATGTCCTCGTCCGTCGGGACGATTGGGCGCGTGAGAATGATGCGCGTTCTGTTGGCGTCGAACAAATGGTCCATGGCCACGTGACAGGCGAGCATTGTTTTCCCCGTACCGGCTGGACCAGTCGCGATGACGATTGGTTTGGGTCCTCGGAGCGCGAGCATGTACCGACATTGTCCTGCAGTTTTGGGGAAGTTCATTAAAAAAATCTAAGATATTAATAATGGTAAATAACAGCAACAGTAACAGTAACAGTAATAATAATAGAGTCAGACGTGCATTCAACACGCCCAATCAAAGAACGCCGGTGAACGCGTCGTCGCGCATTCGAACCAGCACGCCGCAAGCACCAGCGCGCCCGGCTCGCAGAAACGCCAACGCGAACCGTACGACGGCGAACCGGACCACGGCTCGACGTCTTTTTAACAACGGCGAAATGCGAACGTTTCTCGCGCGCATGTTCAACGCTAGCCCATCGAGTCCGAAGACGCCAGCACAGCGCACACCGGCGAAAAAAAATGCAAACTCCTCTGCTAAAAATAAAAATAAAAATAATAACAAAAAGTAAGTAACCATGCAGGTCAGTCCTGAAAGAATTCGTCGCACCGCGCAGCGCACGCGTGCCGTGATGCGAGGCGTGAACCTTTCCCGTGCGTTCAACGCCGCCGCGAATGATGCGACGCTCGTGTACGAGAACATGCCCCTCCCCGCGAACGCGCAAAACATGTTCACTTTGGGGTCATTTAAAGTGGGTGATAAAGTCATGAAGTACGCCCCTGGGAAGTACATCAAAGTGACTGATTTCGTGCGTTACCTGCGAAGTCCCCGTGCTGGAAAGTTGGCGTTTCGTAATGACTTTGTCAACGCCGCGGGTAATAAAAAATTTAATAGCCCGGAAGGTGTGCGTTTCACTCGCGCATCTGTGAAATTTTATAAATTCGTGTAATATAAAAAAATCAATTCACTACTAGTAATAAGATGATGCAGGTGCAACAATTTCATTTTATTAAATTTAAACCATCGGGGGCTTTCCTCACAATGAAGGATAAGACCCACCAGGTGAGGTATATGTGTTTCAGTTCGAGGCAAACGGCCGTGGACGCTGTGGAGTACATATCCCTTTTTAGGTCGCGTCATGGCACATTCCCGCAGCTGGACATGACTGAGACCGTGTCAAAAGTAAAAGTAGCACCAAACTTTAAAAAAAGAGAGGTTGTGGACGTGGCGCGATTTTTCGCGATAGAAACGCGCGACCGCGATGACTTGGATAACATGGCCCGTGCGACGAACGCACACTTTCTGTACGTGCACAAGTTTCAATACGAGACGGATGCTAAAATGAACGTGTCGTTTTCGGGTCAGGAAGTTGATGCGTACGTAGACCCCCGAGATTACATAGACTGCCTCGAGTATAATTTAAAAATTAAGTAAATACATATCAGTATGTGTGGGATACTTTGTTTATTCGGAGAAGCCAGAGATGTGCCAAAAAACATTTTAAAGCACAGAGGCCCCGATGACTACGCATCAAAGACGTTGGGTCTGTGTCAGATGGACTTTTATCGTTTAGCAATCAATGACCTTTCCCCAGCGGGCATGCAACCCTTCAAATACGACGACATCATGTTCATGTGTAACGGGGAAATTTACAACCACAAAGAGCTCACGTACGAAAATGCGAGGAGTAAAAGTGATTGTGAATGCATTGGTCCGCACGTCAAGCATCTCGGCATTCAGCACACTCTCGAAGAGCTTCGTGGGGATTTCGCGTTCGTGTACACGGATGGCAAACACGTCATGGCAGCCAGAGACCCGGTGGGTGTGCGACCCCTGTTTTACACTCGTTACGCGAAAGATTCCATCGCTTTTTCGAGCGAGGTGAAGGGGTTGTTATTTTTGAATACCCCCGTGCACATATTCCCACCCGGTACTTTTTATGACTCGTACGTGGATGATTTCATTACGTATCATTCGGGGTACTGGCACATCAAGACGCACGTACCACTTCAAAATAAATTAAAAGACGCGTTGGAAACTGCTGTGAAGATACGCATCGAGAACACGGACAGAGACATTGGATTTCTTTTATCGGGGGGTTTGGATAGTTCACTCATCGCATCCATCGCACAGCGTATGATTGGTGAAATTCAAACGTTTTCGATTGGTTTGGAAGGGAGTCCCGATTTACTGGCGGCGAGAAAGGTGGCGAAGTTTATCGGTTCCAGGCATCACGAGGTGACTTTTACTTTGGAGGAGGGTTTAAAAGTACTCCCGGACGTCGTCGAGAGTTTGGAATCGTACGACACGACGACCATCCGTGCGTCTGTCCCTATGTGGCTTTTGTGCAGGTACATTAAAGAAAAAACACCTTGTCGGTACATCTTTTCTGGGGAGGGTGCGGATGAATTGTTAGGGGGGTACATTTATTTTAAAAACGCCCCTGGTGTGCACGAGCACGCCGCGGAGAGCATGCGTCGCCTTAAATTGATTCATCAGTTTGATGGTTTGCGAGCGGACAGGTGTGCGGGTGCGCATGGATTGGACCTGGTGGTGCCCTTCTTGGACATTGAATTCATACGCGCCGTGTTCACCATGAATCAAAAACAAAAGTGTGGTCCGTGTGAAAAGAAAGTGCTTCGCGAAGCGTTCGTGGGTTACCTTCCAGAAGAAATTTTATGGCGTCAAAAGGATGGCATGAGCGACGCCGTGGGTACGGCGTGGGTTAACTTTTTGCGCGCGAAAGCTGAAACCCTCGTCACGGATAGCGCCTTCATGGTGTCGAAAGCCATATGTAGTGAACACAACACACCACTCACGAAAGAGGAGGTGTGGTATCGAGAAATATTTTGGAAATTTTATGGATGTCGACACGACCACTTGATTTCGGAGATATGGCGTCCTAAATGGACAGACGTCACCGACCCGAGTGCTCGTCTACTTATAGATTAGAGTGATTTATGTATATAAAAATGAGTGAAAACTTCATCAAGAAATTTAACCCTCAAGAAAAAGAACACGTCCTATGGCTTAAGGACGTGTGCGCGTCCATGGCACAAGTCACGCGAGGCGATAAGATTGACGTCATCACCGTCGCAAACTCGAACCCCTTCGGTTGTACGTTGTCGTCGCCCCTCGACTTTGCCCAGGCACACTTCCAGATGGCGATGAAGTACACGAGCGCCGTCCTCAGCGAAGACGCGTGGGTCCCAGGAAAAAATGTAGACGAGTAGTAAAGATGAAGTTGCGTGTCCCGGTGATTCTCTTTCTGATTCTCGTGGCGACGGCGTTGATGTGGCGATGTGAAAAGTACATCATGGACAACCGGGTGGATACGAATCCGATGCGTCGTCGCGGACAATTCTTCGACACGTGTTCTCCAGAAAACATGGAAGATTGCCCACGAAATAACAACCCTTTCGATGGTCTCCCCCTCCCTTAAAGATTTAATGCTATATTTATATATAGAATACTTGATGAATGCGACGCGTTCATATGCTCTCGACAAAATATCAGAAATACTCGGCCTTCCCAAGGATGACGTCATACCTATCAACCTCGAGAAGTCTATTTTGAATCACTGCGTGCGTCGCGTGCACGAACCTTCGTGGGAAAATTTTGATTTCATAAACACGTATCGACACAAATTTTTAGAAATCAAAAACAACCTCCAGCGTTCACCGAACCTGAAGAATGACATCGTCGCCAAAAAACTCAAGACGAAAGATGTCGTGGAAATGAAACCCTACGAAATGCACCCAGGGGGGCCGTACGACAAGATGATGGGTGATAGAATACACAAAGAATTGCGAAAAGAAGCGTTGGCGAAGGAGGTGAAGAATCAGGATGGATTTTTCGTGTGCGCCAGGTGTAAGACGAAGAAGACGACCTACTATCAGTTGCAAACGAGAAGTGCGGATGAGCCTATGACTACTTTCGTGAGTTGTCTCAACTGTGGGAAAAATTGGAAGTGTTAAGCCAGTGGAGTGAACCCGTGAGGTCGGTGTTTTGGTCGCCGACTGATAGTATAAAATTGTAACCTAGTTTTTGTTTCATCAAAATTTTTGTGTCCGCCGACGTGAATCCGAGTTTGTCGTACGTGATGCCGTTGTCCGCGAGTTGATTCATGGTCCATTGAATCACTGGCTCGAAACGTGGGCGCGCGGTGATGATGACGACGATGTATCCCGCCGCCTGTGCGTCCCAGAGGAGTTTTATCATGGGTGAAATCGGACTGCCAGTCACGCGCAAGAGTGTGTCGTCGATGTCGAACATGACGGCGTCCCCTCGACGAATTGTGCGTTTCATCAAATATGTGAGCCCGGCTTCACGCAGCTGCTCCATCTTACTTATAGATGTGATTAAATTATTAACCATGTCTACGTGTCCTGTGTGTTATGACACCAAATTAGGTGCCTTTTTCGTGTGTGGGCACGGCTTGTGTAAATCGTGCGCAGTTCGCTGGTTCAACGTCAGAGATTCGTGTCCTGTGTGTCGCGAAGTCGTTGGTTCGTCATTTTGCGACGCCATGGACCTGCCCCACATCAACCAGGAAAGGGCGCGCATGATGTCCCTCGGGAAGGGGTACGAGTTATCATTTGATAAAAATGTATTCATCACGACTCATGGTGTGGTAAGTTGGTTTAAAAAGAATGTTCACTTATAAAAATAATAATGTACGACCCCCCTATCAGTCATTATTCGGAGCTTGACGTGTCTGAGTACGACCAGGACGAGCTCTTTAAATTTGTCGGAAAGGGTGGACGCAAATTTTATTACATCACACGTCTCTTGGGGCTCGATTACCTTTGGTACGATAAAGAGCGTAAGAAGATTGAGATTTGGGGGCCATACTACGTGCACCAGAACAATCAGTCTGCGCACATTATTCGTGCAGAGATTGATTATTTTTTTGAAAGAAACTCCCAGTAGGTTGATTTTCACAGAAGAAAATTTACATCACGATGCCACTATTCAGTCTGAAGGATGTCATAGATGGTATAAAGAAAAAATCGGGACTACGTAAACCTCAGCGTCAGCCTATATATAGAAAGCAAGACTACTTGGTGGCTATTAAAGCCGAATATCTACGTCTAGGTTTACCCGAACCCGATTGGTTGGACCAGATTCCGGATGCCCCCGCTGATTCACCTCCACGCCCCGCGAGCACTGAACCAAATATTTCGTCGCACGACTGGGTTGTGTTGAATCTTGACTGCGACGAGTCTGCGCAGCGTGTCAAGTGTCGGGTGTCTTATGTACTCTGTGAACTGCACAGAGAGTTTTACTCCCAGGGTTTACCTCCCCCTATAGAGTCTCTGGTTCGTTCTTATAAAGAGTTGGGGTTTTCTGATGAGTACCTCATGACTTTGATTAAGAACCATGACCAGAGAATTGCGCGCATGAAAAAACATGGACCCATGTTGGATAAAATATTCAAGTCGGATTCATCCAGTAAAAAAAAGAAGAAGAAGGAGAAACAGGAGATTGTGGAAGAGGAGGAAGACGAGGAGGAAGAGGAGGAAGAGGAAGTTCCCGATGATGAGATTTTTGACATGGAAATTGACGAAGACGAAGAGGATGTAGATGATGTAGAGGAGGAGTACATATCCGACTAAACATAAAGATTAGGGTACCATAAATATGTAATATGTATATAGCGTGGGACACCGAGACCACGGGTCTCCCCCGTGTCCGGACACCCCCCACGCCCAAGAACTTGCACAATTATGACATGTGTCGCATAGTATCCATCGCCGCGGTAAAATTCTCGAGTCGTGGTCGTGAACTCGCATCATTCCATAGAATAATTAAACCCGATGGGTACGTCGTCGGTGCGACGGAAATCCACGGGATTACGCACGACTATGCTATGGAAGAAGGCACGCCATTTAACGTCGTCTTTAAAGAATTCATGGAATTCATCCGCCCCGTGAAGACGCTCGTGGCACACAACAGCCGTTTTGATGAGAATGTGTTGATGTCCGAGACGCTGCGCATTGGTTTGGAAATTCCAAAGGTTAACTTTGTGTGTACGAACGAGATGCACAAGGAAAAGTTGTTCAGACCCATCAAGCTCATTGACTTGTACACGACCATGTTTGGGCGGGGTTTCGATGGGGCGCACGACGCCCTGAACGACGCTCGCGCGTGTGGAGAGGTTTACCCTGTGCTGCGTGATTACGAATTGACACAGCGCGATGTGTGTGTGCCTAAAATCATAATCAAGGCTTCGGATGTCTCATCTATCATGGGTTTGAGTCAATTCAAAAAGCCTCAAGATGTCGTGGAGGAGTTGTGGCGAAAGTACCTCCCCGACACGTGTACCATGAAGACTAAAGATGAGCGAGCTTTGGACGTCATCGAGGCGACCCCTGCGTTGCAGGTGGTTCGAGCTAAGATTGAAAGCTGCACGACCGAGGTTCAGACGGAGAGAATGTCGCTCTTGGATGAGGTAGAGGCGGCGCCCATCACGCCCGCGGAGAAGGGTTTGGTGAAGGACCATTTCCGTAAATCTCTGTACACATCTCACGGGGTACGACACGAGGAGAGGGCTGCGAAGGCGTATGCTCCTGGTCTCGTGGAGGATGATACTTTTTACAAATATGACGTGTGTACTATAAAGGGTACGCTGTACCAAATCGTGGGTCGCGTCGACCGCGTGCGAATCAATGACGATGGGAGTCGGACTTTGGTAGAACTCAAGAACCGAACGAGGGGTTTATTCAATCGTCTTCGGGACTACGAGGAGGTTCAATGTCGGGTGTACATGGGCATGATGAAACCATGCGTGCGCGACGCGCTTCTGGTTGAGTCGTACGACGGGGAGATGAAATCGTACTTGGTGCAACGCGACGACGCAAAGTGGGATGCTATCACACGAAAAGTAGAACACTTTTGTTCATATTTTCATCATGTAATATCACATAAGGACTAAGCTCTTTTTATTATTATGTATCTCACATGGATTGCTCGCTTTCCAATACTTGTATTTTATGTGGGTTCTTTCGCGAGTTATCTCGTAGCTCGGTGGGTCTTCACTCAGAATGACTGCCTTTCGGTCTGGCGTTGGGGTAATTTCGTCTGTGAAATCAGCGAGACCCACATGCGCACGGCGAAATCCCACTTGATGTCAAAAACCTTGGGTGCCCTCGGGGCTGCCATGACTTTTTTATCATCATCAAAAGCAGTGAGTTTTCTTGAAAATAACCGCCAGTGTATAAAATCTAAAGAGTCAATCACACTCTAAAAATGGAAGCAATTCTTATTGAAATCAGAGACCTACTTAAAGACTTCATCGCGACCCGACGTGTTCCCGACGTGGAAGAACGCGTGGGCGAGACCAACGTCAAACGAAATGTCGACGAATCGACGCAATGCGTTGGTTTCACGGCGAAAGGTAATAAATGTACAAACAGAGCAATAGGATCTAGTGAATATTGTGGAATGCACGGCGGAAATAAAAAACGCAAGGTTGTTGTTGGTTCAAGCACGAAGAGTGAAAAAATCATACCCGTGCACACACACCACACAGACCCCGAAAGGCCGTGCGACCTCTGCATCCAACATGGTGATTCGTTGGAACCGACTGCACCCGATGCATCCTATAGTGTCGCGGAGCGTCTTAAGGAAATGCTCGCGAATGAATCCTTCTAAAGTTAGCATTATAATAAAAATATGTTTCTCCCCCCTTCAAAGAAGAATTTCTTACATTTTCTTGGTGGTGGTTTGCGGGTTTTGATGGTTTGTTCATACAAAGGTGATGATATCTATCTAAATGCTTCGTGCGCTGTTGAAGAG
>Ga0222714_10004856_pt1 | contig 13030 bp, 15 predicted proteins | sample C33_3DmetaG_FD_165048 | JGI IMG/M metagenome (GOLD analysis project Ga0222714, IMG submission 165048) | Estuarine water microbial communities from San Francisco Bay, California, United States - C33_3D | ecosystem: Environmental > Aquatic > Marine > Unclassified | place: USA: California... | reverse complement strand
AGCGAGTTCATCAATTACACCTTGCAATGCGTCCGTGTTTCCAACACCGGTATTTAATGCGACACCTGTTAGGTACTTCTTGCGAACAATGTCGCTCAGCGTGCTGGATGAACCCAAAATGCTTGATACGCCGCTCGACAACCCACCCTGGGTAAAAGACTTCAGCGCCAGTTGTTTTAGTTGACGTTGCATTTCGCCCAACTCAGCTTCTTTTAGCGCGATGCGCTTTTCCGTGTTCTTGATTTCGACTGCAATGTCTTCCATGTCATTAACAGCAAGCGCATATTCTTCGCCAAGCAAATCAATCTGCTCACCGAGGCGGTCGAGTTCGGCGATGATCTGGTTCACCCGCTGCTGCTCGTCGCTTGACGACCCGGTCGCGGGTTGAATGCCGAGTGCTCCGGCAGGCGTCGAGGAATAACCCACAGCCACAGAAGTGGTGAGGATGATGGCCACCGCTAACGGTGCGCTTCGACGTATACGCCCAATGGCGCCACGGATCATGATGGCTCTATCCTACTGATTGTTACGGTTTGATGTCAGGGCGCTCAAACCCTTACCCAGCATCACTCCCACTCAATAGTGCCCGGTGGTTTCGACGTGACGTCATAGACCACTCGGTTGATCCCCTTCACCTCATTAATGATGCGGGACGACATTTTCTCGAGCAAGTCATAGGGCAAACGGGCCCAGTCAGCAGTCATGGCGTCATCGCTGGTAACCGCCCGAATGATGATCGGTCGACCATAGGTGCGCTCGTCGCCCATCACACCCACCGAGCGAATATCGGCAAGTACCGCAAATGCCTGCCAGATCTCGCGCTCTAGTCCCGCAAGTTTCACTTCCTCACGCACAATGGCATCGGCCTCTTGCAAGATGGCCACTTTGTCGGGCGTTACTTCGCCAATGATCCGCACGCCAAGACCTGGGCCCGGAAATGGTTGTCGCCATACAATTTCATCGGGCAACCCCAGTTCGGTTCCCACCTTGCGTACTTCATCTTTAAACAACGTGCGCAATGGTTCACACAGTTTTAGTGTCATGTCGTCGGGTAGTCCGCCAACGTTGTGATGGCTCTTGATCACACTTGCAGTGCCGTCTACCCCGCCGCTTTCAATCACGTCCGGGTACAACGTGCCCTGAACTAAAAACTTTGCATCGGTGATGCCACCCGTGTGTTCTTCAAAGATGCGTACAAACGTTTCACCAATTGCTTTGCGCTTTGCTTCGGGCTCGGTAATCCCTTTGAGTTTTTCAAAAAATCGTGCACCGGCATCGACATGAATGAGTTCTATCCCCATGTTGCGCTTAAAGGTTTCAACAACTTGCGCGCTTTCGTTTTTACGCATCAACCCGATGTCCACATAGATACATGTCAACTGATTTCCAATTGCTTTGTGCACCAGTGCCGCAGCAACTGCTGAATCAACTCCACCAGAGAGACCACAGATCACGCGTTCGTTGCCAACAAGATCGCGAATCGCTTGCACTTGATCGTCGACAATTGATGACATGGTCCATGAACGATCGGCACCAGCAAGTGCGTACAAAAAGTTATCGAGCACGTCTTGGCCATGCTCAGAGTGTGCAACCTCTGGGTGATACTGCACGCCCCAAATCTTTCGACTCGCACTTTCAATCACCGCCATCGGTGCATCTGGCGTGCTGGCAGTGGCAACGAACCCACTAGGCAACACAGACACGGCATCAAAATGGCTCATCCACACATTGAGTTGAGCGGGAATCGCGTCGGGGTGCAGTTGCGAAACCGAACCCGCAATGCGCTGCAACTGTGTGCGCCCATATTCACCACGACCACCGCGAGCAACTTCACCTCCTAATTGCTGGGCAATCAACTGACAGCCATAACAAATACCCAAAATAGGAATGCCCAGTTCGTAAATTTCTGGGTCAAGTAGGGGCGCCCCTTCAACGTGCACACTTGCCGGGCCACCCGACAAGATGATGCCAATTGGGTTGCGCTTACGCACTTCTGCTGCCGAAATGCGATGCGGCACAATCTCGGAATACACCTGCGATTCCCGCACTCGGCGCGCAATCAATTGGGCGTATTGGGCCCCAAAATCAACCACCAAAACTGTTGGCTGCATTGTGGATTCGGAGGCCATAGAGACACATGACCTTAGTTGAGGACTGGCAATCGGCTGACAAAAGTGTGACGATGGAAGCGTGTCGTATTCGCTTCGCTTTTCCACCGCCTCCCCAGACGATCCCTCTAGCGAGACAACGATTGCTGATCAGTTGAGCGGAATGGATTACAGCGCGTGCGTCGGGCTGTACCAAAAGCCTGGTTGTGGAACTAAACCCATCCTCTCGGGCGATCGCGGCGGCGCCATGCAACTTGTCGTATTTGGAATTTTGATTGCGGGCATGGCAGTTATTGGTATTCGCATTGCTCGCAGTATTCGGGCAAGAGATAAGGCGCTCGAGCCAACCGAGTAGTTTTTCCACGTGTTGAAAAACCGTGGGGTACTTGGTGTAGTTCTTGGACTCATTAGTGCATCGCTGTATGGAGTCACCCCCATATTCGTGTATCACGCAACCGAACATGGAGCTGACTCGTTTGGGTTGATGACATCTCGCTATGTGATAGCCGTGATTATTTTGCTGGCTGTTCGCATCGTGAAGCTAGGTATTGACAAATGGCCAGAACGCCGACTGAGCCTTCGATTGTTTCTGCTTGGCGCAGTTGGTTTGTACGCGAACAGCATTTGCATGTTCACCGCGTTTGACTATCTGCCAAGCGGACTAGCAATGGTGTTGTTCTATTTCTACCCAATCTTGGTGGTGTTTTTTGGATGGGTGTTCTACCGACATGTTCCGCCAAAAATCATCTGGCCGTGCCTTGCCATCACATTGATTGGTGTTGCGTTCAGCGCCAGTGAACTATCGGGTGGACAAGCAAAGGGAGTTGTCATCATCGTGTTTGGAGCATTTGCCTACTCCATGTATTCCGTGCTTGCCGCAGCATCAATGCCGAAAACTGATTTGTTATCTGGGCTCATCCTCATATTTGGTGGTGCCGGATTTACGTTCATCGTCGTGTGGTTACTCGACCCACCTGGTCTTCCGACAACGATGCCGTTTACAGCCGACGTATGGTTGCCTGCTCTTGAGATTGGAATTGTTGGCACCATCGGCGCGATGGGCATTTTCTTTGCTGGAATGAACCTGATCGGTGCGAGCAAAAGCGCAGTGGTTCAAACGTGGGAAGTATTTATTGCCCTGTGCAGCGGCACGTTCTTCTTGAATCAGGATTTCAGCCCTCGCCAATTGTTTGGTGCAGTGCTCATTTTGAGTGGCGTGATTGTGCTTCTCCGCGTAGAGGTCAAGCAAAATAACCCCGATATCCTGTTACCCACATAGCAATGTGAGTACTTCTTGCAGGGTTGGGTGAAATCCCCTACCGGCGGTGAAAGCCCGCGACCCCCACGAGCAATCGTGGGGCTGATCTGGTGAAATTCCAGAGCCGACGGTCATAGTCCGGATGGGAGCAAGAAGGCGAGGGTTGCGCTTGCATGTGCACGAACCGCTACTTGCGGTGCGCTCGCCCATGCCGGTGTTGCTTTTGTCGTCTTCGCTCTGCCCTGCACGTCGTTCGCACGGCGCGACAACACAAGGGCAACACACGTGAACACACTTGACGAACAGTACATGCGATTGGCAATCACCACTGCCAATGATGCACGTCTGCGTTCGCGCCCAAATCCATGGGTGGGTGCTGTTGTTGTTTCGTCACGTGGCGAAGTGTTTACCGGCGCGACTCTTGAACCTGGTAACGCACATGCCGAAATCGTTGCGTTGAATGCTGCCGGGAAAAATGCTGCTGGAGCAACACTGTTCTGCACACTTGAACCATGCAGCCACACTGGGCGCACTGGCCCATGCACGCAAGCAATCATTGATGCAGGAATCTCGCGCGTCGTTGTCGGAACTATTGATCCAGACACGAAGGTTTTTGGAAGTGGCGTGCAACAACTCCGCAATACAGGCATCACCGTTGATGTTGGTGTGCTCGAACACGACGTGCGCACACAACTCGCTCCGTACTTACATCATCGATCAACCGGTAGACCATTCGTAGTTCTCAAATTGGCAAGCACCATTGATGGTTGCATTGCTGCAGCCGATGGGTCGAGCAAATGGATTACCGGCGAAATCGCGCGCAAACGAGTGCACCAACTGCGTGCCGAAAGTGATGCAATTGTGGTGGGTGCCGGAACTGTTCGTGCAGACAATCCATCACTTACCGTTCGCGACGTACATGGACCATCGCCACGACGCGTTGTGTTGGGAGCCGTTGACGCATCGGCACAGGTGCATCCGTGCACGCAATGGACAGGCACACTTCCCGACCTGCTCGATACATTGGGCAAAGAAGGCGTTGTGCAATTACTGGTTGAAGGTGGAGCACGAGTTGCTGCATCGTTTCATCGCGAACGTTTGATCAACCAATACATCATGCATATCGCACCGGTCATTGCCGGAGGAGATAACGCCGCAGGAGTTTTTGCAGGCCCAGCTGCCGCAACCATGTCAGACATGTGGCGTGGACGCGTGGTGTCAACCACCAATCTTGACGGCGATATCGAAATCATTCTCGAACCGAATCTCAACTAAAGGACCCCAAATTGAGCAACAAGCAAGTTGAAATGTCACCTATTGAAGACGTGGTTGCGGCGATCGCTCGTGGCGAAATGATCGTCATGGTGGACGACGAAGACCGCGAGAACGAAGGCGACCTCATTATGGCCGCACAGTTCGCAACACCAGAAAAGATCGCCTTCATTGTGCGCCATACATCGGGAGTCGTCGTTGCTCCACTTTCTGGCGAGCGTTGCGACGACTTACGACTCCCCCTCATGGTCGACAACAACACCGAAAGCCACCGCACGGCATTCACCATTTCAGTTGACTTTTTGGAGGGCACTTCAACAGGCATCTCTGCATCCGATCGCGCAGCAACACTTCGTGCACTCGCAGATCCAAAGATCTCCCACTCGGCATTTGCCCGCCCAGGGCACATCTTTCCGCTACGTGCTCGGGAAGGTGGTGTGCTGAAGCGCGCTGGCCATACCGAAGCCGCAGTCGACCTTGCTCGCCTTGCCGGTTTGCAGCCTGCTGGAATCATTTGCGAAATTCAAAACGACGACGGCACGATGTCGCGCTTGCCCGACCTGCGCACGTTCTGTGCCGAGCACAACTTGTTGCTCTCTTCCATTGCCGACCTTGTTGAATACCGTCGTCATCACGAACGACTTGTTGAGCGCATGGGTTCTGCAGCGGTTCCAACCGAATGGGGTGGCTTCACCTGCGTTGCATACAAGAGCACCATCGACGGAATCGAGCACCTTGCGTTCGTGAAGGGTGATGTCAGCGATGGCACACCTGTGCTGACCCGCGTGCACAGCGAATGCTTGACCGGCGACGTGTTTGGCAGCAAGCGTTGCGACTGCGGCCCACAACTTGCAGCGGCAATGCAACAAATTGATGCTGAGGGAAGAGGCGTTGTTGTCTACCTTCGCGGACACGAAGGACGTGGCATCGGTATCGGACACAAAATTCGTGCGTACTCACTGCAAGACGAAGGTTTTGACACTGTTGACGCCAATACCGAACTTGGGCTTCCAGTCGACAGTCGCGAATACGGAATTGGAGCACAAATTTTGGCCGACCTTGGTGCACGCGAGCTTCGCCTGATGACCAACAACCCCGCTAAGTACGGCGGCATCGCTGGCTACGGCTTAAGCATCGTGGAGCGCGTGCAACTTGACATTGCACCAACCCCTGAAAACGAGGCCTACCTGCGCACCAAGCGCGATCGCATGGGCCACGTATTCGACGGATCAGACATTGCAACACCAAAGAAGGGAAAATAGGTCATGGCAACTTTTGAAGGATCACACGACGGTAAAGGTTTGCGCGTAGGCATCGTTTGCTCGCGCTTCAATGAATTCATTGTCAATGCATTGCTCGAAGGCGCACTGCGTGGACTTGCAAGTCATGGCGTGTCTGAATCTGACATTGATGTTGCTTGGGTTCCTGGTGCGTACGAAATTCCTATAACAACAAAAGCAATGGCAGTAACTGGCCGCTACGACACCCTTGTCACCCTCGGCGCAGTAATTCGTGGTGAAACCGCACACTTCGAATACGTTGCAGGCCCTGTTGCCGACTCAATCGCACAGATTCAACTCGAAACGGGCATGCCGATCGGCTTTGCTGTGCTTACGGTTGAAAATGTGGAGCAGGCAGTCGAACGCTCAGGCCCTGGTGCAGGAAACAAAGGCGAAGAGGCAGCAGTCGGGGCAATTGAAATGGCCAACGTGTTGAAGGCAATTCGCAAAAAATAGTTACAAGTCAGACAGTCAACACTGAATTAAGAAGCAACAGCTGTCTCCAGGAATGGCTTGTCACCCAGGATTGTTGCGCGATGCATCACCCGGCGATGCGGCATGTAATCGGCAGTTGCATAATGTTGCGTCAGTCGATTGTCCCAAAATGCAAGGTCGTACTGCTTCCACTTCCATCTCACCGTGAACTCAGGTCTAGACACATGCGATGTCAAATAAGCAAGAACCATTTCACTCTCGCGGGTTGATAGCTCCATAATTCGCGTCGTAAATGAATAGTTAACAAAGATTCCACGTTGCTTGCTGACGGGATGCGTTCGAACAACCGGATGCACCACCGGTGGATTTTTTAGTCGCGCGCTCTCAACCATTTTGCGAGTTTCTGGAGAATTGCCGTATCGCTCAATCGTGAATGATGCTGCAATGTCGTGTTCTGCGGTCAAGGTAAGGATAAATTCCTTAAACGAATCAGAAAGAGCCTCATATGCAGCGATGCCACTCGCCCACAGTGTGTCGCCGCCAAATGGAGGCAATACTCGAGCAGAGAGCAACGCCCCGAGAGGAGGCCGCTCGATGAATGTCACGTCTGTATGCCACTCATCGCTATCTGGTGGATTCTTGTCGTTTGTATCGAGCACAATTATTTCCTTGGCAACTCCCGAATTGGGATAGATGGGGTGTATGTGCAATTCCCCAAATCGCTGTGCAAGATCTCGGTGTTGTACTGGGGTGAGCGGCTGATCCTCAAAAAACAAAACCTGGTGCTCAACAAGATGCGCCGAAATTTCATCACGCAGATCATCAGATAGAGGCTGGCAAAGGTCCACCCCTGTTACAAGCCCACCAAGTGCCGGCGATATCCGAGTTACCTGCATAGAGGAAAGATTAGCGAGCAATTGCCTAACACCGATAAGCGCTTCTTGTGCGCACATCTAAATCAATCTCGGTACACATTGTCTGCAGGGCAACCGCCCGGAATACGAAAGGCATCGATCATGGGCGTCTTGCTCACTTCGCTCGTTGCGGTCACGAGCCTGCTGACCGTCCAACTCCCCGATCGACTTACCCCGCCATCATTTGAAACACCGATCGAAGCCGTGAGTTATGTGATGTTTGATCTTGAGTTCACCACATTTACCCGTGAGAGATTCCGACTCAAACGTGCATACCCACACCTCGACTGGACAACTGATGGCTGCTCTGCACCTGTCGTTGGGGGCGAAGGACGATCGTTCAATTTCACGCAGGCATGTATCCGTCACGATTTTGGATATCGCAACGCCAAACGGCTGGGGCGCTTCACTGAATCAACGCGCGCCGAAATAGACAAACAGTTTCTGCGAGATCTTGAATCATCATGTTCACGACAAGTGCGCACCCGTAAAGTTCGTTGCACATTGTGGGCAGAAACCTTTTACGTTGCGGTGCGGGCAACCGGCAGTTAGCGAATTACGCCCATTCTTTCAACACTGCAATATTGATAAGTTGATGCAGCATCTTTCCCGTTACACCCCACACTGTTTCATCATCTAAGTGAAAGAAATGAATCTGATACTGATTTGGTGGTGATCCCCAATGCTCTTCGACATATGTGTCGTCTCGCACCAGATCGATTAATGAAACAGAGAATACACGATCAACCTCGCCATTCACTGCAGTAAGTGCCGGAGGTTGTTCAAGATGTGCAACAACAGGAACAATGTGGCTATTGCTGACGTATGTAGACAACGCACTCATTTCGCCAATCACGCGAACGTGTGATGGATGAAGATTGATTTCTTCATTTGCTTCACGAATTGCAGCCTCGACAAACGACTCGCCCGCATCCACACGTCCACCAGGAAACGACACCTCGCCTTTGTGGTTGGTGAGTTGTTGCGATCGACGCGTCAACACCACCTCAGGGCCACGAGCACCGTCAAAAATCGGCACTAACACCGCTGAGGCTCGCGAACCAGGCGGTGGTGGGGCTTGCTCGAGTCGCTGAGTAAAACGTTGCAACCGAGCAATTAGTTCGGCGGTATTTGTGAGCGGAGAATGATCCAGTTTGGCAAACGGGTTTGTTGGCCGAACCCACACCGCTGCAGGGCGAGGAATTACCTGATTGCCACCCGCACGCAACATGACAAATCTACGCTTGTGGCGTCCATCCACTTGCAGCGAGTTGACGAATGACTTCGTCGAGGCCTGCAGTCTTTAAATTGGCAAGTGTTTTGCCTGGTTGCTCTTCGCCACGCTCCCAGGTTTCCCATGCTGTACAAATTTTTTCAAGATCGGGTGCTGGTGTTGTGAAGCCCATGCGATCAGCCTAACCACGAGTCGTTGGTTGCGCACCACGCTTCGCATAGTTAGTGCCCAAAACAACAACACCGAGCACTACTCCAACACCGAGTAACGCAAGGCGACCATTCGTCTCAAGATCGGCAACAAACGACAACATCAAACAAGCAACAATGATGAGCCAGTCAATCAAGCGATGCACTGGTCGACCGATCCATTTAAACGCGCTCAAAATTCCATCAGTTACTGCGGTATTTATCAACATGATGATGCCGACAACTGCAGGAATCGTTGGTTCTTTCAGTTGCCCCGACATCATGACAAGACCGCCAGCAATTGCATACTCAACAAATTGATGTAACCAGAAACCGCGACCATTCGATGCCATGGCTCACCACATTAGAAGACAAATGAAAATGCCTCGGGTTTTCACCCGAGGCATTTTCTACTTGTTGATGTTCGTTTGGGAAACGACTTACATCATTCCCATTCCGCCACCTGGCATACCGCCGCCTGCTGGTGCGCCATTCTTGTCTGGCTTGTCAGCTACGAGGCATTCAGTGGTGATTACCAGTGCGGCAATTGATGCTGCATTTTGCAATGCTGCACGAGTCACCTTGGCTGGGTCAATGATTCCGGCTTTCACCATGTCGACGTATTCGCCAGTTGCAGCATTGAGCCCAATGTTGCCCTTTTCTGACTCAACACGCTGGATGGCAACTGCACCTTCCATACCTGCATTGTCGGCAATGTGGCGACCAGGAGCCGTCAACGAGTCGTACACGCTGCGTGCACCTGTTGCTTCGTCACCCTTGAGTGATTCAACAACCTTGAGTACTGCAGGACGAGCACGAATCAGTGCGGTACCGCCACCGGCGACCACGCCTTCTTCGATTGCTGCACGAGTTGCCGAAACGGCGTCTTCAATGCGGTGCTTCTTTTCCTTCAGTTCAACTTCGGTTGCTGCGCCTACCTTGATCACTGCTACACCGCCAGCCAGCTTGGCCAAGCGCTCTTGCAATTTCTCGCGGTCCCAGTCGGAATCGGTGTTGTCGATTTCGGCCTTGATCTGGTTGATTCGGCCAGCCACTTCGTCTTTGGCGCCTGCGCCGTCAACGATGGTGGTGTTGTCTTTGTTGATGATGACGCGCTTTGCACGGCCCAACAGGTCAAGCGACACGTTCTCCAACTTAAGTCCAACTTCTTCGCTGATGACCTGTCCACCGGTGAGTACCGCCATGTCTTGCAACATCGCCTTACGACGATCGCCAAAGCCTGGTGCCTTCACTGCGGTTGAGTTGAAAGTTCCGCGGATCTTGTTGACAACGAGTGTCGCAAGCGCTTCGCCTTCTACGTCTTCAGCAATGATCAGCAACGGACGGCCTGTCTTCATGACGCCTTCGAGTACTGGCAACATTGCCTGCACAGTTGCGATCTTGCCCGAGTTGAACAAGATGTATGGATCATCAAGAACTGCCTCTTGACGATCTGCATCGGTAACGAAGTATGGCGAGAGGTAGCCCTTATCGAACTGCATACCTTCGGTGAACTCGAGTTCAGTTCCGAATGTGTTGCTCTCTTCAACGGTTACAACACCGTCTTTGCCAACCTTGTCGATTGCATCTGCAATAACTTTGCCGATTGACGCGTCTGCTGCAGAAATGGTTGCAACGTTGGCGATGTCGCCCTTGTCGTCCACTTCTTTTGCCTGACTCTTGATCGACTCAACTGCTGCAGCAACTGCCTTTTCGATACCGCGCTTCAAACCCATTGGGTTCGCACCGGCTGCCACGTTGCGCATGCCGTGTTGCACCATTGCTTGTGCAAGCACTGTTGCAGTGGTGGTTCCGTCACCGGCTACGTCGTTGGTCTTGGTTGCTACTTCTTTAACAAGCTGAGCACCCATGTTCTCGAATGGATCTTCGAGTTCAACTTCTTTTGCGATTGACACACCGTCGTTCGTAATGGTTGGTGCGCCGAACTTCTTATCAAGTACCACGTTGCGACCCTTAGGTCCGAGTGTCACTTTTACTGCGTCGGCGAGCTTGTTCACACCGGCTTCAAGCGCGCGGCGTGCTTCTTCGTCAAATTTCAATTGCTTGGCCATATTTGTTTTGGTCCTTTGCGTGTTGGAGGGAAATGTTTAGGGAATCAGGCAACAACTGCGAGCACATCGCGGCTGGTGAGAATGAGCAGGTCGTCTCCACCATGGGTGACTTCGGTTCCGCCGTACTTGCTGTACAGAACAACGTCGCCAACTTTGATGTCGAGTGCGAAGTGCTTGCCTTCGTCGTCGCTCCAGCGGCCTGGGCCTACGGCGAGCACGGTGCCCTGCTGTGGCTTCTCCTTAGCGGTGTCTGGGATAACGAGACCAGATGCGGTGGTCTGCACTGCTTCGCTTGGCTTGACCACAATGCGGTCGTCTAGGGGCTTCAAGTTCATATGTGAGGTCCTCCGTGTGGCGTGTTCCGGGTGGTTCACGCGGTTGGTTTTTCGGTTAGCACTCAACGAGTGCGAGTGCTAATGATACGGACTCAGAGCCCGTTTTTCCAACTGAGCCCGCACTGGGCCAGCAGTTCACCCAGTGGCTCAAGCGGTAGCCCCACCACCGTATGGAAACCGCCCTGCACCGACTCCACCAGCCGCCCTCCGTCACCCTGCAGGGCATACGCGCCTGCCTTGTCCAGCGATTCACCTGTTGCCAGGTACCAGTCCATTAATTCGGGGGCGATTGACACCATGGTCACGGTGGCGGAATCCACCGTGTGGGCCTGTTGGTCACCTCGCACCACTGAAACCGCCGTATGCACTGTATGCGAACGACCTGACATCTCGTTCAACATCACACGTGCTTCATCGATGTCTGCGGGTTTGCCATAAATCTGACCATCAACATCAACCGTGGTGTCGGCTGCAATCACCACCACATCACTTCCACTCAATCGTTGCGCAATCACCTGCGCTTTGCTCTGTGCAAGTCGTTGCACATGGGCAAGCGGAGTCTCATGGGCAAGCGGAGTCTCATCAATATCGGCTGGTTCAATTTCAAAAGACATCACTCCTTCACCGAATATCTCATCGAGGAACTTTGTCAACAGATCAATGCGTCGCGGCGAGCGTGAGGCAAGAACAATATTTGGTTGAGCGCTACTCGGAGGTTCCATATCAAGATCAGCCGCCACTCAGTCGCATGACTTCACCATCATCTGGGATCGTCATGTCGTCACGGTCATCAAGGTAACCCTCTGGCAAAATCACTTTGATCGGACCATTGGTGTGTCCGCGCGCGATGCGTTCGCCACCTTCGACGATCGCAGCACGTGCATCCAACATTGCCGCCAGTGCGCGCAACTCATCAAGCGATTTCACTTCTGCAAACTTGCGGCGCATCTCTCCGCCAACGGGGTAACCCGTCAGATACCAACTGGTGTGCTTGCGGAAGTCGCGAATGCCACGATCTTCATCAAGGTGCGCACATAAACCTTCGGCGTGTTCCAGCATCACTGCAAGCACATCGCCGAGTTTTGGCGTTTCGCTAATCGGTCTGCCACTGAACACATCCACCAAGTCGCGAAACAACCATGGCTTACCTAAACAACCGCGGCCAATCACCACGCCATCACAGCCTGTTTGTTCAACCATGCGCAGAGCATCTTGTGCTTCCCAAATATCGCCGTTACCTAACACGGGTATCGACGTAACTGCTTGCTTCAATTCGGCAATCGCTTCCCATTGTGCGCTTGGCGCATAGTGCTGCTGCGCCGTGCGTGCATGCAATGCAATTGCAACTGCACCTGCTTCTTCACAAATCAAACCTGTTTCGATAAACGTGATCAAATCGTCGTTGATACCCATGCGGAACTTGCACGTGATGGGAATGCCGTATTCGCGACCAGCAGTCACTGCAGAAGAAACAATGGCGCGCAACAATTGACGCTTAAGTGGCACCGCTGCCCCACCACCACGACGTGTCACCTTTGGTGCAGGGCAACCAAAATTCAAGTCAATGTGATCAACTGCGTTTGCTTTACCCAGCTTGTGCACTGCACGGCCCAACATTTCGGGATCACTGCCGTACAACTGCAGCGAACGGAAATCTTCATCCGGGCCAAACTTCAACATCGTGTCGGTTTTGCGATTGCCGTGCACAAGGCCAGTTGCCATGATCATTTCGTTGACATACACAAGACCAGGGCCAAACTTGCGGCATAGTGAGCGAAACGGCGCATTGGTTACACCAGCCATGGGAGCCAACACCACGGGCGGCCACACACTGCGTTCGCCCAGCTGCAACGCAGGCAACAGTGTCGTTGCGGGGATTGGTGTGTCGGTGGCAGTCATGATGTGCTCAGTTGGTGCGGTCGGTCAACTTGAGA
>Ga0222714_10004852_pt1 | contig 13038 bp, 12 predicted proteins | sample C33_3DmetaG_FD_165048 | JGI IMG/M metagenome (GOLD analysis project Ga0222714, IMG submission 165048) | Estuarine water microbial communities from San Francisco Bay, California, United States - C33_3D | ecosystem: Environmental > Aquatic > Marine > Unclassified | place: USA: California... | reverse complement strand
ATTTGCTCCTAAAGAACAAACGCATATACCTTTTTTACTTTGGCACTCTGATAATTATAAAAAAAATAATAAAATTACGATTCTAGATCTCAAAACCAATATTAGTCATGAAAACTTTCCCCACACCATATTGGAGTCTTTAAAAATTAAATCAAAGACCTTGCAAAAAAATAAAAGTTTAATTCGATTAAACTAAAACAGTAATTACAGCTATTAAGACTGCCACCAGTACTAAAAAAACAACAACTGCTTTATTTAAAGGTAAATTAGATATACTCATTAAAATTCTTTCGCCATTAAATTATCTAGTGATAACTTTTCACCACCTTTTATCGTAATTGCAATCATGACAACCATCCAAAACAAAGGGTACTCAAATCCGCCTTTTATCCAAATAAAACCGCTTGGTAAGTGAATATAAAAAGTTGCAACCGCTAATAGTCCAATCAATTGAGCAGACATCAACCTTGTTAGTAAACCAAGAGCAACACAAATTCCACCTACCAGTTCTAATAAACCAACATACCAAGCTAAAATTAAAGCAGGTTCTAATCCTACACTAGAAAAAAACTTTGTTGTTCCTTCAATTCCTCCAAATACTTTTGCATATCCATGAGGGATCATCATTACCCCAGCAACAAATCTAATCAAAGGGTATGCGATTGGTTCTAAGATCTCGTAAATTGGATCTAGTGCACTTATAATTCTTCTCGAAGTTCGTTGTACTTTCATGAAAAATTCTTATCAAATTTAACAATAAGATAATACTATTTTTATTATATAATAATAAATAAATTTGAGGATTTAATGGAAATTTTTCTGCAGTTTACGGAAATTATACTAAAAGGATTTCTATCCTCCATATTCATAATTTCATGCGGCTATATATTAAGTAAACTATTTAGTAATCACGACAAGGAAGACTTAGCAGAAACAGGATTGCTAGGGTTTGTATTAATTGGAATGCTTGCTGTTATTTTAAATTTTTTTACTCCGCTTTCAAAAAGTATAAATAATTTGATACTTATATTCCCCATTATTTCTTTAATATTAATTTTAAAAAAAAATAAACTCAAAGAACTTAAAATTAAAAAATTTATATTTTTTAATTTAAAAGTAGCATTTATGTCATTGATACTAATTGCATATTCAAAAATTAATATGCCCGATGGCGCTTGGTACCATTTGCCATATACAAAAATACTTAACGATCATAAAATCATTTTTGGCATAACAACCCTTCAATCAGTTTTTGGCGTAACATCAATTTTTCAATATATTTCTGCTTTTTTCAATAATAGCTTCTTTAATGATCGCGGTATTATACTGCCAACAGCACTTTGTTTATCTTTTTTTATTATTTTTTTTATTTCAAAATTTAAAAATAATAAAAATTTTTTACTAAAAATTTTTTCTTTTTTTATTTGTTCCTATATTTTCCTACAAATAAATAGATATGGGAAAATTGGTAATGACTATCTGGGTTATTTGTATTTAATGTACTTAATCTATACTTTTTTTTCATATAAAAGATTTTATAATTACGATAATTTTTTTAAAAAAATATTACTGACTTCATTTTTTTGTCTAACAAATAAATTATTGTTAGTATTCACATTGTTAATTCCCGCATACATTCTGATAAAAAAAATAAAATCAATAGTTTTTTTTAATGTTAAAAGTTTTGTAATATTAATTTTTGTTTTTTCATGGATTCTTAAAAATATAATTATAAGTGGATGCTTATTTTATCCTATTAAAATTACTTGTAACGAAAATCTTGCGTGGTACTCCAATAAAGAAAATTTTTATATTGCAGCAAATAATTTTGCTACATTTTCAGAATTACACAATAAACAATGGAATTCTATAAATTCATACAAAAGCTATAATGAAAATAAAGAATATCAACAATATGTAGAAAATTTCAATTGGTTTAATAATTGGATTCAAAAAAAGGGATATTTATCCATATTTAAAATTATAGATACATTTATTTTGTACTTAATTATATTATTTTTTGTTTTTTTTATAACTCATGAAAAAAATTACTTAAATTTAAAAATTAGAAAAATATTTTTTACATTTAAAATACAATTTCTTTTCTATTTTTCTTTAATTTCATTTATTATGTTATTTTATAAACTTCCTGTTGGTAGATACTTATTTGGTTACTTAATTTTAATTATTTTTTGCTTAATTTCTCCTCTTTTTTATAAATTTAAAAAAAAGTCTGACCAAATACTAAAATTATTTTTAATTTTATCTTTTGTAACTTTTGTTTCTAAGAATGTTTTTAGAATTACTTCTGAAATAACATTGGAAAATAACAATATTGTATGGCCGAAAATTTATAATTTTACAAACAAACTAAGTGACGAACCGATTAATTTTTCTTCAATAAAAAAAAATTCTTTTAATATTTATTTTAGCAATTCAAGTAACTACTGGTTTGCTCAAAAAAAACTATGCGGATATAACACTTCTCCTTGTGCTCCAAACAACCATTCATTTGATCAGTTTGTAATTAACAAAAAATTAAGTTATAAAATTTTTAATCTAAATAAAAATTAACGTTTAAAAATTTTTTCCAAAGCATTATAAGTAAAGACCAAAGAAGCACCCACTATCGATCCTGTGGGCAATGATGGTAAAGCAGAAGATCCCGTTATATATATATTTTTTTTTTCAATAAGAGATTTATCAATTATGGCTCCTTTTTTATCATAAAAAACAAGGCTACCACAATGATTTCCTGACCCCGGTGTAACAAAAGGATATAAAAAACTAAAAAAAACTTTTTTTGTTTTTTTAAGCTTATTTTTAAAAACAAACCAAGCTTTATATATTTTTTTTTTTGATAAATTATTTACTAAATATGTAATTTGCCCTAATTTCTTTTTAACTACAACTTCAGAACTTATTGAAGAATCCAATAAGGACTGGACTAATAAAATCCTGGGTTGGAATATTTTTCTAAAATAATTTATAAAAAATTTTAATGGCGTTTTTAAAATAATATCTCCTAAAATATTAGGATTAAAATAATAACTATTAAAAAAAGGTTTTTTGTTTAAATAAAATTTATTAACATGGGTTGCCAAACTAATGTTATGATTAACCTTTGCTTTTAAAATGTGAAAAGAAATAAAGTGATCTTTATTTTGTATACGAACTCCAGAACATAAATTACTATTAATCAAAATTTTTGCAGTTTCAAATGGACCACACGCTATAAAAATATTTTTAGATAAAGTTTTTAAATTTTTATTATTTTTTTTATAAAAAATAATTTTATTTTTCTTTTCAACTATCTTTATAACTTCTCCACATATAAAATTTTTTTTTATTTTATTAAAATTTTTAGCCAAAGTAATATTATATATTGCATCATTGTGACAACCTTTGAAGCAGGTATTGCACTTTGTACATTCTGAAATGTTTAATGCTAAATGATTTTTTTTTAAAAAACTAAAATACGAACTGCCACTAAAAAAATGGCTTTTAATATCGATTAATTTGTAACTTTTATATAAAATAGATTTTATTTTTTTTTCATTAAGTTTTGGCAATAATTTTTGTATACCTTTAATTGTAATTGATTCCGATAATGATGCCCCCCAGACATTACAAAGACCTCCAATAGATTTTGCACTATATATCCCTAATTCTTTATTAGCTATTTCTTCTGGTCTCTTAGAAGAAAATGTGGATCCCAAATATATTTTATTAAATAAATCATTATTTATTTTATCTAATCCCTCACCAAATTTTAGATCACATGATAATATTTTATATGATATTTTTTTTTCTTCAAAATAAGAGGCAATTAAAAAACCCACAATTCCAAAGCCAATAATTAAATTTTCATTTTTTCGGATGGGTTTGGTCATATGAATTAAAGTTTTGTTTTGAATCTCTTAAACCAATGAGACTATCTTCGCTTATAAAATTAACAAAAGGAATCAGATTAATAATTTTTAATATCCAGATAAAAAGATGATTATTAACATAAAATAATAAAATTGGCTTTGCGTTAAACTTAAGTAAAATTTCTTGAATATTTAGTGCTTTAATATCGCTAACAATTAAATTTTTATTAGCACTTCTATTTTCTTTTTGTCTATTTAAAATCGAAAAAATTATTTTAACTAATTGATAAATACTAGTTAAATATTGAACATTTGTTCTAGCAAAATTAGGCAATACAATGATTTTAAAAAAATTTGAAAAAGATGTTATTTTTCCCAAAATACCTCCTAATTTATTATTAGTATAAATTAAACCGCACCTAATATTGTAGCCATGTTCTTTACTTATAAGATATTCAATTTCTTTTTTTGTATTTCCGTAAATAGAATTTATGTTTGCACTAATAGTACTTATATTTATTATTCTGCATGGCCTGTTAATTAATTTGATAAGTGCTTTTAATAACTTGGCATTAAAATTAATCGAATCTTCTACTGTTTGAAAGTTTCGCGAATATGCTAGATTTATAAATGCAAATATTTTATTTTTTTTTTGTATTTTTTTTAATTTTTTAAAATCTAAATAAAATTTATCAATATCATAATAAATATTTTGATATCCCTTAAAATCTTTCCTGCCAATAGTAATAATATAAAAGTTATTTTTTAACTTATTTATTATAAAACTTCCAACAAGACTTGTCGCTCCAGATACTAGAATAATTTTTTTATTTTTTTTCATATAATTCAGATAGGTAATTTACAAAACCTAATAAAAAAAAGAAAAAAAGAAACGGTAAAAAATAATTAGCTACTATTATATTTTGTTTAAATAAATTAATATCAAAAAATTGAAATAAGTTTTTTTTCCAAAATAAAAACATGGGGATAAAAAGATAAAATTCATATAAACAAATTAACCCAAAAATTTGAAAACAAGAATCCGATTTAAAATTACAAAGTATATTAAAAAGAGATTTTTTTTGAAATTTTAATTTATATTGATAAATAATTTTTTTAAAAGACATTAAAGCAACAAGTATCATTCCCAAACCCAACCAGTTAAAAAAATTAATATAAAGAGTTGAAAAAAATGAAAAATTTATATTTAAAAGTTTATTTAAATAATTAGGATTAAATAAATAAAATCCTTGAAAAATCCCTGTTATCATTAAGAACATCAAACCTGGATAAAACAGTGATAACTTCGGAGCCAAACATAATATTAACTTTAAATGCCTCCAACCATCGCTCCATGTTCGTAAATGAGAGCTATCACCACCTCTTTTATCTTTATGTAATTTAATTGGCACTTCTATAAAATTGGCATTATTATAACTTGCAACTGCAACTAACTCACTTGCAAATTCCATGCCCTTACAATGAATGCCAAGTTTTAAAAAAAAACTTTTTTTAAGTGCTCTTAATCCACAATGAAAATCATTTATTTTGATATTAAAAAAAACCTTGCCCAAAAAAGACAAAACTGGATTTCCCAAGTATTTATGTAAAAATGGCATAGCACCCTTCTCAATCCCTCCACTAAAACGATTTCCAATTACAAAATCATAATTATTTTTTAAATGATTATAAAAAATTTTTATTTTACTAAAATCATAAGACCCATCACAGTCGGCAAAAATTACATATTCACTTTTTGCATTTTTAATTCCCCCTATTAGAGCTGCACCATAGCCTCGTTCTTTAATATGTATAACTCTGCAACCTAACGATTTGGCTATTTTAACAGAATTATCAACACTTCCATTATCAGCAATTAAAATTTCTCCATGTATTTTTTCTTTTTTTAAAAAAATTTTCGCTGCTTTTATTGCATGTGAAATTGATTTTTGCTCATTTAAGCAGGGCATCAAAATAGTTAGCTTCATATTTATTCTTTTATATTTTAATTAATTAATAATTCTATCTAAAAACCAATAAAAACCCACAATTGCTATGATAAAAGAAAGTGGATTTGTGATTAACCTTCTGTACCAGTTTTTTTTATAAAACCATCTTAAAAAAGCAAAGCAAAGAATAATTATAAATAGTTGTCCAAACTCAACACCTAAATTAAAAAAAAGAAGACTGGTTATAAAAAAATTCTCGACCAACCCTACATCATCAAGAATAGTAGCGAATCCTAAACCATGCAATAAGCCGAAAATAAAAACTACCAAGGGTCTCCACAAGGTTAGTTTTCGAAAAAAAATATTTTCTAATGTAATATACGAAATAGAGATTGCTATAATTGGCTCAACTATAGATGGTGAAAAAGTTACTAAATTTAATACCCCTAAAAAAATAGTTAATGTGTGTGCCAAAGTAAATGCTGAAATCTGAATTATCAAAGGTTTTAGCTTGGTTGAAAATAAAAACAAACCTATAACAAATAAAATATGGTCAAGACCTTTGGGTATTATATGCAAAAATCCTATGATGATATAATTTTTAGCCACATCTAAAAAAGGTTTGTTTTCCAAGTCAGTAGAAAATTTTGAAATACTTCCTTTTTTCAAATATTTAGTAAATAATTCCGAATTATTTTTGTTTACTCTCAATATAATATCGCCGTATTTAGGGTTCCAACCAAACTCTAGACTATTATTTTGAGGCAAGTAAGATCCTATTAATATCAACTCCGTGTCTCTTGCTATACTTAAATCACCTACAGAGTTTATGTACGGTAAAATTTTACGAAATTGAATTTTTTCATCACCATTAAGTAGATAAATATTATTTATAAAATCATCTTGTATTAATTTAAATTGATCTTTAAGCTCATTGCTGGTTAACTTTCTTAACTCATTATATTTTTTCGAATTTATTGATTCATTTGTATTTTTATGATTGGGTTCTATGCCTGCAATAATAGATTCTAAATTAAGTTGTATTTTTAAAACAAAATTAATATTTATTGATTTAGAAAATATTTCTAAATTAGCAATTGCGGGCTTCACTTCATGAGCTATTGAGATTTGACATACAGAAAAAAAAATAATTAATAAGCGAACAAACATAAAAAAGTATAATAAAGTAATGAACAATTTTCTAATTAAAATTATTTTTATATTATTTTTTTCTTTAAAAACATCTTTTGTTTTTTCACACGAAATGTGGATAGAGCCAGAAAGTTTTGTTTTAAGGGCAAATGAAAAACTAAATGCACATATTAGAGTTGGCCAAAATTTTAATGGTAATTCATATCCTTATATCAGTTCAGAGACAAAATCCTTAAAACTTTTTAACAAACAAAAACAAATTTTTATAAAAAATAGAGATGGTGATTATCCTGCTATTCAATTAATTTTACGAAAGAATGATTTATACATTTTATCCTACGAGTCCATTCCAGAAAAAGTAGATTATGAAAATTTTGATAAGTTTAAATTATTTTTACAAGAACAAAATCTTTGGAACAAATGGAGCAAAGATAATCCCAACTTAATAAATTCAAAAATCAATGAAATTTACACAAGGTACGCTAAATCTCTAATTCAAGTGGGCAACTCTGATGGAAATGATTTTAATACTGGTCTAAAATTCGAACTTATTGCTCTAAATAATCCATATAATAAAAGTCAAAAACTTGAAGTACTATTAATTTATAATAATAAACCTTTTAAAAATTCCTTAATTACGATTTTTAATAAATTTGATAATAAAATAGAAATAAACAAAATCATGACTAACCAATTTGGTAAAGCCACAATATCTTTAAATAAAAAAGGTATTTATTTATTAAACGCAGTACAATTTATAAAAAATAACACTCCAAGTGCAGACTGGCAATCACTTTGGGCAAGTTTAACTTTTGAAAAAAAATAGTAAATAAAAAAATCTAAAAAATATTAGATTTTAACAATCCATTAAATATTTTTTTTGTACCTTCGCTATTCCAATGAACATCACCTAAAATAAAATTTTCTAAAATAGTCTTTTTAGAATTTAAAAAATCAAATTCGTTGTATAAACTAATAAAATTAATATTATTTTCACTGGCAAATTCTTTCCATATAGTTTGGTGATACTTATCTCCATAATAAATCTGTGATGGCCAAGGGTAAATGACTAGGTATGATTTTATTTGATGATCATTCAGTAGCTTAAATAATTTTTTAAGAAAATATTTACTTTTAAATATACCATCCGTAACTTTTAAATAATTATTCTCACTATACGTCCAATGACCCCTGTCTACTGTTATCATTCTATAAAACATAACTTCCTCGAATGATGTTGAAAAAAAAGACTTTTGAAATTCCTTTGAGGCTTTGTATTTTAATTTTATATAGTTTTTATAAATTTCTGCTTGATCTGAAATTTGAAAAAGTAATTGAAAAAAAACAGTGTTGCTCTTCAGAAATACAAAAGAGTTGTATAAATATTTTTTAATTGAAGAACTTTTCTTTTGAGCCAATTCATGATTAATAATTTTTGTTTTATCAGGATTATAATAATAAAAAAACTCATCGTAAATATCGGATAGATCTAAAAAAACTACTGCCTGATCAAATTCATAACCTTTGTCTAAATAATATTTTGTTTTTAAATAATAAATACCTGGAGAATATGAGGCAACGCCAGAATTAAAAATTTCATAATTATTTTTGAAATTATCTTCGATTAATCCTGCAAGAGTCTTTTCATACTCATAGCCCATGCCTTCCAAAAAGGAATCTCCAATTAATAATATTCTTTTTTTATTTTCATTATTTTTTTTACTAATTATTTTATTTTTAGAGTCCCTAAAACCTAGTGAATTTGTTAAAAATGAATAACTAAATAATTGCCAATTATTTGTTACATTGACATTAGGTTTTAAATCATGATCATAAATATTGGATTTTATTCTCCAGTGCTGGTCTGTAATATTAATTTTTTTCCATAAATAAGTTCGTTTTAAAATAAAGTTTGTTAAAAAAAAATCTACAAATAATAAAATTAAAAAAAAGTAAAAGTATTTTTTTATTTTAGTCAAGCTCATGTTTATTTTGATAATCTATTTTTAAATTTGAATTCTGTTGTTCTTTATACAAAATAAAATTTTCAATAATCAAAACATCCAAATTAGTTCCCATAAAACATTTAAAAGCATCTTCGGGACTATTTACGATAGGTTCGCCTCTAATATTAAAAGATGTATTTACCAAAATTGGACAGCCAGTTAATTTTTCAAATTCTTTAATTAAGTTATAAAATTTTAAATTTGTTTCTTCATTAACTGTTTGTATTCTTGCGGAATAATCAACATGTGTAACTGCTGGTATGATAGATCTTTTAATATTTAACTTTTCTATTCCAAATAGTCTCTCTTCCTCTTTGGTCATTTTAATTTTAATATTTTCTTTAACATTAGATACAAAAAGCATGTAAGGACTGTCGCTATTAAAATCAAAATAATCACTTACTTTGTCCCTAAGTACAGCAGGGGCAAAAGGTCTAAAACTCTCTCGAAATTTGACTTTAAGATTAAGATTTTTTTGCATCTTCTCAGATCTGGGGTCTGCAATAATAGATCTATTTCCGAGAGCTCTTGGTCCAAATTCTGCTCTTCCTTGAAACCATCCTATTGCCTTGCCTTCAGATAAAAGTTTTGCAGTTTTTTGTATTACACTTTCATTATCATTTTTTTCAAAGACTGCACCGCATTTTATCAAATTATTTTCAATTTCATTTATGGCATAACTTGGTCCAAGATAGGAACCTTTCATAGAGTCTTTTTTATCTATTTTTCTTTTATTTCCTAAAACATTGTACCAAAAAGCTAAAGCTGCACCTAATGATCCACCTGCATCTCCAGAAGCAGGCTGTATCCAAATATTGTCGAATATCTTTTCATTTATAATTTTACCATTTGCAACACAATTTAATGCCACTCCTCCAGACATGCATAAATTTTTAATCTCAAACTTTTTTCGTAAATATCTGCAAATTTTTAATACAATTAATTCTGTAACAGCCTGAACAGAAGCGGCAACATCCATATGAAATTGTGACAAGCTTTCAGTTTCAGGAGCTCTTCTGCAATTATTAAAAATTTTTTCAAATTTTGAATTAGTCATTTTTAATCCTGTCGCAAAATCAAAATAGCTCATATTCATTCTGAAAGAACCATCTTCCTTAACATCTATTAAATTTTCTAATATAAGATTTACATATTTTGGTGTTCCATAGGGAGCCAATCCCATTACTTTATATTCACCACTATTAACTTTAAATCCTAAATAATATGTAAATGCAGAATAAAGAAGTCCAATTGAACTTGGAAAATGTATTTCTTGTAAAATTTTTATTTCATTTCTTGTTCCATGACCAACTGTAGTTGTTGCCCATTCTCCTACGCCATCCAGTGTTAAAATTAAAGACTCTTCAAACGGACTTGGATAAAATGCACTAGCTGCATGACTTAGATGATGTTCGCTAAATTTTATTTTTGATAAATCGTTAAAATTTTTATCTATTTTTTTTAATTCTTTATAAATTAAATCTTTTTGAAATAGCTTTTCTCTAAGCCAAATAGGCATGGAAGCACAAAAAGAAGCAAACCCTTTTGGCGCAAATGAAATAAATGTTTCTAATAATCTTTCAAATTTAAGAAATGGTTTTTCATAAAATACTACGTAATCGATATTAGATAATTGCAAATTTTCTTTTTGGAGTAAAAATTGTATTGAATTTATTGGAAAAGACATATCGTGCTTTTTTCTTGTAAACCGCTCTTCTTGAACGGCTCCTGCGATTTCTCCATCAATAATTAAGGACGCAGAGCTATCATGATAAAAAGATGCCAAACCTAAAATTTTTGTCACAATATTAAAAAATTGTATAAATAAATGGTGCCACAGCTGTACCTTGTGTTAACACAATAAGAATTCCAAATAATGCGAGAACAATAACTATTGGCAACAACCAATACTTTTTTCTAAACTTTAAAAATTGATAAAACTCTTTTAAAAAAGAAATCATTAAAACTGATTATCCATATTATTTGAAAAGCTATTTTCTTTTATCTTCCAGTATGAGTTAATTTTTTTATTTATTTTTAATGATATTATTTCTTTTTGAAAAAGCATCAAAATTAATTTGGTTGGAAAAATTATCACTAGATAAATTGCTAACATGACTAATGGAGAAATAATTTTTCCTAAAATTTGACCAAAAAATATCCAACATTTATTTAATAATTTTAAAGAATCTGGAAAAAAAATTGAAGCAACAAAAAATAAAATTCCAATAAATAAAAGATAATAGTTTAACTGGTCTGATTTATAAAAAAAATATAATGTAAGAATAAAAAATAATATTGAAAAAACAACACCAAAACTTCTGTTAGAATTTGACATAATCAATTAATACATCGAAAGTACATAATATGCAAAAAATAATAAATAAAAAAATTATGGTAACGGGAGGTGCTGGATACATTGGATCTAATTTAGTTGAAAGTTTACAAAAACAAACAACTATTATTGTAGATAATCTGTCAACTGGAAAAAAAAGTCTTATAAACAAAGAAGTACTTTTTTATAAAATTGACTTAGGTAAAAAAAAAAAATTAGAAAATATTTTTAAAAAAAATAAAATTGAGACCGTATTTCACCTGGCTGCATCACTTAACGTGAATGAGTCAACAAAATATCCAAAAAAATATTATAAAAATAATGTTGATAATACTGATATTTTAATTGATTTGTGTAAAAGATACAAAATAAAATATTTTATATTTTCATCAACGTGCGCAATCTTTGGAGACAAAAATAAAAAAATATCAGAGCAAATGCAAATTAATCCTGTAAGTATTTATGCCAAAACTAAGGCTATATCTGAAAAAGCAATTATGAAAAAATTTAAGAATACAGATACTAAGTACGCAATTTTAAGATACTTTAATGTGGCTGGCGCCAATATGCAAAAAAAGAAAGGGGAAATTAATGATCACGATCATTTAATTAAAAATTTTTCTAGACAATTTTTAACAAAAAATCCTGTTTTTAAAATTTATGGAAATAATTACGGCACTAAGGACGGAACTTGCATAAGAGACTATATTCATATTAAAGATTTAATAAATATAAAAATAAAAACTCTCAACTATCTAAAAAAAATAAAAAAAAATATAGTTTTAAATTGCGGTTATGGTAAAGGTCTTTCGGTTCTTGATATTTATAAAGCTTTTAAAAAAATAAATCCCAGATTGCCAAAACCAACAATACAAAAAAGAAGGGCCGGCGATCCATCAAAAGCTATTGCAGATAACACAAAACTAAAGAAAACATTAAATTTTAAACCAAGATATAATAATACTCTATATATAATTAAAAATAGTATTAAATGGGAAAAGTTTTTATTGGAAAATAAATTTTATTGATTTGTTTTTAACTTAGTTCGTTGAATAATGAACACTGCAATTATCGGAACTATAAAAGTTAGAAGCATTACTGTTATTAACAACATTCCAAGCTCAGAATAATCAGCCAATGATTGTATTTCGTTAGTTAATTTATTTTTTACTTCTCTAGTTATAGCAAAAACTTCATTCAAATATTTAGTACCCAATGCATTAGCTGACAATGCAAGATTAGTAAATGAAGCAAATACCGAAAAAAAAGTTGCCTTTAAATGATTAGGGGCATTTCTGGCAATCCAAGCCAATAGCGGGATCATAGAAACTTGACCTAAGGGGGACTCGATTGCAGTATTAATAATTGCAATAAACCTAGCGTCCACAACTCCATTAGTTAATGATGCAGTCCATTGATGCAAACCATAATACATACCTACACTTGGTAAAAACAAAATAGCTCCAAGTATCGATAAAATAATAACAATTCTGGCAATAGAATTATTTGCCATAAAAGGTCTAAATAAAACAATTCCCACTAGGGTCAAAATAGATGCGATGAGCGATAAAATTGAAAAAAACTGTTCATCGAATTTCAAAACATCGATTTCAAACCAGGTTAATCCTGGGCCAGGTCCTGGCATAGCTCTAAAAATAAAAATAATAATTGCAGTACCAACAACGGTTAATTGTAAATCTTTTGGAAGTTCTTTAATGAGTCTG
>Ga0222714_10004851_pt1 | contig 13040 bp, 18 predicted proteins | sample C33_3DmetaG_FD_165048 | JGI IMG/M metagenome (GOLD analysis project Ga0222714, IMG submission 165048) | Estuarine water microbial communities from San Francisco Bay, California, United States - C33_3D | ecosystem: Environmental > Aquatic > Marine > Unclassified | place: USA: California... | reverse complement strand
GGAATCTCCTGGTGTGATTATCAATAAAGCAAAGTGTCTTTATTATCTACGAAGAGCACCAGAAGCAGAAAAACTTCTTCTGAAACTTCCAAAAGATGTAAGAGAAGATGCACTTACGCAAATTGACCGTTCACTTTATACTACTGCACAAGGTAAGTTTGACTTAAGCAAAAGGATTCTAGAACCTCTTGCTGATACAGTTCCTCAAGCAGCATTTAACTATGGTTGGTTTCTTCTCAATGAAGATTTTCTGAAAGGTTATGAATACATTCGTGCTGGGGCAAAGTTAAGAGTATGGGGTCATGAGTGGTTATTGAAAGAGAAGTATGGTATTGATGAAGACCAACGTTGGAATGGAGAAACCGTAGATACGATTGCATTCTACCTTGAAGGTGGTATGGGCGATGAAATGATTTTCATTCGCTATGCAAATCATTTCAAGAAGTATTGTAAGACACTCAAAATCTTCTGCACCAAATCTACCAAGACACTATTTGAAGCATGTGGATATGAAAATGTTTATCTGCATGATGAGATTGTAAGAACTAAATGGACGAAGTTTGTTCCTGCAATGTCTGCACCTTATTTTCTTGGTCTGTCTGGTCCTTGTGATGGTGTTGAGTTTCCATATCTTCAGAAGATAGCAAATCCTGTTGCAGAAATGAATGAGGTAGCAAAAGGTCGTAAGAAGATTTGTATTCGTTGGAAAGGTAATCCACAGTTTGAACATGACCAATTCCGTAGTGTTCCGATTGAAAAACTTCTTGGTTTGGATAAGTTTGGTCAGTTGTTTTCTATTCAAATTGAAGACAGTGATTTACCAAAGAATGCTCCAGTATGGGATTTAAGTCATCTAATTCACAACTGGAATGATACTTATGATATCTTTGCAGAAAGTGATTTGATTATTACATCTTGTACTGCAACTGCACATCTTGCAGGTGCAATGGGTGTGAAGGTGATTGTTCTTCCTCCACTGGTTCCTTATATTACTTGGGCATCTGATGATATTAAATGGTATGGTGATAATGTTACTGTATTGAAGCAGATGGAGTATAATAACTGGGATAAAACCATTGAAAAACTTTATGAGGTAGTAGAAAATGAATTGTGAAGTTTATAATCTATTTCCAACCAATATTGTAAGAACTGACTTTAAAGGTTTTATTACACCACAAGACCATCAGGAAATGATGCAAAGTGTGGACATGTTGATTGAGAATGGAGTTTATACTGATAATGAACTAACACCAAAGTACCAGACATCTGTGATTTTGTTTCAAGAAGAAGCACCACCAATCTGGCAAAAGTTAAAACAGACATTCTATCAAGCATGTACTAATTATCTTCAAGCAACACCAAGTTTCACTGGAAATCAGGATGCACTTGAATTCACTGGTGCTGGTGCCTGGTGTTATAAAGGATGGAAAGGTTTGAATAAAACTCAAACAAATCCATGGCATCATCATAATCCAGCATTTCTTTCTGGTGTTTATTACTTGAAAGTTCCTGGTGATTGGTCTACTGGTGGTACAGAGTTTCATGACCCACGAACTGCACCTGCACACACAACACAGTTTCAGTGTGTAGCACCACAAGAGTACACCTGGATTATCTTTCCTGGTTGGTTATCTCACAAAAGCAATTATGTTGATACTGAAGAACCACGTTATGTAATTGCAGCAAATATGTATGTAAAAGTCAAATGAAAAGAGCAATTTTCACATTTTATAATCTCTCAATTGATAAAGAGGTGATACGACTTCAACAAGAAGTTATTCAAAAGTTTAATAAAACTGCTGACTTTTTACCATTATGTTCTCAAACTCATGGTGAAGAGGTCATTCATCCACAAGGAGTTGATTATGGATTTCAACAACTCTTTCAAGAGTATGAAACTGTCTTGCTTTTAGATGTTGACTGTATTCCTTTGAATCAATATGCTCTTGAATATACTTTTGAGCAAGCAGAAAAAGGAAAGTTAATTGGTAATGCACAGATTGGTGCTCATCTACAAAATCCAGAACACATGTATGTTGCTCCTTCAACATTTTGTTTGACTAGACAAATGTATGAGGACTTTGGTAGAATGACTGTTCAACCAGACCATGTACATGCAGACACTTGTGGATACTATACACTTGAAGCAGAGAAACGTGGAATTGAAGTGGAGTTTTACATGCCCATACACTTTCAACGTCGTCCAAGAAATGCTGTATGGGATTTAGGACAAGGACGTGGTGAATTTGGTATCGGTACAACATATTCAAATCATCTTGGTGTGAATATGTTTTATCATCTATTTGAAAGTCGTCTGAATGTGTATAATTGTCTCTTCTATGATAAATGCGATGAGTTACTAAAATGAATACTTACCTAGATGCTTGTGTAGAAAATCCAAGGACAGTAGACCTTGGAAATGATATGTATGCAATGGAGTTCTGGAAACCAGAATTCTGTAAAGAACTGATTAGCATTGCAGAAAGCATTGGAGGGTTCTCCAGTGTTCCTGGTGACCCGGTTTATGGTCAAGAACTTCGTATTACACAAATCAGTGACTTGTTTTATAAGAACTATTGTGAACATTGGAAACGTGTAGTATCTCCATTCCTTGAAGAAAAGATTGGAATGCCCAGTGAACAATGGTTTCTTGGATGGAAAGTTCCGTTTATTATCAAATATACAATGGATGGTCAGAGAGGTCTCCGTCCTCATGCTGATGATAGTTTATACACTGGTACAATCAAACTGAATGATGAATATACTGGTGGTGAATTGATTTATCCACGTCAGAAGTTTAGTAACAAAGATGTTCCTGTAGGTACAATGATACTTGCTCCATCAATGATTACTCATGTTCATTACAGTTCAGAACTTCAGAGTGGAACCAAATATTCTTTTGTTTCGTGGACGAAACTAAATAAGAAAGATAGCGGTATAAACTACTCAGAAGTACAATGAGTATAAGAAACAACACCTGGGATTTAGCTGGACATTATGACTTAACTAATAGTGGATTGAATGGTTATGTTGGATTGAATGAATTGTTTATATGGGGAATTAATGGTCAAGGAGCTCTAGGTCAAAATGATATCACACATAGGTCCTCACCAGTACAAGTTCCAGGAACACAATGGGATGTTACTGAAGGTAAATTTTGTGTAGGCAGTTATAATACCTTTGCAATAAAAACAGATGGAACTTTATGGTCATGGGGGTATAATACCAGTGGGACATTAGGACAAAATAATGAAACAAGGTATTCATCTCCAGTACAAATTCCAGGAACGCAGTGGAGTGCTATTTCTTTTGATACAATTTCTGGTCCAGTTTTAGCACTAAAATCCGATGGAACATTATGGTCATGGGGATATGGTGTATATGGTTCTGGTGGTTATAATGAATCTTTTCCACATAGGTCCTCACCAGTACAAATTCCAGGAACACAGTGGAGTAAAATATCATCAAGTCCAAGAAATCCACTGGCACTAAAATCAGATGGAACATTATGGTCATGGGGAGAAAATGGATATGGTCAAAGTGGATTTAATAATGCAGGAATATATTATTCATCACCAAGACAAATTCCAGGAACACAATGGGAACATCTTGGATCTGGATACCTTGCCAACTATGCAATCAAAACTGATGGAACTTTATGGTCATGGGGCAATAATAGTGCTGGAAAATTAGGACATAATAATCCTGCGGTGCAATATTCTTCACCAAGACAAATTCCAGGAACACAGTGGAGTAAAATAAACCCATCTCAAAGTAGTTCAGCACTTGCAACAAAAACTGATGGAACTTTATGGTCATGGGGATATAATAATTATGGTCAGTTAGGAAATAATGATCTAGTAGATCGTTCATCACCAATACAAGTTCCAGGAACTCAATGGAGTAAAGTCGCCTTTGGTAGTTATGGAGGAACTGCATTAAAAACTGATAATACTTTATGGGGCTGGGGACAAAATAATTATGGTCAGTTAGCTCAAAATAATAGAACACACTATTCATCACCAACACAAATACCAGGAACACAGTGGACAAACATTGAAAATTCACATTATATTGGAATTGCATTTAAGCAAGCATAATAAATAACAACAAACAACATTCTTCATCATGCAACAACTTCATTACTGTCTGGGTCTGCCCAGAACTTGCTCTTCAGTGATTATGAACATCCTGAATGAGAACCCAAGATTTTTTACAACTGGTACTTGTCCATTACCTTATCTTGTGAGTGCTTGCAGAGACATCTCTACACAAGTCAGCGAGTTCATTGCACTGGACAAAGACGTTCTTAACGAAGCATATCTAAACTTTCTACGACAAGGATTTCGTGGATGGTTTGAGAGTATGACTGATAAACCAGTTGTGATGTCCAAGTCAAGAGTGTGGGCAGAGTACCTGTCTCATACCTTTGCACTTAATCCAAATTCAAAATATCTGTATATTGTAAGAGACCTTCGGGACATTATTTGTTCCTTTGAGACACTCCTACACAAGTATCCTAATATTACGATTGGTGATACACAGATGCCCTTTCAGCACAACACATTTGAGAAGCGAATGGAGTTGTATTGCACTGATGGAATGGCGAACCTTGGGCGTCCTTTGCACATGCTTCCTCATGTTATGGAAGTTGCTCAAAGGCATCCAGAGAACTTCTTCTTTTTGAGACATGAAGATTTCAATGAAAACCCAAGAGGAACCTTCCAGTTGATTTATCAATGGTTAGGTGAAGAATATTTTGAGCATGACTTTGAGAATATTCCTAAACCTGATTACTATGAGCATGATACTGTTTATCGCTCTATGGTGACTCATAAGACGGGAACAAAACTGCAAAAGTTAGAACCACGTTGGCCAACGATGATGACTCCCGAACAGTCACATCTAGTCGTTCAAAATAACCTTTCATTCTATCAACAGTTCTATCCTGAATTTGTATGAACTATTTGAATTCATATGATACTAATGTAGAAAGTGCTTATATCATTACACTACCAGGAGAAGAAACTTCAGAAAAACTGACTCAACAATGTGTTGAGTCATGTGAAGCAGTAGGACAACCATATAAACTCTGGGAGGGGTTTAATGGACGCTCCGGTGAGATTAAAGTACCTAAACACCTGGAAGGTCAGGCATTCATTAATTTCTTACGTCTTCATACTGAATTGATGACTCCAACACAAATTGCGTGTTTTTATAGTCATTATTCTTTGTGGTGCATGTGTGTTGATATTGATAGACCAATTGTAATTCTTGAACATGATGCAGTTATGGAAAGACCATATCTACATCATAAGTTTCATAATAATATTGTTTATCTTGGTTCATCAGAGCAAAAGTTTAAGGATTGGGAAATTATTTCAATACCACCCCATGCAACAGACCAGAATGGTTTATATCGTTTCATCTGCCGTGCTCATGCATATGCAATTGACCCATTCGTTGCAAAGAACATGATTTCATATGTAATTCAACAAGGTATCACAACCACATTGGATGTGATTTTGCGTTCTGATATTATTCCCATCGTTCAAGATGGTCTTTATGCATATGATAATAATCATGGTCTTTCAACAATTCACAAGGAGTGGTTATGAATCAACTTGATATACTGACAGTAAAAAAAGAACTTCCTGTCTTTACCACTATTCTTGACAATCATGTGCAGATGAATCAATATCTCAAGCAAGTGATACTTGAGCATCGTCAACTGCATCCAGAAACAAATGAGAGTAATGTAAAAGCATGGCACTCAAGTTGGGTTACTCATCAAGAGAATCCAAAGTTTCAACCATTCATTGACTTGATATTAAGTGCTTGTTCTTTTGTCTCTAAAGGATATTTTGAGCAAGACATGAAGTTCAAGTGCTTCAATATGTGGGCGATGCAATATGAGAAAGGTGAATATGCAATCAGACACTCGCATTATCCAAGTGACTTTGCATGTGCATATTATGTGGATGTAGAACCAGGATGCTCACCAATCATCTTTGAAGGAGAGTTGAAAGTTTATCCAAAAAATGGTATGCTGGTATTGTTTCCAGCACTACTGCATCATGAGGTTCCACCGACTGATGCAAAAAGAACAGTTATCTCTATGAATATTGATAAAGAATATGTCTAATACAATAGAAAATCCAGTAATCGTAGGAGAACCTACAATCATTGACCCATATGAGGGTTTTGATTATACTCAATATCCTTTTGATGTAACTGCATTCTGGGATTATTTTGGTGGACGCACACCGACTAATAATCCAGATGATAACTCTCCTGTCTTTGAGAAACTCATCAGTGAAATCAAACCACAACTGGTTCTTGAGGTTGGTACTTATAAAGGTAAGAGTGCTATTCACATGGCTAACCTGATGAAGAAGTATCAAATCCCAGGTAAGGTTGTTTGTATTGATACTTTCTTGGGTTCTGCAGAGCATTATTTCTCTGAAGACCTAAAACGTTTGCATGGTTATCCAACACTGTATTATCAGTTCCTTGCAAATGTAATGCATAGTAATAACCAAGATATAATTGTTCCAATTCCAATTGATAGTTTGAGTGAGTATCGTATTCTGAAAGAGAATGGAACGACTGCTGATATGATTTTCGTTGATGCTGGTCACTTCTATGAAAGTGTTGCACTTGATATTAAACTGTATTGGGAACTGTTGAAACCAGGTGGTGTAATGCTTGGTGACGACTATTGTGAAAAGACCTGGCCTGATGTTCTCCGTGCAGTTCATGAATTCTTCCCCAATGACCATGTATATACTGAAGATAATAAGTGGTGGGTTTATAAGAAAGCAGAACCTGTGAGTGTTCCCAATAAATCTTGGAGTTGGTAATGTTTAATCATATTCATTTGAAAAACCCTGGAGTCACAACCAGTGTTCTTCCACCCCAAATCTTTCATGAAGTTATGAATGAGATAAAGGAAGTGGAAAATAATGATAATGGTTATTATAAAATGAACACTGAACTTGCAGGACAAATTGCAAGGGAATATCAACTTCAAAAATCACAAGCAGTCATCAATCCGTTTCTGGAAGAAATGGCGAGAGAATATGGTAAACATTTTGATTACTATCCAAACTATGATTTTAAAGTTGATAGTTTATGGGTAAACTATCAAAAGAAGACCGAATATAACCCAATTCACAATCATGATGGTCTGTTGAGTTTTGTTTGTTGGATGCAAGTTCCTTATCGTCTTCAAGATGAATACAATGTACAACATAGTCAAAATGCTAACCTAAAAGCAGCATCCACATTTCAATTTGTCTATTCCAGTATTCTTGGTAATGTTATCAATGAAAAATTAGAAGTAGACCAAGATTGGGTTGGTCGTATTGTAATGTTCCCAAGTAAACTTCTTCATACAGTATATCCATTCTTTACTAGTGATGAATATCGTATTTCAGTAGCAGGAAATATATCATGAAAAAGATTATTCACATCGTCAATATTAATGACTTCTTCCCAGAACTCTTTGCAATGACTTTTCCTACAGTGCAAGCATATGCACAAAGGAATGGTTATGAAATTAATCTGATTACAAAAAGAAAGTTTCCTGATTTTCATATTAACTATGAAAAGATGCAAGTATGGGAAGACGGTAAGGATGCTGATGTAAATCTACTGGTTGATGCAGATGTTCTTATTCATCCTGGTTTTCCAGATATAGTGAATATCGTTCCACCACATCATATTGGATTTAATGATAACTATCATGCAAGTTCAAAGTTTCATACCAATCATTACTTTCTTCGTGATGGACGTGATGTAGGTATTGCATCAAACTTTGTTGTATCTTATCGGTCAACGCATGATGTCTGGGAACCACTAACAATTACTGCAGCACAAGGAAGACGGATTACTTTTGTCCGTGAAGGTGATATTGATGAGTATTGCTTATCACATAACATGTCTAAGTATGGTTTACGTTATACTGGTATTACTTGGGAACCATGGCAACGTGAATTCCTAATACATACTGGAACAGGTGATAGACCACTTGCATTACGAATGGCACAGGAGGCATTGAATAAGTGGAAAAACTTATGAGAAAAAATCTGATAGTTGTTGATAACTTCTATCAGAATCCTGATGCTGTTCGTGAGTTTGCATTAAATGTAGAATATGAAACTGGTGGTGGAAGAAACTGGCCAGGACGTGATAGTATTCATGAACACGGAAAGGAAGACCTTACCAGAATGTGTTCGGAGATTGTTGGAGAACCATTAACTACAAAATCATGCAATAAGTGTTCTTATTTTCGTAGAACTAAAATAGGAGAGCACGGAACACAAGATATTCATTTTGATCCGAATCCAGGATTGGTCTGGGCAGGTATCATTTACTTAACACCAACATTTCATCCAACTGGTGGTACAAAGTTCTGGAAGCATAAAGAATTTGGATGGGAATTTGCACCAAATCAAGAACAAGCACAAAGATGTGGTGTACATTCTCATGAGGATATGGTAAACTTCTTTAATACTGATGGTAAAGACCGCAGTAGGTGGATAGAGACAGATAATATTTCCTTTAAGTATAATCGTTTGGTGATGTTCAATCCATTTATGTTTCACTCAAACGGTGAATGGTTTGGTACAGATGACCAATCAGCAAGATTAGTTCAACTTTTATTTTTCCATGCAGCATAAACTAGCAATCTTTTATCATCTGTATCAGACAGATACTGCACAATTCATTTATCAACAGCAGATGCATCGGTTGTATACATCTGGTCTTGTAGATGCTGCAGAGTTCATTCATATTGGTATTAGTGGACAACATGAACTGTTTTCTAAACCAAGAAATGCAAGAGTTGAACATAATGAATTCACTGGCGATGAAGGTGGAACAATGGTCTCTATGATGGAATTCATCAAAGAGAATCCAGATTATAAAGTGATGTTCTTTCACTCAAAAGGTGCAAGTAAGAATGATATGTACCATCCACAACTTCAAGCATGGAGGTTGTTTATGGAATACTATGTGATTGATAAGTGGCAACAATGTTTAGCACACTTGGATGATTATAATTGTGTAGGTGTTAAAGTCAGAGAAAAACCACTACCTCATTTTAGTGGTAACTTCTGGTGGGCAAATTCAGATTATCTACAAACACTGAATCACGATATGTTGTTTACTCGTGGTTTTGAAAGTAAAGTAGACCGTGAACTGTGGATTGGAACTGGTGATTTCAAACCAAAAGATTTACATCCAGTTGAAGTAAATTTAAGTATGCACGGAACAATCTATACTGAAGACAACTATCTATGAATTTACAGCAAGTTTTTGAATCTCACACTGGAAGAAAAACAACAAAGTGGACACATTATCCATACTACTATGAGAGGCACTTAAAAGAGTTCATTGGGAGACCAATAACAGTTCTTGAAATTGGTGTTGAGGACGGTGGTTCTCTTCAGGTATGGAAAAAATACTTTGGTGCTAATTGTAAAGTAGTTGGTGTTGATATCAATCCAAATACAATGTATCAAGAACCACAAATCTTTACTGAATGCGGAAGTCAAACTGATATTGACTTTTTGCAAAGAGTAGTTGAAAAACATGGAAGACCAGATATTATTATTGATGATGGTAGTCATGTTCAAACTGATATACTAAAAACAATTCCTTTTCTTTTTAATTCTCTAAATGAAGGTGGTTATTATATCGTAGAAGATTTGCATACTGCATACTGGAATTCTCATGAAGGTGGAATTAGTTCTCCTTATAATTTTGTAACGATTGCAAGTAGGTTTGTCCATGATGTAAATAAACAATTCATAGAAGAACCTTTCACACCATCCTTAAATTCTCTAGTGGAGATATCATTTTATAACTCTTTGATTTTTATGAGAAAAGGAAATCCACCAAATTCACAAATGACTTTCTTCGGAAAATGATTAACACCTTTGATTATCCAAAACTACATGAAGAGTTTGTGAATGCTAAACCATTCTCTCATGCTGTGATGGATAATTTTTTTGATGAAGAAACAGCACTTACATTAAGTCATGAGTTTCCTGAATATCATTCAAACATATGGCACGTTTATGATAATCCACTAGAGAAAAAGAAAACTTGTAATATCTGGAATTTGTTTCCTAAAAATCTTTACTCTACTTTCTGTTATCTAAACTCACCAGAATTTATCTCAAAACTTAAAAAGATTACTGGTATTAAAAAGTTGTATCCTGATGTTGGATTGCATGGTGGTGGATTGCATATTCATGGAAAAGGTGATAAACTGAATGTGCATCTTGATTATTCCATACATCCTAAACTTAAACTCCAAAGGAAATTAAATCTCATCATTTATCTTGGTGAAAATTGGAATCCGGAATGGGGTGGACAATTAGAACTCTGGTCATCTGATAAAAATCAGTGTATTACTTCTATTGATACTTTGTTTAATCGTGCAGTCATTTTTGATACTACACAAAAGTCATATCATGGACTACCAAATCCATTGTCTTGTCCAGAAAACTATTATCGTAAAAGTTTAGCAGTTTATTATCTAACTGACCCACCAAAGAACTGCCCAACACATTCTAAAGCAATCTATATTCCAACAGAAGACCAGCTAAACAATCCTGAAGTTCAAGAGATTATTCGTAAGAGAGCAAGTATGATGACTGCAAGTGAGGTCTATCGCACATGAGAGTATTTGTAAATGGTACTTTTGATGTTCTTCATAAGGGTCATCTTGAACTTTTAAATTATGCAAAATCTTTGGGAGATTATTTGGTTGTTGGTATTGATACTGATGAACGAGTTAGAGAAAAGAAGGGTTCTACAAGACCAGTAAATAGTTTAGAAGATAGAGCACTAATGCTGATTAATCTTAAGGCAGTAGATGAGGTGCGATATTTTAGCAGCGATGATGAACTTGAAAACATGGTTAAATCAGTAAAACCTGATATAATGATTGTGGGAAGTGATTGGAAAGACAAGTCAGTCATTGGTTCATATTATGCTGCAAAACTTATATTTTTTGATAGAATAGATGGATACTCAAGTACAAAAATCATTCAAAGTATTATTGATAGGAGATAGTTGTACGGATAAGTATGTTTATGGAGAAGTCAAACGACTTAATCCAGAGGCACCTGTACCTATTCTCAACTATAAAAGAACTGAAGTACGTCAAGGTATGTGTTGGAATGTTTATAACAACCTTCATGCTTTTGGTGTAGAAGTTTATATGATGACGAATGAAGAGAAGATAATCAAGACAAGATATATTGATGAAAAAACTAATCAACAAATTTTAAGATTGGATGAAGAAGTTCATATCAAACCAATGAACTATGAAATTCCAGATGAAAAGTATGATGCGATTGTGATTAGTGATTACGATAAAGGATTTATCACTGCAGAAAAGTTATTTCATATTGTCTACAGTGCAAAGTGTCCTGTGCTCATAGATAGCAAGAAGCAAAATCTTCCGACATATAATTGCTACATAAAGATTAATGATATTGAGTATCAAAAACTCAAAGGTTCATATGATAATTTGATTGTAACTCGTGGAAGTGCTGGTGCAGAATATGATGGTGTTCTGTATCCAGGTGAAAAGGTAAATGTATATGATGTTGTAGGTGCAGGTGATACTTTTCTTGCTGCACTTGTTTACGGATATCTAAAGTATGGTAGAATGGAAGAAGCAATTCCAATCGCAAATAAAGCATCAGCGATAGCAGTATCGCATCCAGGAACTTATGTACTTACAAAAGAAGATGTCAACCAGTTATTCAATTGATATTGTATCTAAAGGATGGGGATTTGAGAAAGTAATCTGCAACTCTCAAGAGTATTGTGGTAAACTTTTGTACTTTATCAAAGGTAAAAAGTGTTCTTGGCATTATCACAAACTCAAGGATGAAACCTTTTATATTCAATCAGGCAAGATACTTCTGAAATATTATGATGAGGATGATATTGCTTTTGCAAATGAAGTCATCCTTAATAAAGGAGATAAGTTTCATATCTATCGTGGATTAAGACATCAAATGCTTGCACTTGAAGATACAGAACTATTTGAGTTCTCTACACAACATTTTGATGATGATAGTTATAGGATTATACCTGGAGATATTCTTTAACTGATTTAAACCGACAATCAAATTTATTATCAGCACAAGTATAAGTTTGATATTTACCTACAAGGTGGTCTGGAAATGGAATGTATTCTATTTCACCACCTTCTTTTTTTGCGACTAATTCTGCAACTTCTTGGAAACTAATTGGTTTACCTGTGCCCAAGTCATAGATTCCGGAAGGTGCTTCATTGTTTAGAACAATATCTACAATATCACCTACGCATATAAAATCACGCAAAAACTTATCTGAACCTTCAAACAGTTTCAGTTTACCAGTTTCTTGGATTTGTTTTGTAAACTTTGAAATTGGTGATGCTTGGTCTCCTTTATGGTCTTCTCCTGAACCATAAACATTAAAGTATCTGAAACCTTGAATGGAAGAGAACTTATCTAGATTATCCTGAACAAAGTAATCAATCTGCAACTTTGTAATTGCATAATAGTTTAGAGGATTGATTTGACCATTAGTATTTCCATAAACAGATGCAGATGATGCATACTTAACTGGAATTTGATACTGAATTGCGCGTTCAAATAACTGCAAAGTGAACTCAACATTATGATGATGCAGAGTACGAATGTCGCGTTCTGTTGTTGCAGAGATTGCACCTTGATGAAGAATTAATGATACTTCATTCCACCGGTCAAATGAGGATAGAAATTTATAGCAATCATCTTTCTCAACTTCTATAACTGGTTCTTGAAGATGCGAAAGAAAGTTCTGTCCGATGAAACCTTTTGAACCTGTGAGAATTATCATTTTTGATTTAATTATAACATCAATAAATAGAAAGAGCAACTAGAAGAATAATAGTTATAATGTCGCAGACAAAAGCCCAACTATTAGCACCAGTAGGAATATTTACGGGTTCTGGTATCAATGTAAGTGGAACACTGACTGCTACT
>Ga0222714_10004850_pt1 | contig 13044 bp, 8 predicted proteins | sample C33_3DmetaG_FD_165048 | JGI IMG/M metagenome (GOLD analysis project Ga0222714, IMG submission 165048) | Estuarine water microbial communities from San Francisco Bay, California, United States - C33_3D | ecosystem: Environmental > Aquatic > Marine > Unclassified | place: USA: California... | reverse complement strand
GACGTGTACCCGAAGAATAAGCATCGGCTAACTCCGTGCCAGCAGCCGCGGTAAGACGGAGGATGCAAGTGTTATCCGGAATCACTGGGCGTAAAGCGTCTGTAGGTGGTTTAATAAGTCAACTGTTAAATCTTGAGGCTCAACTTCGAAATCGCAGTCGAAACTATTAGACTAGAGTATAGTAGAGGTAAAGGGAATTTCCAGTGGAGCGGTGAAATGCGTAGATATTGGAAAGAACACCGATGGCGAAAGCACTTTACTGGGCTATTACTAACACTCAGAGACGAAAGCTAGGGTAGCAAATGGGATTAGATACCCCAGTAGTCCTAGCCGTAAACTATGGATACTAGATGTTGAACAGATCGACCTGTGCAGTATCAAAGCTAACGCGTTAAGTATCCCGCCTGGGAAGTATGCTCGCAAGAGTGAAACTCAAAGGAATTGACGGGGGCCCGCACAAGCGGTGGAGCATGTGGTTTAATTCGATGCAACGCGAAGAACCTTACCAGGGTTTGACATGATACGAATTTCTTTGAAAGAAGAAAGTGCCGTTTGGAACGTATACACAGGTGGTGCATGGCTGTCGTCAGCTCGTGTCGTGAGATGTTGGGTTAAGTCCCGCAACGAGCGCAACCCTCATTTTTAGTTGCCTTATGGAACTCTAGAAAGACTGCCGGTTATAAACCGGAGGAAGGCGGGGATGACGTCAAGTCAGCATGCCCCTTACACCCTGGGCTACACACGTGCTACAATGGGTGAGACAATGAGATGCAAATCTGCGAAGACAAGCTAATCTATAAACTCACTCTAAGTTCGGATTGTAGGCTGCAACTCGCCTGCATGAAGTTGGAATCGCTAGTAATCGCTGGTCAGCTATACAGCGGTGAATTCGTTCCCGGGCCTTGTACACACCGCCCGTCACACCATGGAAGCTGGTTATGCCCGAAGTCGTTACTCTAACCTTTTTGGAGGAGGATGCCTAAGGTAGAATTAGTGACTGGGGTGAAGTCGTAACAAGGTAACCGTACTGGAAGGTGCGGTTGGATCACCTCCTTTAAAAAGAGATTTTTAAAATTTGTGGTTGATGATTAATATAAAAACCTGGGCTATTAGCTCAGTTGGTTAGAGCGCACCCCTGATAAGGGTGAGGTCTCTGGTTCAAATCCAGAATGGCCCAATGGGGGTATAGCTCAGCTGGTAGAGCACTGCCCTTGCAAGGCAGTTGTCAGCGGTTCGAATCCGCTTACCTCCAGATAAAAATTTAATAGAAAAAAATAAAAAAGTCTTAAATTCAAGGAATTAAGAGTTTATGGGGGATACCTTGGCATTCAGAAGCGATGAAGGACGCGATTACCGGCGAAACACTTCGGGGAGTTGGAAATAAGCTATGATCCGGAGGTCTCCGAATGAGGAAACTTTTTATACTACTTATTGAATCCATAGATAAGTAAGAGCGAACCTAGGGAATTGAAACATCTTAGTACCTAGAGGAAAAGAAAGTAAAAAACGATTCCCTTAGTAGCGGCGAGCGAAACGGGAGAAGCCTAAACTTAATTTTATTAAGGGTAGTGGGACAATTGTTAATCGATTAGGCCAATTAGATGAATAAGCTGGAATGCTTAACCAAAGAAAGTGATAGTCTCGTAGTCGAAAATTGAAATAATCAAATTGAATCCCAAGTAGCATGGAGCACGTGAAATTCCGTGTGAATCTGCGAGGACCACCTCGTAAGGCTAAATATTACTGAATGACCGATAGTGAAACAGTACCGTGAGGGAAAGGTGAAAAGAACCCCGGGAGGGGAGTGAAAAGAACATGAAACCATAAACTTACAATCAGTAGGAGGACGACTGAAACGTCTGACTGCGTGCCTGTTGAAGAATGAGCCGGCGACTTATAGGTAGTGGCAGGTTAAGGCAGAGAATGCTGAAGCCATAGTGAAAGCGAGCCTGAATAGGGCATATGTCACTGGTTATAGACCCGAACCCGGATGATCTAACCATGATCAGGTTGAAGCTTAGGTAATACTAAGTGGAGGACCGAACCGACTGATGTTGAAAAATCAGCGGATGAATTGTGGTTAGGGGTGAAATGCCAATCGAATTCGGAGCTAGCTGGTTCTCCCCGAAATGCGTTTAGGCGCAGCGATAAATGTTATAACTTAGGGGTAAAGCACTGTTACGTATGCGGGCTGGTAATTCGGTACCAAATCGTTGCAAACTAAGAATACTAAGTGGAGAATTTATCAGTGAGACTGTGGGGGATAAGCTCCATTGTCAAGAGGGAAACAGCCCAGAGCACCAGTTAAGGCCCCTAAATGATTACTAAGTGATAAAGGAGGTGGGAGTGCAGAAACAATCAGGAGGTTTGCTTAGAAGCAGCAATCCTTTAAAGAGTGCGTAATAGCTCACTGATCGAGTAAACCTGCGCCGAAAATGTACGGGACTAAGTAATCTGCCGAAACTGTGCGATATATTTGAAATATATCGGTAGGGGAGCGTTCTGTTGTAGGTTGAAGTATTAGCGAAAGCGGATATGGACGAAGCAGAAGTGAGAATGTCGGCTTGAGTAACGAAAATATAGGTGAGAATCCTATACCCCGAAAACCCAAGGTTTCCTCCGGAAGGCTCGTCCGCGGAGGGTAAGTCAGGGCCTAAGGCGAGGCTGAAAAGCGTAGTCGATGGATAACGGGTTAATATTCCCGTACCATTATTTATTGATACCGAGGGACGGAGAAGGCTAAGCTGGCCGGATATTGGTTTACCGGTTTAAACGTTCAAGATGTTGAGAAACGGAGAAAACGTTTTGAGTTGAGGCGTGAGTACGAGATGCTACGGCATTGAAGCAGTGTATGTCAGACTTCCAAGAAAAGCTCGCAATGTCATAAATAAATAATGCCTGTACCATAACCGACACAGGTGGGTAGGTAGAGTATACTAAGGGGCGCGAGATAACTCTCTCTAAGGAACTCGGCAAAATGACTCCGTAACTTCGGGAGAAGGAGTGCCTTATTTTTAAGGTTGCAATAACAAGATCCAAGCAACTGTTTACCAAAAACACAGGTCTCCGCTAAGTCGTAAGACGATGTATGGGGGCTGACGCCTGCCCAGTGCCAGAAGGTTAAAGAAGTTGGTTAGCATTCGCAAAGCTGATAACTGAAGCCCTGGTGAACGGCGGCCGTAACTATAACGGTCCTAAGGTAGCGAAATTCCTTGTCGGGTAAGTTCCGACCCGCACGAAAGGCGTAATGATTTGGATACTGTCTCAGAGAGGGGCTCGGTGAAATAGACTTGTCTGTGAAGATGCGGACTACCTGCACCAGGACAGAAAGACCCTATGAAGCTTTACTGTAACTTGAAATTGAAATTGGACTTTATCTGCGCAGTATAGGTGGGAGGCGTTGAGTTTATTCTTGCGGGAATTTAGGAGCCATCAGTGAGATACCACTCTGGTAATGTTAGATTTCTAACTTTGGACCATAATCTGGTCAAAGAACAGTTTCAGGCGGGCAGTTTGACTGGGGCGGTCGCCTCCCAAACGGTAACGGAGGCGTACAAAGGTTTCCTCTGAACGTGTAGAAATCGTATCTAGAGTGTAAAGGCATAAGGAAGCTTGACTGTGAGACCTACAAGTCGAGCAGGGACGAAAGTCGGTCTTAGTGATCTGACGGTGCTGAGTGGAAAGGCCGTCACTCAACGGATAAAAGTTACTCTAGGGATAACAGGCTGATCTCCCCCAAGAGTTCACATCGACGGGGAGGTTTGGCACCTCGATGTCGGCTCATCGCATCCTGGGGCGGTAGTACGTCCCAAGGGTTGGGCTGTTCGCCCATGAAAGCGGTACGCGAGCTGGGTTCAGAACGTCGTGAGACAGTTCGGTCCATATCCGGTGTAGGCGTTAGAATATTGAGAGGAGCCTTCTTTAGTACGAGAGGACCGAGAAGGACATACCTCTGGTGTACCAGTTATCGTGCCAACGGTAAACGCTGGGTAGCTATGTATGGAGTGGATAACCGCTGAAAGCATCTAAGTGGGAAGCCCACCTCAAGATAAGTATTCTCATCACATAAGTGAGTAAGGTCACGGTAAGACTAACCGTTTGATAGGCATTAAGTGTAAGTACAGTAATGTATGTGCTGAGATGTCCTAATAGACCGAGGACTTGAATTTTAAAAATCTTTAAAATATTTTATATTTTAAAGATTTTTTGCTTTGGTGTTTTTAGTGTACTGAGCGGAACCACACTGATCCATCTCGAACTCAGTTGTGAAACGTTATAAATCGACGACAATACTTGGGGGGGGACCTCCTGGGAAGATAGTTCAATGCCAAAGTTTTAAAAAAGATAATAATAAAACACATTTTATTAAAGAATTTTTTACTCAATTTAAAAAAATTATTCTTAAAAAATATTTTAAGTTTTATATATAATAGTAAGTATAATACTAGTCATTAACATTATTTTCTGTATTTAAATTTTTAACATTTCTAGAGGATTATCAGTTATGGATACTCGTTTACTAGTAATTGCTGCGCCTGTTTTAGTAGCAGCATCATGGGCTTTATTTAATATTGGTCGTTTAGCAATTCAACAAATTCAACGTTTATCACGTTAAAAAATAATTACAAGGCTAGAAAAACCAAAAATAGTCTTGTAATTGTTCTTTTAAAAGATTTATAAATTTTTTTAGCTTCTTTTAAACTCATGTTATTTACATCAAATTTTTAAGAGATTTTTTAAACCTAACACGAACAAATCTAGACAAATTAAATTCTATCTTGTACAATAAATTTAAATTAAAACGCTATCCTAAAAAAGATAAAAAAGTCATGGCTGTACCTAAAAAACGGACATCAAAAGCAAAAAAAAATAGTCGTAAAGCTAATTGGAAAAGAAAAGCAGCCAAATCTGCACAAAAATCTTTATCGTTAGCAAAATCGATATTACGAGGCAAAACGACAAGTTTTGTATATCGCCTTTACGTCGATGAATAAATTTCAAATTTTCTTATTATTAACAATAAGAAAATTTTATTTCTGTAGAAAAAATTAGACTTAATTTGTCAGTCAAATTATATCGTCATAGAGACTAAGAAATAAGATGAGCGGATGTGGCGAAATTGGTAGACGCGCTAGATTTAGGTCCTAGTAACTTTTGTTTTGAGAGTTCGAGTCTCTCCATCCGCATTTTTAAAATTTTCTAATTAACTTCTTGAATATTTTTTATATGGTTCTTCCATTTACTTTACAACAATTACGTATTTTTAAAGCTATTGCTTCAGAAAAAAGTTTTACTCAAGCTGCTGAAATTTTATTTGTTTCACAACCATCGCTAAGCAAACAAATTAAAACTTTAGAAAATCGTTTAGGAATTTTACTATTAAATCGAACTGGTAATAAAATCTCGTTAACTGAAGCAGGAAATATTTTTCTTCAATATTCTGAACGAATACTTGCGTTATGTGAAGAAAGTTGTCGAGCTTTAAACGATTTAAAAGATGGTGAGCGAGGTAATTTAAAAGTTGGTGCAAGTCAAACTATAGGAGCATATTTAATGCCTCGTGTTTTAACATTATTTTCTCAAAGTTACCCACAAATTACTTTAAATATTGATATTGATTCAACTCGAATCATTGCAAAAAAAGTTGCTGATAGAATTATTGATATTGCTATTGTAGGAGGCTCTATTCCAAATGGTTTAAAAAAAAATTTAGAAATTGAGGATTTTGTTGAAGATGAACTAATTTTAATAATTCCTAAGTCGCATCCATTTGCAAAAAAGAAAAAAAAGAAAATTAGTAGAGAAGACCTTTATCATTTAAAGTTTATAACCTTAAATTCAAATTCTACAATCCATAAATTTATTGATAATATTTTAATTCAAAATAATATTCAAACTAAACAATTTAATGTAATTATGGAACTAAATTCGATTGAAGCCATAAAAACTGCTGTCAGCCTTGGATTAGGGGCTGCTTTTGTTTCATCCTCAGCAATAGAAAAGGAAATTGAATTAAAAACAGTTGAAATTATAACAATTGAAAATATTAAAATAACACGAACGTTATCGATTATTACAAATACAGATTCACATCGATCTAAATCTTTTGATTTTTTTTATAATGAATTATGGTTACTTAAAAACTTATCCAGTTCTAATTTAAGTTGACTTAAGTAAAATTTATTTTGTAATATTATTTTATAAAAAGAGAAAATCTTCTAAATTATGAAATACGCAATTGTAGAAATTAGTGGAAGACAATTTTGGATTGAAACAGGAAAATATTACGATTTAAATCGTATTCCAACAGAACTTGGAAAAGAGATTACATTGAATAGGGTTTTGTTAGTTAATAATGATGGAGAACTTTTAATTGGAAACCCTTATTTAGACAGTGTAAAAGTGAAAGGAAAAATTTTAGAACATTTACGTAGTCGCAAAACTATTGTTTATAAAATGCGTCCTAAGAAAAAAACTCGCAAAAAACAAGGGCATCGCCAAGATTTAACTCGAGTTCTTATTGAAGAAATAACTATTAATTAATATTAAGGAATATAGCAATGGCACATAAAAAAGGTGCAGGTAGTACAAAAAATGGTCGTGATTCAAATGCAAAACGCTTAGGCGTTAAAAGATTTGGAGGTGAAAAGGTAAAAGCAGGAAATATTTTAATACGTCAACGAGGAATGAAATTTAAACCGGGTTCTAACGTTGGGTATGGAAAAGATTTTACTTTATTTGCATTAGTTGATGGGACTGTAAAATTTGATTATAAAGATGCTCAACATAAAAGAGTAAATATTATTACTTAGTAGAACTTTATAAATTTTTCAAAATGCTAAAAAATCCATTTATTAAAAATTCAGTAATAAATCAATATCAAGCATTAATTAATCAAATTAATGCTTTAGAAAACAATTTAAAAATATTAACTGATACAGAATTAAGAAATAAAACATTTCAATTAAAAAAACAATATCAAGAAGAACAGGATTTAAACTCATTAATTGCTGAATCGTTTGCAATTATAAGAGAGGCAAGTTTACGAACTTTAGGTCTTCGTCATTTTGATGTTCAATTAATTGGGGGTTTAGTTTTAAATAGTGGAAAAATTAGTGAAATGCGAACTGGTGAAGGAAAAACCTTAGTTGCAACTTTACCAGCTTATTTAAATGCTTTAACAAATAAAGGTGTTCATATTGTTACGGTAAATGACTATTTAGCAAGTCGTGATCAGATTTCAATGGGTCAAATATATAGATTTTTAGGATTAGACACAGGTTTAATTCAAGAAGATATGGCTTTTTTGGAACGACAACAAAATTATAAAGCTGATATTACTTATGTAACAAATAATGAATTAGCTTTTGATTATCTACGTGATAATATGGCATCAAACCTGAATCAAGTTGTTCTACCACCATTTAATTATTGTATTGTAGATGAAGTTGATTCAATTTTTATTGATGAAGCACAAGTTCCATTAATTATTTCCCAAGCGGTGGAAACTTGTATTGACAAATACATTGTTGCAGCAGAAGTTGCCGAATATTTAGAAGTTAATGTTCATTTTAAAGTAGATGAAAAAAATAGAAATATTGTTTTAACTGAACAAGGAACAGATCAAATAGAAAAAATTTTACAAGTTGAAGATTTATATAATCCAAATGATCCTTGGATTCCCTATATTTTAAGTGCTATTAAAGCAACTGCTTTATTTTTCCGAAATGTACATTATATTGTTCAAAACAATCAAATTATTATTGTTGATGAATTTACAGGTCGGATTATGCCAGATAGAAGATGGAATGAAGGTTTACATCAAGCTGTTGAGGCAAAAGAAGGAGTTCCAATTAGACAAAATACAGAGACAGCGGCATCAATTACTTATCAAAATTTTTTCTTATTATATCCTAAATTATCAGGTATGACTGGAACGGCTAAAACATCTGAAGTAGAATTTGAAAAAATTTATAATTTACCTGTAGAAGAAATACCGACAGCCCGACAAAACCTTCGTAAGGATTTACCGGACTTTGTTTATAAAGATAGTTTAACAAAATGGACTGCTATTGCCCAGGAATGTAAATATGTTGCAAAAACCAAACAACCAATTTTAATTGGAACAACAACTGTTGAAAATTCTGAAATGTTAGCTGATTTATTAAAAGAATACCAACTCTCATACAGATTGTTAAACGCCAAACCCGAAAATGTAAAACGAGAATCAGAGATTGTTGCACAAGCAGGAGAAATTGGAAGTATTACAATTGCAACAAATATGGCAGGCCGTGGAACAGATATTATTTTAGGTGGAAATATTACATTTAAAGTCCGAAAACAACTTTATAATATTTTAGTTTCTTATAAAAGCCAAAATAATTCAACAACTTTAACTAATATTTTTCCTTTAACAAAGGATATTAATTTTACCTCACAAAAATTTTTAAGTGTTTTAAATTCGTTATTAACTGATGATAAATTTAAAAGTTTATCATCAACTGGAATTCTAAAATTTTTAAATGAAATTGATCAAATTAGGATCCCTAAGATCCCTTATCAATGTTCAATTAAATTTTTACTCAGTGAATTAGGAAAATTCGAGAAAAAAACCCAAACTATTAACAATAAAATTGTTAAAAATTTAGGTGGACTTTATATAATTGGTACTGAACGAAATAATTCTCGTCGAATAGATAATCAATTACGTGGTAGATGTGGGCGTCAAGGTGATCCAGGAACTTCTAGATTTTTTTTAAGTCTAGAAGATTCTTTATTTCGTAATTTTGGAAGTTCAAAACTTCAAAACTTTATGCAAAATCAATTACTAGATGATCTACCATTAGAATCAAGTTTATTAACTAAAAGTTTAGATGCTGCTCAAAAACGAGTAGAAGAAAGAGACTATGACGGACGGAAATATTTATTCGATTATGATGATATATTAAATAAACAACGTAATATCGTTTATTATGAACGAAGAAAACTTCTAGAAAGTCAGTCTTTTCGAGAAACGATTCTAGCTTATGGTGAGCAAGTTATTAAAGATATTGTAAATTTATTGAAAGATCCTAAGATTACAAAAAATGGTTCAGTCGTTGAAGAATTATTTAAGACAAGATTTGTAAGTTTAAATGAGAATCTAAATAGTTTAGACCCATTTGAATTAAAAACTTATTTATTTCAAGAATTTTGGTTATCATATGAAGCAAAAGTCCTAGAATTTGAAATATGTCAGATTGGTTTAATTGGCTCTTTTGAACGTACAATTATTCTTTACTATACTGATATTGCTTGGAAAGAACATCTACAAAAAATTTCATTACTACGTGATGCTGTAGGATGGAGAAGTTATGGCCAACGTAATCCCTTGTTTGAATTTAAAGAAGAAGCCTATAATTTATTTCAAAATCGAAATATAACAATAAGACATTTATTAATTCGTGACTTTTTACATTCCTTTATCTTATAAAGGTTAAATTCGTTTTTATTAAAAAAAAATATATATTTATGACAAAACGTACTCTCTCAAATAAAACTCGTTCTTCTATTTTAAAAGTATCGGGCTTTCGCGCACGTATGGCAACAGCTCAAGGAAGAAAAATAATACGGAATCGAAGAAAAAAAGGTAGAAAGAAATTAGCAATACCACGTTAATTCAGTAAATTATTAGAGTCAAACAGTTTTGTTTACTCTAATAATAAAGAATTTTTTATGTAAAATTAATATAATAGTAATTTATTAAATAGAATTTTGATTGAATGATTTTATGAAATTTACAGATGAATTAACTCTGTTATTAAAAGCTAGGTATCCAATAATTTATATTAATACAATTGAAGAAGATCGCGTAGAGTATATTATTCGCAAATATATTAAAACAAGTTTGAATAGAAGTATTTATAGTTGGGATTTTATAGATGGTTATACAAATAACCCAAACAATGAAGGGTTTGCAAAGCGAAATCCTGTACAAGCACTTGAACTTGTAGAAAGATTAACCGCTCAGACACCTGCGTTATTTTTATTAAAAGATTTTAATAGATTTTTAACAGATGTTTCAATTTCAAGAAAATTAAAAAATATAAGTAGAATTCTAAAACTTCAACCAAAAACAATAATTATTCTTGGCTCCGAATTAAATATTCCAAAAGAATTATACGACCTAATTACAATTTTACAATTTCAATTACCAGTTGAAAATGAAATTAATTATGAATTAAAGCGATTGATTGAATCATTAAATATTGAAATTGATCCACAAGTTTTAGAAAGTTTAACCAGAGCATGCCAAGGTTTATCTCTTGAGCGTATTAGACGTGTTTTATCAAAGATTATTGCAACTTATAAAACAATTGATGAAAATAGTATAAAAGTTTTATTAAATGAAAAAAAACAAATTATTAGTCAAACAGAAATTTTAGAATATTGGTCAGTAAATGAAACAATTTCCAAAATTGGTGGAGTTGATAATTTAAAAGACTGGTTAAAAAAACGAAAAACCTCTTTCGGTCTTCAAGCATCAAATTATGGATTACCAACTCCACGTGGTTTATTACTTGTTGGAATTCAAGGAACTGGAAAATCGTTAACTGCTAAGGCTATTGCTACGGAATGGCAATTACCGTTATTAAAATTAGATGTTGGAAAACTTTTTGGAGGAATTGTTGGGGAATCCGAATCCCGTCTTCGACAGATGATTGAAGTAGCAGAAACAATTTCACCTTGTATTTTATGGATTGATGAGATTGATAAAGCTTTTAGTAATACTAGTAGTACAGGAGATAGTGGTACTAGTAATCGTGTATTAGCAACATTTATAAGTTGGTTATCAGAAAAGACAAAACCAGTTTTTGTAGTTGCAACAGCAAACAATGTAGATCTTTTACCGTTAGAAATTATTCGAAAAGGTCGATTTGATGAGATTTTTTTTTTAGATTTACCTCAAAAGCAAGAACGAGAACAAATTTTCAAAATTCATATTCAAGAATTTCGACCCAATCGTTGGGAATCATTTGATTATTCAAAATTAGCGCAACTTTCTGAAGCATTTTCAGGTGCAGAAATTCGCCAAAGTATTATAGAAGCTATGTATCACGCTTTTTATGAAAGAAGAGAATTTACAACTGAAGATATTTGTTTAGCACTAACACAATTAATACCTCTTTCTCAATTAGAAAATAATCAAACATTAAAATTAAAAAATTGGGCCGTATCTGGTCGAATACGACTTGCTTCTTCAAAATCTATTTCTATGAATTAAAATTGTTATGAAACAAAATGTTTTTAAATCAATAGCTGATTTAAGGTTTGCGATCTTTATTTTATTAATGATTGCCGCTCTAAGTATAATTGGAACTGTTATTGAGCAAGACCAATCTGTGGAAACTTATAAATTAAATTATCCCTTAACGGATCGCGTTTTTGGATTTTTATCATGGGATATTATTCTCCAATTTGGTTTTGACCATGTTTATAAAACATGGTGGTTTATTAGTCTTATTTTATTATTTGGCTTAAGTTTATTAACTTGCACTTTATTACAACAATTTCCATCCTTAAAAATTGCCCGTAGATGTCAATTTTTCCGAACAACTCAGCAATTTTGTCGATTAAATATTTCAACGAAATTACAACACCTTTCTTTTTCACAGATCTTATTTAAAATAAAAGAAAATAATTATTCTATATTTCAACAAAAAAATATTATTTATTGTTATAAGGGTTTAATTGGACGATTAGCACCCATTATTGTTCATTTCAGTATGATTATAATCTTAATCGGAGCAATTATTGGTTCAGTAAGTGGTTTTAAAGCTCAAGAAATTATACCTAAGACAGAAACATTTCACATTCAAAATGTTTTAAATAATGGACAATTTACTTGGATTCCAAAAGTTTCGATCCGCATAAATGACTTTTGGATTACATATACCAAACAAACAACAATTACTCAGTTTTATTCTGATCTTTCCATTTTGAATGTTGATGGTAATGAAATTGAACGAAAAACTATTTTTGTAAATTCCCCAGCAAAATATAATGGAATTGATTATTATCAAACGGATTGGAATATAATTGGCTTAAGAATTAAAAATAAAGATTTTTCGATTTTTCAATATCCATTTATAAATTTACCAGAGAGTAAAGAAAAACTTTGGTTAACTTGGATTTCAACCCGTCCTCAATTAAATGAAGGGTTAACAATTTTAATTGATAATTTACAAGGTTATTGTTCAGTTTACAACCAAGCTGGGAACTTTCTAGGTAATTTAGAATTAAACGAAAGTTTGAAAATGGAAGATTCAATTATATTAATGGATATTTTAAGTTCAACAGGGTTACAAATTAAAGCTGATCCTGGGATTTTGTTAATATATTTAGGATTTTCATTTTTAATGATAAGTACATTAATTAGTTATATTACTTATTCTCAAGTTTGGATCGTTCAAGATAAAAAGAAAATTTTTATTGGGGGAAATACAACGAGAGCAACTTTTGATTTTGAACTAGAATTTTTAAAGTTAGTTAACTAATTGATTAAGTTTTGTTTATAGACTAGATTTGTTTTATAATTATAAATAACAAGTCAAAAACTTGGGAAGAAATTAAATTATAAAAATCTTATTATGATCGCAACTTTAGAAAGACGCGAAGGCGTTTCATTATGGGAGCGCTTCTGCGCTTGGATTACAAGTACTGAAAACCGTTTATACATCGGTTGGTTTGGTTGTTTAATGTTCCCTACATTATTAACAGCTACTTCTTGTTTCATCATCGCTTTTATCGCAGCTCCTCCAGTAGATATCGATGGTATCCGTGAGCCTGTAGCAGGTTCTTTATTATACGGTAACAACATCATCAGTGGTGCAGTTATTCCTAGTTCAAACGCTATTGGTATGCACTTCTACCCAATTTGGGAAGCAGCTTCAGTTGATGAGTGGTTATACAACGGTGGTCCTTACCAATTAATCGTTTTACACTTCTTATTAGGTGTTGCATCTTACATGGGTCGTGAATGGGAATTAAGCTACCGTTTAGGTA